>Ga0335075_10004245_pt1 | contig 22465 bp, 18 predicted proteins | sample Lox_Sample_24_FD_206723 | JGI IMG/M metagenome (GOLD analysis project Ga0335075, IMG submission 206723) | Soil microbial communities from Loxahatchee National Wildlife Refuge, Florida, United States - Lox_Sample_2.4 | ecosystem: Environmental > Terrestrial > Soil > Wetlands | place: USA...
CGGCGCACCCGGTGGGCTCCGCGCGCTGGCATCGCCGATACATGTCACTGAGCGCCCAGGCGCTGCTCGGACTCGTTGCGATGATCGACCTGGGGATGCTGGGTTCGTCGCTGCTGATGTGGACCGGGAGGGTCACGCCATGGGCGCCGCTGATGGTGGTGGTCCCGATCCTGACCGCCGTCGTGGTGGCCGTCGTCGTCTTGGCCCGGAACAACCGCGAGCGGGACGAGGACGAGGCGGACACCGGCCTGACCCACCGGGACGACGACAGGAATTGGCGGGGCGGCCTGATTTACATCAACCGGGAAGACCGGGCGCTGCTGGTTCCGCGCCGATTCGGCCTGGGATGGACGCTGAACTTCGGCAATCCCAGGGCCGCAATGCTTCTGGCCGGCATATTCGCCCTGATCGGCATGGCGATCGTGCTCCGCTTTGGCGGCTGACCCCGACCGATAAGTGCCCCGCGGCTCTTGACAGCCGGCGAGGACAGGCGCATATTCATCCTATGATGACTTCATCGCATGATGAATTATTCGCGGACGGCCATGACGTAGCCGTCGACATCAGTCACCTGCGGGTGGTGCGCGGCAAACGTCCTGCCCTGCACGACTTCTCGGTTCGCATAGCCCGCGGTAGCATTACCGGCCTGCTCGGCCCGTCGGGTTGCGGCAAGACCACGTTGATGCGGTGCATTGTCGGCACCCAGCTCATCGCTGCGGGCACGGTCTCGGTGCTGGGTGTGCCGGCCGGGTCAGCAGCTCTGCGCCGCCGCATCGGCTACCTGCCGCAGGACCCAACGATCTACAACGACCTGCGGATCGTCGACAACGTCCGCTACTTCGCATCGCTGTACGGTTTTGACAGCCACGCGGCCGATTCCGCGATTGACCGAGTAGGGCTCAGCGATCACAGCACCGCCTACTGCGGCAATCTCTCCGGCGGTCAGCGCACCCGCGCGTCGCTGGCATGCGCGCTGGTCTGCCAGCCCGAGTTGCTCGTTCTCGACGAGCCGACCGTGGGCTTGGACCCCGTGCTGCGCGCGGATCTCTGGGAGCAGTTCAGCGACCTGGCCCGCGCCGGGACCACTCTGCTGGTTTCCAGCCACGTGATGGACGAAGCCGACCACTGCGGCGACCTGTTGCTGATGCGCGACGGCCACCTGGTCACCCACACCACCCCGGCCCGACTACGAGAGGACACCGGATGCACGTCACTGGAGGACGCGTTTCTGTCCATCATCAGGCGCAACATGAAGCGCCAAGCCAGCTAGGACTGCGGGGCTACGCCGCCACGACGACGCGGATTCTGCGCCAGCTGGCGGCCGACCACCGCAGCATCGCGATGATCTTGGCGGTGCCGATTCTGGTTATCACGTTGATGTACTTCATGTTTCAGAACGCCCCGCACCGTCCGGGCACGCCGGCACCGTTCAACAACGCCTGCCTGATCCTGTTGGGTCTGTTCCCACTTTTCGTGATGTTCATCATCACAGCAATCACGATGCAGCGCGAACGGGCTTCCGGAACGCTCGAGCGCATCCTGACGACTCCCCTGCGCCGTCTCGACCTGCTGATCGCCTATGGCACAGCCTTTTCGATCGCCGCAGCGGTGCAAGCTACCTTGGCGTGCATCGTGTCGTTCTGGCTGCTGGGCTTCGACACCGCGGGCAGCCCCCTGTGGGTGTTCGTGATCGCGATCGTCAACGCAGTGCTCGGCGTCGGCCTCGGATTGTTGTGTAGTGCGTTCGCGCGCACCGAATTTCAGGCCGTGCAGTTCATCCCGCTGGTGATGGTGCCGCAGCTGCTGCTAGCCGGGATCATCGTGCCGCGAGCACTGATGCCGACCTGGCTGCACTGGATCAGTAACGCGATGCCGGCCAGCTATGCGCTGGAGGCTCTGCAACAGGTGGGCGCGCATACCGAGCTGACCGGTGTCGCCGTACGCGACATTCTGATTGTGTTGGGGTTTGCGATCGCGGCGCTCTGCCTGGCCGCCGCCACGCTACGGAGACGGACACCTTAGCGTGACGGCGACCAACGCTGGGCGCAAGCGGCCCGGGCGTCCCGCGGGGAGTTCTGACACGCGTGAACGGATTCTGGATAATGCGCGGGTTTTATTTGCCCGCAATGGAATTAGCAATACGTCGATACGCGCGGTAGCCGCGGCGGCGGGCGTCGATTCGGCGCTGGTGCATCACTATTTCGGCACCAAAGAAAAGCTGTTCGCCGCCGCTGTCCGCATTCCGATCGACCCGATGGATGTGATCGGCCCGTTGCGCGAGACACCCGTCGAGGAACTCGGTCACAAAATTCCGTCAATGTTGTTGCCGCTGTGGGACTCCGAGATGGGTGCCGGGTTCATCGCTACGCTGCGGTCGATCCTCGCCGGATCGGAGGTCAACCTGTTTCGTTCGTTCATCCAGGACGTGATCGCGGCCGAAGTCGGTTCCCGGGTTGACAATCCACCGGGCACCGGCATCATCCGCATCCAGTTCGTCGCGTCGCAACTGGTGGGCGTCGTGATGGCGCGCTACATCCTGGATTTGGAACCATTCAGCTCGCTTCCTCCCCAGCAGATCGCGGACACGATCGCTCCGAACCTGCAGCGTTACCTCACTGGGGATCTGCCGGATTTGCCCGCGCCATGAGCTGGGCGTGCTCGTCGTCGCCGACCTCGGTCGCCTCATCGACCAGCAGCACCGGGATGCCGTCTTCGATTCGGTAGGCACGCCGCAGCCGTGGGTTGTACAGCGTGTCCCCGATCAGTACCAGCGGACCCCTGTCGGCCGGGCAGACCAGGATGCCCAACAACGTTTCGTCAATCATTCGGCCTCGACGGTCAGTGCGCATCGGACAGTTCCGCACGTGCCGGACCCGTCAACCGGCGGAACAGGCCAGCGTCTGCATCGAAAAACCACGCATGCCGGCCCGCCTTGGGAATTCCGGCTGCCCGCAACGGACTAACGGTCGGCCGGTAGGTGGCGCTCAGCGTCATCTCCGCCACCACTTGGACGATGTCGGGCCCCAACCCGAACGGCATCGACGCCACAGCCTCGGTGAGGTCCGCCGCGGTAATCGTGGCACCGGGCCGCAACGTCACCGCGGTCACGGCGAGTTGATGTCCGTCTTTCGGCACGCCGTAGGTGACCGCGAGGTCGACCGCGGGAATGAGCGAGATTGCATCAGTGATCGGGTCGCAGAACACGACCCCGCGATCGGTGTGCACCACCGAGTTGCGGCTGCCCACCAACCAAAAGTCTCCATCGGTGTCGCGGCGGAAAAGGTATTCGGTGGAGATCCAGGTGTCGGCGGGAGCGAAGACGCCGCGTTTGATCGACGCGGTGGGATCGATAGGGCCCCGTGGCTCGGCGAGCAGCACGCCGACTTCATTGGGTTCCGCGACTCGGACCAGCCCGCGCTCGGTTTCCAGGATCAGATCGTGCTCGGCGTCGTAGGCGCCCAATTCGACGTGGCCAGCGCCGGGCAACGGCCGGCCCTTGCTGCCGACCTTGGCGCCAGAGACGTTGGCCAGCACCGCATGTCCGTCCGTCGTCGCAAAGAACTCGACGACATGCGCGGGTGCGAACACGTCGACGATTCGCTGCCACATTCCGGTTGGCATGCCCGAACCGATGAACAACCGCACCGGGTGACTGCCGTGCAGCCTGAAACTCGGGTCGTCGATGACGTCGCGCAACATCGCCCAGGTGTACGAGACGACGGTGACGCCGTACTGGTGCACTTCGGCGAGGAAACGGTCCGCGTTCAGGCCGCGGGACAACGCAATGCGAGTTCCGCCGACCACGGCCCCGCCAAGGCTGACCAGCAGCCCGGACTCGTGGTGCAGCGGCGTCAGGCAGTACACTGTGTCGTTTCGGCCCAAGGCCGCAGTCGAGGCAGTACCGAACGCCGACAGCGCCCAGCGGTAATTGGTGATCTGTTTCGCGACGAGTTGCCCACCGGCGGTGCTGAACCCGATGAACGCCAGATCCCTCGCGTAGCCCGGGTTGGCGCGATACCAGGCCGGCAGCTCGACGGCATCGGGGTCGATCTTTTCCATGTCGATGATGCCGCCGTCATCGGGCAGGTGCAGATCGCGGGACTCACCGCCACCCAGGACAAGGATCTGCTCGGGCAACTGCCGCGCTGTCTCGAGATTGGCCGGGTCGGTGATGATCTCACTGACTCCGCCGAGCCGCACCGCCGCAGCCAGGTCGGTGTCGGGCTTCAACAGAACCGCGACTGCTCCCAGCCGCGACAGCGCGGCGATGGCCACCAATGCGCTTGGCCGGGTCTCCATCAAGACCCCGACGTGTTCGCCCTGGCGCACCCCAACCTCGATGAGACCGCGCACGACGTTGTCGATGCGCCGGTTCACCGCCTCGTAGGTGTGCACACGCCCGTCGAACAACAGGAATTCACCGTTCGGCGCATCGTTGGCCTGTTCGCCGATGATCCGGCCGAGCGAGATCCGAGTGTGGTCGTTGATCTGGCCGAGGCGGGCCAATCGTGGCAGGGTTCGGACGGTCTCGACGGCCAAGGTCCGCACGGACTTGTTCGCCGCGACGACGGCGTCGGCCGCCCCGCGCGCGAGGGTAACCGCCACCTCCGACGCCTCGCCCAGGCCGTGCATCACCCGGGAACTGAGCGCGACGCCGCGATCGGCGCTCTCCTCCGGCTGATCGGCCATCGGAAAGATGTCGATCGGCTTGTTTCCATCGCCGGAAATCCACAGCACCCAATCGCCGACGGTGGGCCAAGACTCTAGTGCCGCTTTGGATCCGACCACCAGGCCAAAGTGACCCGTGCGCAGCGAGTACTCATAAACCTCGGCATTGGGTGCCGCGCGCCGGATCCCACGCACCGCGGCGGGCTGACCGATGTCGTCAACTTCGCCAATGAAAGCCAGTACGGGACAAGTGATATCGGTCAACGTCACCAGCTGGCCGTTGATGGCGAAACCGCCCGTCATCATCCGGTTATGCGCGATGAACTGCTTGAGCAGCTCCGAGACCGCCGGGCCCGACCACGCGATCCAGCCCTCCGACTCCAGGAATCTGCGCTGAGCCTCCCTGGGCAGCAACGCCTCGCGGTCGTGCAGCTGCCGCACGAAATCGATTCTTGCTTTGGCGGTCTTGAGCGGATCCAGCATCTGAAAACCGGTGCGCGCCAGCCAACTTGGGATGTCCAACCGGTTGAAAACATGGTCGGCCATGAAATTTGCAATACCGGGCGCCAAGTTGGGCGGTAGCCCCATAGGGAGCGCAGCTAGGGTGTCGACCGGCGAGCCGAACGTCACAATGCTGGCAATGCTTTTCGAGCGCCGGTAGGCCGCCACCTGGTAGCAGAACATCCCGCCCTGGGAGTAGCCGACCAGGTGCACATCCTGACCGGTGGTCTCTGCGGTCAGATCAATCGCCTCGCTCAGCGCGACGATGTGGTCGGCCAGATTCCGGCGCATACCACCCTCGACCTGGTCGGGCGAGCCGAAGTCGATGACCCAGGGATCCAGACCAGCGGCGTGCAGGATGCCGACGGCCCCGTCCTCGCGGGTGACATCCCACATGTTCGCCGACATCATCATCGGGTGCACCAGCAGCACCGGCGGCCCTGCGTGCGGATGCCCCGGCCGGCTGTCGGGAGGGAAATACCGCCGAAGCTTGTACATCGGCACGCTCTCGACGACCTGGGACGGCGAGGGAGAGTTGCCGGTTTCCAGTCCGCCGAGCCGCAGCACTTCCAGTCCGTTCTGTGCTGTCGCCATCAGACGCTCAACCGGTCGCGTGACCGCGGAAAGATTCAGATCCATGCCGTCCTCCCTACCGACTGAGACGATCCTTTGCTGCGTGTGGGCCTGACAGCCTGCACATCATGGCATATCGCAGGGGGTGGGCCCGCAGCTTTGAACACGGTGCCGGTGCGGCCGCCAGCCTATCTGCTCGCCGGCTCGCCCGGGCGGGCCACGTAAGGTCGGGGCGGTGGCACACCTGCTTGGGGCCGAGGCGGTGCACCTGGAGTATCCGACTCAGGTCGTCTTCGAGTCGTTGACCGTCGGGGTCAGCGACGGCGACCGCATCGGGATCGTGGGCCGAAACGGCGACGGCAAGTCCAGTTTGCTAGGACTACTCGCCGGTCGAGTGCGCCCGGATGCCGGACGGGTCACCCACCGCAGCGGGCTACATGTCGGCGCGCTGAGCCAGGCCGACATCCTGGATTCGAGCAGCACGGTGGGATGGACACTGGTCGGCGACCGGCCCGAGCACGAATGGGCCAGCAATCCGAGCATCCGCGATGTGGTCGGCGGACTGGTGGCCGACATCGACTGGGACGCGGCGATCGGCACCCTCAGCGGCGGCCAGCGGCGACGGGTCCAGTTGGCCGCCCTGCTGATCGGCGACTGGGATGTCATCGCGCTGGACGAGCCGACCAACCACCTCGACATCGAAGGCATCACCTGGCTGGCCGCTCACTTGCGACAGCGTTGGGCGCGCAACACCGGCGGGCTGCTGCTGGTGACCCACGACCGGTGGTTCCTCGACGAGGTGGCGACCACGACGTGGGAGGTGCACGACGGCATCGTCGAGCCGTTCGAAGGCGGGTACGCCGCCTATGTCTTGCAGCGAGTGGAACGCGACCGTCAGGCCGCCGCCGCCGAGGCCAAACGGCAGAACCTGATGCGCAAGGAGTTGGCCTGGCTGCGCCGCGGCTCACCGGCGCGAACGTCGAAACCGAAGTTCCGTATTGACGCGGCGAACCAACTGATCGCCGACGTGCCGCCACTACGCAACACCGTCGAGTTGGCGAAACTGGCCACGGCGCGGCTCGGCAAAGACGTCGTCGACCTGCTTGACGTATCGGTCTCGTTCGATGGCCGGCCGGTGCTGCGCGACGTCGAATGGCGAATCGGGCCCGGTGAACGCAGCGGCATCGTTGGGGCCAATGGCGCCGGCAAGTCCACTCTGCTCGGACTGATCACCGGCGCGGTCTCCCCCGACAGCGGAAAAGTTAAGCGCGGCAAGACTGTTCAGATGGCGATCCTTGACCAACGCGGCGATGAGCTGACGCCGCTGACGGGCGAGCGGGTCGCCGATGTACTGGGTCGGCTGCGCAGCGGCTATCACGTCGACGGTCGTGATGTCACTCCCGCGCAGTTGTTGGAGCGGCTCGGCTTCGCCAGCGACCAGCTCTCGGCACGCGTCGGCGATCTCTCCGGCGGACAACGCCGGCGACTGCAACTGATGCTCACGCTGCTTGCCGAGCCCAATGTGTTGCTGCTCGACGAACCCACCAACGACGTGGATACCGACATGCTGACCGCCACCGAAGACCTGCTCGACTCGTGGCCCGGCACATTGATCGTCGTCTCGCACGACCGCTACCTGCTCGAGCGCGTCACTGACCAGCAGTACGCGATTCTGAATGGACGGCTGAGACACCTGCCCGGTGGTGTCGATGAATATCTGCGACTCGCCACGCAGACGACTGCTTCTGCGCCTTCCGTGCCTGCCGCTAGCGCCGTTGCGCAACAGACGATTTCGGGATCTGAATTGCGCGCTGCCCAGAAGGAGATCGCCGCAATCGACCGCAGGCTGGCACGGCTGGCCGACCAGATCGCAGCAAAGCACGAAGAACTCGCCGAGCATGACCAATCCGACCACGTCGGCATCACCCGGCTCACCCAGGAGTTACGCGGGCTTGAGGGCGACGTCGCCGAGCTGGAGACCCGCTGGCTCGAGCTTTCGGAGGTCGTCGAGCGAGCGTAGGGCTCAACGGTGTAGCGGAAATAAAGCTCAGGGAATTGGGCTGCGACGCTGTCCATGGCAATTTCTTCTGCCACCCGCTGCCGGCCCGTGACATCCCTCAGGTCCCCTCGAATCTCGCAATGATGGCGCACTAGCTCCGCTTTGCGGAAACCTGCTTGACCTCGACGGTTAACCTGGGCCAGGGCCGCAGCGCGGCAAAGTTGCGTGCCCTGACGCGCTGGGCGGGCAGACGCAGCCGGGTCCTTGCCACCAACCCGGCCAACATCACCGCCATCTCGGTGGTGGCCATCGCCGATCCCACACACCGATGCAGACCCGCGCTGAACGGGATGAACTCGTGCGGCGCCGGCCGTCGATAGTGCGGCGAGTTGGGGTCCCACCGCTCCGGACGAAACTCGTCGGGTTCGGCCCACACGTCGCTGATTCGGTGCGTGACATACGGACTGAAAATCAGCAGCCGCCCAGCCCGAATCCGGTGCCCGTCAAAGTGCAGGTCGCGTTTCACCTTGCGGGCCGAAATCACGCCTGGGCTGTAGAGCCGCAACGTCTCCTGCACGATGCCGTTGAGGTAAGTCAACGCCGCGATGTTCTGGGCGGTCGGTGGCCCGGTGCCTAAGACTTGGTCAACCTCCGCCGCGGCACTCTCCCAGGCGCCCGGAACATTCAGCAGTGCATAAACGGCCCACGCTAGTGCACCGCTGGTGGTTTCGTAACCGGCGGTGATCAGCGAAACGATAGCATCACGAATCTCGTTGGGGGTCAACGGCTGCCCGTCAAGCGGGCGGCTGTCGATCAGCGCTGTCAGCAAATGATCGTCGGGCCTGGGATGGATGCGCGCGTCGGCGACCTGGCCGTCCACGAAATCGTCGATACGAGCCCGTGCAGCCATCGCCCGCCGCCAGCCGGGTGAACCGACCCACTGCTGCATACGCATCACCTGCGGTGGCCGATGTGTCAGCGCAAGCAACGCGTGCAGCTGCTCACCGAGGAAGTCGGCATGCTCAGCGATGCGGGTACCGAAAAGACTTTCAGCGATACTCCGCCTGACCGCGGTACGCAATGACTCATATATGTCGACCCGCTGTCCTGGCTGCCACTGATCGATGACCGCGTCAGCGTTGCCGGCGATGATCGGAACGTAATCGCCAACCTTCCGGTGATGAAGCGCCGGCGCGACGACACTGCGTCGGCGGCGATGATCGTCTCCGTCACTGACCACCAATGCCGTCGGACCGTCGACCGGGACCAGAACCTGGAATGCTTCCCGCCAGCTGAACGCATCGGCATTGGCGAAGACGAATTTGTTCGCCTCCGGCCCAAGCAGATACGTGTAACCCCGTCTCCCGATGCCGGTGTTGATGACGGGGCCGCGGTGCCGATACAACGCCAGCAATGCCTCGCCCGGCGGGTACCGCACGGCCCAGTGCTTTCGGTCCCGCATGCGGGCCCTCCTACTGTCTGAGCTGTTGCCGAAATCGTTCGGCGGCAGCATGAACCGCATCGAGTTGCACGGCAACCCGGCTCGGCGCGGTGCCGCCGCGCGCGTCGCGCGACGACACCGACCCGTCAATGGTGAGCACCTCTCGAACCTCAGGAGTCAAGTGGGTGCTGACGGCAACCAGCTCGTCGTCGGTCAACTCCTCCAGCCCGACCCCGCGCTGCTCGGCGACGCGCACGGCCGCACCCGCCGTCTCGTGAGCGTCCCTGAACGGCACACCTTGGCGCACAAGCCATTCCGCGATATCGGTGGCCAGCGTGTATCCCGCCGGAGCGAGCGCCGCCATCCGCTTAGTGTCGAATGTCAGGCTGCTCATCAGTCCGGCCATCGCCGGCAGGACCAACTCCAGTTGCGCCACCGAGTCGAAGACGGGTTCTTTGTCTTCCTGTAGGTCCCTGTTGTATGCCAGCGGCTGAGCTTTCAGGGTCGCCAGCAGGCCGGCAAGGTTTCCGATCAATCGGCCGGATTTGCCGCGGGCCAGTTCAGCGATATCGGGATTCTTCTTCTGCGGCATGATCGAACTGCCGGTCGACCAGGAGTCATGCAGGGTGACGTAGCCGAACTCGGTTGAGCTCCAAATGATGATGTCCTCGGCGAGCCGGGACAGGTCGACGCCGATCATCGCAAAGACGAACGCCGCCTCGGCGGCGAAATCCCTTGCCGCGGTCGCGTCGATCGAGTTCTCCGCCGCTGTTGCGAATCCGAGCCGTTCGGCGATCGCATCCGGGTCGAGGCCCAGCGACGAACCAGCCAGCGCTCCGGAACCGTAGGGCGATACGGCGGTGCGCTCATCGAGATCGACGATCCGGTCGACGTCGCGCAGCAACGGGTGGGCGTGGGCCAGCAAATGATGAGCCAGCAGGATCGGTTGAGCCGACTGCAGGTGCGTTTTGCCGGGCATGATGGCGCTCGGGTGAGCGCCGGCCTGGCCGGCCAGTGCGTCGACCACGTCGAGTGCACCGACGGCCACCCGCCGAATCGCGTCGCGCAGCCACATCCGAAACAGGGTGGCCACCTGATCATTTCGTGAGCGGCCGGCCCGGAGGCGGCCGCCCAGGTCGGGCCCGACCCGCTCGATCAGTCCGCGTTCGAGCGCGGCATGCACGTCCTCGTCGGTGACGAGCGGCAGGAAACTACCGTCCGCGACGTCCTCGGCAAGGCTGTCCAGCCCGGCGAGCAGCCCGTCGCGCTGCTCTTCGGTGAGCAGCCCGGCCTGGAACAGCACCACGGTGTGCGCCCGGGACGCGGTGATGTCGTAGGGCGCCAGCACCCAGTCGAAGTGGGTGGATTTGCTCAACGCGGCCAGTGCGTCCGAAGGGCCGTCGGCGAACCGGCCGCCCCACAGCGATCCTTCGTTGGTGGTCATTTGTGATCGGCGTTGAGATCCCGGCGCGCGGCGATCTTCGACGACAGGCCGTGAACGTACACAAACCCCTTGGCTTTGGACTGGTCGAAGCTGTCACCCTCGTCGTAGGTGGCCAGGTTGAAGTCGTAGAGCGATTCGGCACTGCGCCGGCCGTTGACGGCAATGTGCCCGCCGTGCAACACCATCCGGATCTCACCGGTCACATGCTCCTGGGTTTTAGCGACGAAAGACTCCAGTGCCGTCTTCAACGGCGAGTACCACAATCCGTCGTAAACCAGTTCCGCCCAGCGTTGGTCGGTGTGCCGCTTGAACCGCGCCAGCTCACGTTCGAGCGTGACGTGCTCGAGTTCGGTGTGCGCGGTGATGAGCACCATCGCCCCAGGCGCCTCGTAGATTTCGCGGCTCTTGATACCGACCAGCCGGTCTTCGACCACGTCGAGCCGCCCGACTCCCTGCGCGCCGCCGCGGGTGTTGAGTTCCTCAATCGCCTGCAGCACCGACACCGGCTTGCCGTCGATCGACACCGGTACCCCGCGCTCGAATCCGATGATCACCTCGTCGGGGGTGTTCCAGTTGACGGTCGGATCTTCGGTGTAGGCGTAGATGTCCTTGGTCGGCGCATTCCACAGGTGTTCCAGGAAGCCGGTCTCCACCGCACGACCCCACACGTTCTGGTCGATCGAGAACGGCGAGCGTTTGGAGACGTTGATCGGGATGGCATTTTCTTCAGCGAAGGCGATGGCCTTCTCGCGGGTCCACGCATAGTCACGGACCGGCGCGAGTACCTCCAGATCCGGCGCCAGCGAGGCAAATCCGACTTCGAATCGGACCTGGTCGTTGCCTTTACCGGTGCAGCCGTGCGCGACGATGCTTCCGCCGTGCTCGCGGGCCGCCGCGACCAGATGTTTGGCGATCAGCGGTCGGCTGATCGCCGACACCAGCGGGTAGCGATCCATGTACAGACCGTTGGACAAGATGGTGGGTAGGCAGTAGCCGTCGGCGAACTCGTCACGGGCGTCGACCACGACCGCTTCGACGGCGCCGCAGTCCAGCGCCCGCTGGCGCACCAGCTGCATGTCCTCACCGCCCTGGCCCAGATCGATCGCCACCGCGACGACTTCCCGGCCGGTCTCCTTGCCGATCCAGCTGATCGCCACCGAGGTGTCCAAACCGCCGGAATACGCCAAGATGACGCGCTCGGACATGAATTGATCTCCTTGTTTCGACGGTTATTTGAGGTCTTGGAACACGGTTGCGAGCTCGGCGCCACTCATCGGCTCGCGGGCCGCAACGAAAATGGTGTCATCCCCGGCGATCGTCCCGACGACATACGGTAGCGATGCCCGGTCGATGGCGCTGGCCAGATAGTCCGCCGCACCGGGCGGGGTGCGCAGCACGGCGAGGTTTCCGCTGGCGTCGGTGGATACCAGCAACTCGCTAAGCAACCGCGACAGCCGAGCAGTGCCACCCGACACCCCGCGCACCGGGCTGCCGTCCTCGGGGACTACGTAGATGCCGACGCCGCCGTCGGCGCCGCGCAGCTTCACCGCGCCGAGTTCTTCGAGGTCCCGCGACAGCGTGGCCTGGGTGACCTCGATACCGTCGGCGGCGAGCAGCGCGGCCAGCTCACTTTGGCTGCGCACCTCGGCCGACGACAGCGTCGCCACGATGCGGGCCTGCCGGGCGGCACGGGTGACTTCGGGCGCCGTCTTCGAGCGCGTCATTTCGACCGCTCCAGCAGCCACACCAGCAGCGCCTTTTGCGCATGCAACCGGTTCTCGGCCTCGTCCCACACCGCGCTGTGCGGTCCGTCGATCACGTCGTCGGTGATCTCGTGACCTCGATGCGCCGGAAGGCAATGCAGCACAACGGCTTCCGAGCTGGCCAGGGAAAGTAGTTCGGCGTTCAGCTGGAAAGTACGGAACGGCCGCACTCGATCCAGCCCGTCGTCCTCCTGCCCCATCGACGTCCAGGTATCGGTCACCAGCACGTCGGCGCCCGATGCGGCAGCTGCCGGGTCACTTGTGACGGTGACCGATGCGCCGGTTTCCGCGGCGCGCCGCTCGGCGGCGGTGATCACCGAGCCATCTGGGGCAAACCCTGCGGGCGCGGCGACCGTTACGTGCATGCCGGCGGTGGCACCGCCGAGCATCAGCGAGTGCGCCATGTTGTTGGCACCGTCACCGAAGTACGACATGCGTAGGCCGCGCAGCGATCCGGCGCGTTCGACGATGGTCTGCAGATCGGCGAGCACCTGACAGGGATGGAATTGATCGGAAAGCGCGTTGACGATTGGCACTGTCGCGGTTTCGGCCATCGCAGCCAGCCGGGCCTGACCGTAAGTGCGCCAGACGATCGCGTCGACATAGCGGGACAACACTTTCGCGGTGTCCTGCAGGGTCTCCTCCCGGCCCAGCTGGGTGCTGCGCCCGTCGACCACGACGGCGTGCCCGCCGAGTTGGGCGATACCCACTTCGAACGAAAACCGGGTGCGAGTCGAGTTCTTGTCGAAGATGACGGCGACGCCGCGCGGGCCTTCCAGCGGGCGTTGGCTGAACGGGTCTTTCTTCAATTCTGCCGCCAGCGCGAGCACTTCGGCCTGTTCATCGGGCGCGAGGTCGTCGTCGCGCAGGAAGTGTCGTGTCATTGGTTTCCCTCCGCCGTGTCCAGGATGCCCGGCAGCGCAGCGACGAACGTCTCGATCTGGTGTTCGGTGATGATCAGCGGCGGCGCCAACCGAATGACGTCCGGCGCGGCGGCGTTGACCAGAAAACCGGCTGCGCGAGAGGCCATTTCAACATCTTTGGCGGCCGGGGCGCTGAGCGCCACCCCGCACAGCAGGCCGCGGCCGCGGACGTGGTCGATCAGCGGATGACCAACTGATTCAATGCCTTGGCGCAACGTCTTTCCGAGCACTTCGGCGCGCCGCACCAGGTCTTCGCCAGTCAGTACGCGCAATACCGCCAGAGCCGCCGCCGCGCAGATCGGATTGCCGCCGAACGTGCTGCCGTGCAGGCCCGGTGTGAGCAACCGCGCGGCCGGGCCGACCGCCAGGCACGCCCCGATCGGCAACCCGCCGCCAAGGCCCTTGGCCAGGGTCACCACGTCGGGTGTGATGCCATCGTGCTGGTGGGCGAAAAACGTACCGGTGCGGCCCATCCCGGTCTGAACCTCGTCGAGAACCAACAGCGCGCCATGGTGAGCGGTGATGTCGCGCGCAGCCGCGAGGTAGCCATCGGGCGGGACGACAACACCGCTCTCCCCCATGATCGGCTCGAGGAACACCGCTGCGGTGTCCGAGCCGACCGCAGCGTCCAGCGCGTCGGTGTCGCCGTATGGCACATGTGTGACATCACCGGGCAGCGGAGCGAACGGTGCCTGCTTGGTCGGTTGTCCGGTCAGCGCCAGCGAACCCATTGTTCTGCCGTGAAACGCTTCTTCAGCGGCCACCAGTTTCGTGCGACCGGTCAGGCGGGACAGTTTGAACGCTAACTCGTTGGCTTCGGTGCCAGAGTTGCAAAAGAACACCCGCGCCTCTGCATCGCAGCCGAGCAAGCCCACCAGCGCTTCGGCCAGCGCGATGCCCGGTTCGGCGGCATACAGGTTAGACGTGTGCCCCAGCGTCGACATTTGCCGCGTGACGGCCTCAATCACGGCCGGGTGGCGGTGCCCCAGGACGTTAACGGCTATGCCGCCAAGCAGATCCAGGTAAGACTTCCCGTCCACATCGGTGACCACGGCACCGTCCCCGCTGGCCAACGCCACCGACGGGACGCCGTAGTTGTTCATCATCACCGCGGACCAACGCTGCTGCATCTCCGCCGTACCGCTCACGCCTTCACCACCTTTGTGCCGGTCCCCTCGTCGGTAAACAATTCGACAAGTACGCAATGCTCGACACGGCCGTCGATGATGTGCGCGCTGGGCACGCCACCGCCGACAGCGCGCAGACACGCCTCGATCTTGGGGATCATCCCGGTCTCCAGCGTCGGCAGCAGCTGCTCCAGTGTCGCCGTGTCGATTTCGGTGACCAGCGAGTCGCGTTCGGGCCACCGGGTGTACAGGCCTTCGATGTCGGTAAGCATCAGCAGCTTTTCCGCTCCCAGCGCTTCGGCCAGCGCAGCCGCTGCGGTGTCGGCGTTGATGTTGTGCACGACGCCGTCGGCATCCGGGGCCAGTGTCGAGACGACCGGGATACGTTGCGCGCCAATCAGGTCCAGTACCGCAGCGGTGTTGACATGATCGACGTTTCCCACCAAGCCGATATCGGTGGCGACGCCGTCCACCGTGACGCTGCGGCGCACTGCGGTGAACAGCTGCGCATCCTCGCCGGTGATGCCGACCGCGTAAGGTCCGTGCACATTGATCAGGTTGACCAGCTCACGGCCCACCTGACCGAACAACACCATCCGCGCCACGTCGAGCACTTCTGGAGTGGTGACCCGGAATCCGCCCTTGAAGTCGCCGGGGATGCCGAGCCGCTGCAGCATGGCGCTGATCTGTGGGCCGCCGCCATGCACGACGACCGGGTGGATCCCGCAGTTACGCAAGAACGCCATGTCGGCGGCGAATGCGCGTCGCAGTGTGTCGTCGATCATCGCGTTGCCGCCGTATTTGATCACCACGATCTGGCCGTGCAGCTGCTTGAGCCAGGGCAGGGCTTCGGCCAGCACGTGGGCCTTGGCTTGAACCGACAGTGCAGTGGTCATGATGAGTAGGCCGAATTCTCTTCGACGTAGGCGTGCGACAAGTCGGTGGTGCGGACGGTTGCCTGGCTGTTGCCCATCTTGAGGTCGACGAGCACGTCGATGTTCTCGCCGGACAGGTCCACCTGGCGTGCGCCCGGCGCGCCGACGCCGTCGATGTATACGGCAGAACCATTGAACGACACCGTGATTCGATCCGGGTTCAGACTGAACGGCGCCATGCCGACCGCCGCCAGCACCCTGCCCCAGTTCGGATCGGAACCGAACAACGCGGTCTTGACCAGGCTGTCGCGGGCGATCGTGCGCGCGACAGTGAGCGCGTCGTCCTCGGTCGCGGTTCCTGTCACGGTCACGGTGACCCGCTTGGTCACACCTTCGGCGTCGGCCTGCAGCTGCGCGCACAAGTCGTCACAGACCCGCAGCACGGCATCGTCGAGATCGCCTTGGGAGGGCGCGATCTCGCTCGCGCCCGAGGCGAGCAGCAGCACGGTGTCGTTGGTCGAGCAACTGCCGTCGATATCGAGGCGGTCGAATGTGCGTGCGGTGGCTCGCCGCAACGCGTTCTCCAGTGCACCGGGTTCCACCACCGCATCCGTGGTGAGCACGCATAACATGGTCGCCAGCGACGGCGCCAGCATCCCCGCGCCCTTGGCCATGCCGCCAATGGTCCACTTGTCCGGATGGTGCAGCGCAACCTGTTTGGGCACGGTGTCGGTGGTCATGATGGCCCGCGCTGCCTCTTCTCCGCCGGCCAGCCCGCCGGCCATCTCATGCACGACGTGACCGACGCCGGCGAGAATCTTGTCCATCGGCAGCCGGTCGCCGATCAATCCGGTCGAACACACCGCGACTTCGATCGCGCCGGTCTCGGTGCCCCAGTCCGACAACGCGGTCGCAAGGGCTTCCGCGGTGGCGTGGGTGTCGGCAAAGCCGCCCGGACCCGTACACGCGTTCGCGCCACCGGAGTTCAGGATCACCGCCCGCAGCCGGCCTGTCGTCAGCACCTGCTGTGACCACAACACCGGCGCCGCCTTGACCTGATTGCGAGTGAACACCCCGGCGGCGGCGTGGTCAGGGCCCTCGTTGAACACCAGCGCCAGGTCCAATGCACCCGAGGCCTTGATGCCGGCGGCGATCCCGGCGGCGCGAAAGCCGGCGGGGGCCGTCACGCCCTGAGCCCGCACCAGAGGCGCGGCATCGGTCAGGTCGGTCACGGCGCCACCCCGACCACCGAAAGGCCCTCGGTCTCCGGCCAACCCAGCGCCAGGTTCATCGACTGGACGGCGGCGCCGCCGGTGCCCTTGACCAGATTGTCGATCGCCGCGATGGCGATGAAGGTGGACGCGTCCTCGTCGACCGCGACCGCGATGTGGGTGGCGTTGCTACCGATCACCGAGCCGGTGCGCGGCAGTTGCCCTTCGGGCAGGAGGTGAACGAAAGGCTCGTCGTGGTAAGCCTTTTCGTAGGCCGCGCGCAGCTGCGACAGCGGAGCGTGGGTGCGTGCGGTACACGTCGCCAGGATGCCGCGCGAGGTCGGGATGAGGATTGGCGTGAATGAGACGCTGACATCCCGGTCGGTGACCTGCTTCAGCCCCTGGACGATTTCAGGGGTGTGCCGGTGCGCGCCGGCGATGTTGTAAGCCCGCGCCGAACCGATGACCTCCGAACCGAGCAGGTCGGTCTTGGCAGCACGGCCGGCGCCGGAGGTGCCGCTGACCGCGACGACGGTGACGGCGGGATCGACGAGATCGGCGGCCAGCGCGGGGAAGAGCGCCAGCAACGCGGCCGTCGGATAGCAGCCCGGTACCGCGATGCGCCGGGCATCGCGCAGCGCATCCCGCGCGCCGGGCAGCTCCGGCAGCCCGTACGGCCAGTTGCCGGCGTGTTGGGAGCCGTAGAAGCGCTCCCACGCGCCGGCGTCGACGAGACGAAAGTCCGCGCCGCAATCCACCACCAGGGTCTGCGGGCTGAGCCGTTGCGCCAGCGCGGCTGAGTGACCGTGCGGCAGCGCGACGAAAACCACGTCGTGGCCGTCCAGAACGTCAATCTCGGTCGGCTCGAGCACCCGCTGGGCCAGCGGTAGCAGGTGCGGATGGTGCTCGGCGAGGACGCTGCCCGCGCTGGCGGCAGCGGTCACCGCGCCGATCGTCAGCCGTCCGTCGTGGTAGGCCGGGTGCCCGAGCAGCAGCCGCAGGATCTCGCCGCCCGCGTAGCCGCTGGCCCCGGCCACCGCCACCCGCATCGCCTGGGTCATGGCACCCATCGTTGCATGACTATGCATGCGCTTGCAAATTCATTCTTTGTGCGGATTTCAGCCGCGCAGCACCGCGCCGACCCGTTCGGTGGCGCTCTGTACTGCCGCGTCCCGGGCCGCGCTGGCCTCGTCTTCGGTAAGCGTGCGGTCCGCCGCGCGGAACCGCAGCGCGAACGTCAGCGACTTCCGGCTTTCCCCGAGCTGCGGGCCGGTATAGACGTCGAAGAGCCGGATTTCCTCCAACAGCTCGCCGGCTCCGTCGCGGATCGCATCTTCGACCGTTTGTGCGGCGACATCCGCGTCCACCACCAAGTTGACGTCTTGGAATACCGCGGGAAAAGGCGAAACCCGCGGCGCCGGCAACGCCTCGACAATCGGCATCGCGTCGAGGTTCAGCTCGACCGCGCAGGTGCCCTTGGGCAATCCGGAGCGCTCGATCACCGCGGGATGCAGTTGCCCCGCATGGCCGATCACGGCCTCGCCGACGAGTACCTCGGCGCACCGGCCCGGATGCCAGGGCAGATACCGAGCCGCGCGCAGCACCACGTCAACGCCGCTGGCGGCAGCCACGGTCCGGACCGCCTCGAACGCGTCGGCCGCTTCGGCTCGCCGGCCCTCCCCCCACGGGCCACGCGGCTCCCGCAGACCGGTCAACACCGCCGCGACGTGCTGTGGTTGGTGTGGCAGCGACGCGTCGAGCAGCGCGATCTCCTCGACGCTGGGTCGTCGATCGACGGGGATCAGCCCGACGCTCTTGGTGTGCTCGGTCGGCTGCACTACCTGCGCGATGGTGAACAGCGCGACGTCGACGATGCCGCGGGACACATTGCGCGCCAACGCTTCCAGCAGACCCGGCAGCAACGTGGTGGCCAAATGCGGCCGATCGGCCTCCAGCGGGTTGAGTACCTGCGTGGTGTGACGGCGTTCGTCATCGGCGGGTAGCCCCCAGGCGTCGAACACGCCGGCGGGAAGAAACGGCGTCGGCAGGACCTCCACGTAACCCGACAGCGCCAGCGACTTGCCGACCGCGCGGCGCCGCCGTTGACTCGCCGACAGTCCCCGCCCGGCCGGAGCCGACGGCAGCACCGACGGGATGAGTTCCAGGCCCTCTAGGCGCAGCACCTCCTCGACCAGGTCGGCCGGCTGCAGCAGGTCGGGCCGCCAACTCGGCGGCGTCACGGTCAGGCTTGCCCCGTCATCGCTTACCGCGGCACCGATCTGGGCCAGCCGCCTGGGCGTCGTTCCCGGCCGATAGCTCACTCCCGCGGTGCGGTCCGGCAGGTCGGCGGCCATGGGGATTGGCCGCCCCGCCCAATCGCCGACCGAGTCGCCCACTGGCGGGTCGCCCCGCCAGTCGGTCAGCTTTTCCGACACCTCGCCGCCGGCGATGTCAGCGAGCAATCCGGCGCAGCGGTCCAGCGCCGCAACCGAGATCGCCGGGTCGACCTCGCGCTCGTAGCGACGGGCGGCCTCGCTGGGCAGGTGCAGCCGTCGCGCGGTGCGCGACACCGCGGCCGGTTCCCACACCGCGGCCTCCAACAGCACATCGGTGGAGTCGTCGCGCATTTCGGTGGTGCCCGACCCCATCACTCCACCGATCGCCGCGGTCGCGACGTCGTCGACGATCAGCACGTCGGCCGGGTTGAGCCGGCGCTCGATGTCGTCGAGGGTTACGACGGTTTCCCCGGGCCGGGCGAACCGCACCGCGAAGCCGCCGGTGATTCGCTTGAGATCGTGCGCGTGCATCGGGTGACCTAATTCCAGCATCACGTAGTTCGTCGCGTCGACGGCCGGTGAGATCGCCCGGATCCCGCAGAGCAGCAGTCGACGCTGCAACCACCACGGTGACACCGCATTCGGGTCGATTCCGGTCACCGGGCGCAGCGCGAACCGGCGTACGCCCGTCTCGGGTTGCACGGTCAGTGGCCAGGCGTCCGCTTCGCGGGGCAACGCGGGCACTGCGGCTGGGTCGATGAAGTCGAGGTCGTAGGCGCAGGCGATCTCCCGGGCCAAACCGCGCACCGACATGCAGTAACCGCGGTCCGGGGTGATCGCCAGGTGGAAGACGACGTCGTCCAGGCCCAGCACCTCGGCGCCGCTCGCACCTGGCTCGGCGGTTCCCGGCGGCAGCACCAAGATGCCGGAATGGTCTGCGGCCAAGCCCAGTTCGGCCGTTGAGCAGATCATTCCGTCGGAGGTGCGACCGTAGGTCTTGCGCGCGGTGATCTCGAACCCGCCGGGCAGTGTGGTTCCGGGCAGCGCCACCACCACAAGATCGCCGGTTACAAAATTCGTTGCCCCACAGATGATTCCGCGTGGCCGGTCTCCGCCGACATCGACTTGGCAGGCGCGGATCGGTTTCTTGAACTCGGTGAGCTCTTCGATCTCGATGACCCGCCCGACGGTCAAGGGTCCGTCGACGGGGCCGAGCGTGATCACCTCTTCGACCTCGTGGCCGATGCGCACCAGCGCCTGCTCGAGATCGTCGGCAGGCACATCCCAGCCCGGGGCACCGACCGAAACCGCTTCGCGTAACCAGCTGTACGGGACGCGCATCACGCACCCACCCCGAACGGCAGTGAGAACCGAACGTCGCCCTCGACCATGTCACGCATGTCGGGGATGCCGTTGCGGAACTGCAGAGTGCGTTCCAACCCCATCCCGAAGGCAAAGCCTGAATACACCTGCGAGTCAATACCAGCGGCGCGCAACACATTCGGGTTCACCATGCCGCAGCCGCCCCATTCCACCCAGCCGGCGCCGCCGCGCTTGTTCTCGAACCAGACGTCGACTTCCGCGGACGGCTCGGTGAACGGAAAGAAGTGCGGACGAATCCTGGTGCGCGCCGCCGGCCCGAACTCGGCGCGAGCGAACGCGTCGAGCGTTCCGCGCAGATGAGCCATCGTCAGACCGCGATCCACCGCCAGCCCTTCGACCTGATGGAAGACCGGCGTGTGGGTGGCGTCGAGTTCGTCGGTGCGGAACGTGCGGCCGATCGAGACGATGTAGACCGGTAACTCGCGCTCGAGCAGCGTGCGCACCTGCACCGGCGACGTGTGGGTGCGCAGCAACTGCCGAGAGCCCTCCGGAGCGATATAGAAGGTGTCCTGCTCGCTGCGGGCCGGGTGGTCGGCCGGGAAGTTCAGCGCATCGAAGTTGAACTGCTCGGTCTCGACCTCGGGCCCCTCGGCAAGCTCCCACCCCATCGCGATGAAGGTGTCGGCGACGTGCTCGGCCAGAATCGTGATCGGATGCCGGGCTCCGATCGGCTGACGAGTCGACGGCAGCGTCACGTCGATGCGCTCGGCGATCAGCACGGCGGCATCCCGCTCAGCGCGCAACTCCGCCACTCGTTCGTCGTAACTGCGTTGCGCGTCGCCGCGGGAGCTGTTCACCAGCCGACCCGCGTCGGCACGGTCGGCCTTGGGTACGGTGGCCAACGCCTGGCGGGCCAGCGCCAGCGGCGAGCGATCGCCGAGATGCTCCGTCTTCGCGCGTGCCAGTGCGTCAAGATCGGCCGCGCCCGCGAAGGCTTGCCGGGCAGCGTCGACCGCTGCGGTCAACGCCTCCAGCGACAGGACCTCCGTTGATGGGGGGTTCTCACCCACGCGGCAGCACTCTCCTTGGCTGGGGGCTTTGGGGCGGGTCACGGCGTGACGCGCAAGTGCCGATCATATGTGGTCACGTCAGCAGCGATCGGCAGCCGTCAGCTGCTTCTGCGGGCTCGCGAGAACGTGTCAGCCGTTGAGCGCCGGCTCCGCAGCCGCCAGCGCAGGCTCCGGCAGCCGGCGGCGCGCGGCGCGTAAGCGAGCGATTCCCACGGCTGCGGCGGCGCCCAACAGGCCGACCGCGCCGCCGATCAGCGTCTTCCACTCGCCGTGCGCCAACATCAGGAATCCGAAGCTCCCACCCACCGCGAGCAACGCGTACCGCACCCGGGTCCACTGGGCCGGGCCCGCCAGCCGGGTGGAGACCAGCAGGCCCAGCACCAATGCGATGGAGTGCCCGACGTCGGTGAAATCGTCGCTCAGCACCGCGGCGGCGATGCCGACCGGGACCCACCACGCGAGCCAGACCGGCTTCCACCGGCGCGGGACGGCCGCGGTGAGTGCGCCCAGCACCGCCACGGCGCCGTAGCTCACGCCGACATCACTGGCATGGGAGATCGATAGCGGCAAGTAGTGGAATTCGATTGCGGCAGTCAGCCCGATGGCCACGAGCAGCGTCGTACCGATGTGGCCGGTGGCGAATACCAATGCCAATCGACCACTGCGCCAGATCAGCTCGGCGAGGGCGAGCAGACAAACTAGGCAGGGTAGCCAGAACCAGATCGGGCCCGCATCGGTGACGAACGCGCTGCCGACCAGGGTCCCCAGGTGCCCGCGCGCGAGGTTGTGCAGGTTGGTGCTGGCCACGGCAATGACGTGCGCGCGCACTCGTGGGCCGAGAACCACGAGCGCGGCGCTGACCGCCGCCAAAGCAAGCGCGTAGCCCAGCGTGATGCGGACGTGCGCCAACCGCGACAAAAAGCCGAATTTCATCGCCATCTACTATGCCTGCGGACTTTCGTCATCCGCACTTTCTAAAGCTGATAGGTCCCTTACAGTTTCCGCGGCGGCCTTCAGTCGGTAGATGGCCAGGTCGGCCGGCAGTCCCGGGGTTCTACCTGCGAATACCGGCCGGTGTACTCGCTTGGCGGTGACCCCCAAGGCCTCCAAATCCGCCTGCGAAAGCCCGTCGAGTGTGGCGCCGGACACCATCACTCCTCCTTTAGTGGCCCGCTCCATGACCCGCGCGGCGACGTTGACGTCCACCCCGAGCCAATCGGAAGCCAGGCGCTGCGGGCGTCCGGTGTGGATACCGACCCGCATCCGCGGTT
>Ga0335075_10004246_pt1 | contig 22465 bp, 16 predicted proteins | sample Lox_Sample_24_FD_206723 | JGI IMG/M metagenome (GOLD analysis project Ga0335075, IMG submission 206723) | Soil microbial communities from Loxahatchee National Wildlife Refuge, Florida, United States - Lox_Sample_2.4 | ecosystem: Environmental > Terrestrial > Soil > Wetlands | place: USA...
TCGATCCGGCCCGGCAAATGGCCGTGATAGGCTGCGCGCTCGGCGAAGGCGGTGAAGTCGCCGGACTGCGCCAGCTCCTCGGCATATTCATGCGCGAAGCCCCTGATGCCGAGATGGCCGCGCCGGAAGAAATGAAACCGCGAGACTTCGAGATCGTAGGGATTGCGGATGACGGCGATGATCGTCTCGAAATCCGCGAGATTTCGCCCGAGGCCAGTCAGCGTCTGGGCGGCCTGCTTCAAGGTCTCGTGCCGCACGCCGGGAATCCGCCGCAATCGCGGGTGCCGCAGGAACCCGATCTCCCGCCGCCACTGCTTCAGTTGGAGTTTCGCACGCGCGGAAAAGGGTAGATCGCTCATCTGCGATGGCAGCTCTGCCGGCTCGGTCGAAGTGATCTGACCGGGCAGGTTGCGGATCAGAAAGCTCGTCACCGAGGTGCCCCCCGTCTTGGGGACATGCAGGAAAAGAAGCCTGTCGGTGAACAGCATGCGTCCATGCGGGTCCGTTGCGCCGCAGCCAGTCATGCCACAGCCGGCTTCACAAGTCCCGGCCGCGGCCGGGGCATCACGGCAACAAATTCCGAATCCCGGGCGTTCCGGTTATATCAAACGAGTCCTTCGATTCAGGCCGGAAACCATGCTGCAGAATCTCAGACAGACCGATCTCGATGCCATCATCTCGGCCTGCGAGCAGGCGGCCGCCTCGGCACCTGCCGACCCGGAATCAGGCTTATTGCCGCTTGTCGCGCGGGATAGTGTCTATGCGCTCGTCGACGCGCTGTCGCGCGACGCGCAGGACGAGCTTCTGGCGCTGATGTGGACCGGCGGTCCGAAAAACGAAAACAGCTTCGACCAGAATCTGGTGCTGGCGCAGAAGGTGGCCGACGACAACCACGCGGAATTCCTGTCCGAACAGGCCGCGAGGCTGCCCGACTATCTCAAAGAGGGATTGAAAAGGATGGGGACGCAGTAGCGGTCAACGATGACGGAAACCGTGCGACGCGATTGCTCCTCCGGCGCTGGATTGGATCGCTCTATTGTACTGCCGGTGCTGAAGCGCGCCTTTTCCGGATTCTGGGCCGATCGCATTCCTTCGGTCGCGGCCGGCGTCACCTTTTTCTTCCTGCTTGCGCTGTTTCCGGCGATTTTTTCCATCGTATCGCTTTACGGACTCTTCGCAGACCGATCGTCGATCGCGCATCTCGTAAGCGCGGTCGCGCCCTATCTGCCAAGCGGCGCCATCGATGTTGTACGGACAGATCTTGTCCGGCTGGCCGCGGAAAAGCCGGTGAAGCTTAATTTTGCTTTCTTCACCGGCATGGCGATTGCTCTATGGAGCGCGAGCGGCGGCGTGACGGCGCTGATCGAAGCGATGAATGTTGCGTTCAATCGCAAGGAATCGCGCGGCTTCGTCAAACTTACGAGGGATGCGCTCGCCTTCACCATCATTGGCACGATTGCGATGGTCGCGGCCGTCTATGTCGCGGTCGTGCTTCCAGTCTGGCTCTCGCGGGCATCCTATGGGCCGCAGCTGGAAGGCGCCTTTGCAGTCATGCGCTGGCCGGTTGCTCTCCTTGCCGCAGCCCTTCTCGTTCACCTCATCTACCGGATCGCCCCGGACCGGCAGGATGAGGAACGCTCCTGGATCACCTGGGGCAGCGCGAGTGCGGCGGTGCTGTGGATTCTCGGCACGCTGCTGTTCGGCTGGTATGTACAGAATTTCGGCACCTACGACCGCACCTATGGCAGCCTCGGCAGCGCGGTGGGATTTCTCACCTGGATTTGGATTTCCGTCGTCATCCTGCTTGCGGGTGCGGAGATCGATTCGGCCATTTCCTGGGCGCGCGACACCAGTTCCGGCAAGTCATAACATGCCCGTTAATGATCGTTGGTCAGTCCGGGGATCCGCACTTGAAATAACAGCGGCCAGTTCTTGCCGGTCAGGAACAGGCGGCCGCCTGTTTTGTCGTAGGCGATTCCGTTCGGCACGGCATCGGGATCGGTCGTGCCGGCTTTGGCGGCGAGATTGCTCACATCGATCCACGCCTTGACGGCCCCCGTTTTCGGATCGATCCGGGCAATGCGGTTGGTCATCCAGATATTGGCAAGTATCTCGCCTTTCACATATTCGAGCTCGTTGAGACGTTCGACCGGCTGGCTTCCGGCCGTTACCGTCAGCGTGCGCACCACCTTGAGTGAATCGGGATCGAGAAAACGCAGGACCGGCGTTCCGTCCGACAGGATAATGTTGCGGCCATCCTCGGTCAGTCCCCAGCCTTCGCCGGTGTAATGAAATACTCCACGGGCATGTAAGTCGTTGAGCGACCAGCGGAACCCGATCCCTGTCCGCCAGGTGACGCTGATAAGCTGATCTTTCCACGCGACGATCCCCTCTCCGAATAATCCGGGAGGGAGGGCCACGCGGCGAAGCGCGCGGCCTGTCGCGAGGTCGACGATGCGGATGTTCGACTGACCTTCGAGACCGGTGCTCTCATAGAGAACTCCGCCACGAAACAGGAGCCCTTCCGTGAACGCGTGCGGATCATGCGGATAGATCTTCACGATTTGGGGCTGCACGACCGGAATCTCAGCCCTCGCCAGGCCGGGTGCGAGCGCGAAACACCACGCGACGAACAGCACTATGCGGCACCGATTTCCTGGCCCTGCCACGCAAAGACGCATGATATCGCATCCTGGTCCGAAAGCGCGCGCCTACAGATTCGATGCCTGTCCCGCTTGTCAATCGGATATGGCCTTAACGTGCGCCGATCGTTCACGGCAGTCCTTGGGCTGGGGCCAGGGCTCACCTATCTTGGCCCGCGATGCGGCCGGCGATTCTATTCCCCTTGTTTGCGGAAACGTCCGCGTTGCCCGGCGTGGGGCCGGCACTCGCGCGGCTGATCGGCCGGATCGCCGGAAATCGCCTGGTCGATCTCCTGTTCCATCTGCCCAGCGGCGTGATCGACCGCACGTGGCAGCCGACGCTGAGTGAAATCAGCGAGAGCCGGATCGCGACTTTCACACTGAATGTGCTCGATCACATTCCGGGGCGTGATCCGCGCCAACCATTTCGCGTCCGCTGCTCCGACGACACATCAACGGTTGAACTCGTCTTCTTCCATGCCAAACCGGATTACCTCTCTCGCCTGCTGCCTCCCGGGACCAAAAGGATTGTCAGCGGCCGAATCGAACGGTTCGGCAACCGGCTGCAAATGGTGCATCCGGATCACATCCTGGCGCCGGAGAGGGCGGAGCGGCTGCCCGCCTACGAGCCGGTCTATCCGCTTACGGAGAATCTGTCCGGCAAAGCGCTCGCGAAAGCGATTTGCAAGACGCTGGAGAAATTGCCCGCCCTCCCCGAATGGCAGGAGAAAACATACCTCGCTGCGCGGGGCTGGTCTTCCTTTGGAGAATCGATCCGTGCAGCGCACGCGCCCAGGCGCGAGACCGATCTTGTACCAACCGCACCGGCGCGCGCGCGTCTCGCTTACGATGAACTGCTCGCCAACCAGCTTGCACTGGCGCTGATCCGCGAGCGGCTGCGCACGCGAAAGGGTCGCGTGCTTGCAGGCGCCGGCGGCCTTACCGCCCGCGCGCGTGCCGCCCTGCCATTTTCGCTGACGGATGCGCAGGAACAGGTTCTTGCGGAAATCCGGGCTGATATGGCGCAGCCCCTGCGTATGTTGCGCCTGCTGCAGGGCGATGTAGGCGGCGGCAAGACGGTCGTCGCCATGCTCGCCATGTTGAGTGCTGTTGAAGCTGGCGCGCAGGCTGCGCTCATGGCGCCGACGGAACTTCTCGCGCGCCAGCATCTCGCGGCGCTTGCTCCTCTTGCGAATGCAGCCGGCGTGCGCATGGACATTCTCACCGGGCGCGAACGGGGCGCGGCGCGCGACCAGGTTCTGGCCGCGCTGGCGGAAGGCACGATCAATATTCTCGTCGGCACGCACGCGCTGTTCTCGGAAGGCGTGGATTTTGACGATCTCGGCCTTGCGGTGGTGGATGAACAACATCGCTTCGGCGTGCATCAGCGACTCAAACTCCAGAGCAAGGCCGAACAGCCGGCAGATGTATTGGTGATGACGGCAACACCCATCCCGCGCACGCTCGCGCTCACCGCCTATGGCGACATGGATGTCTCGCGCATCGCCGGCCTGCCGCCAGGACGCTTGCCCGTGGATACGCGGCTGGTTTCTCTGGAACGGGTCGATGAAGTCGTGGCGCATCTGCGCCGCGCCATGGCGCGGGGCGAGCGCGCTTACTGGGTCTGCCCGCTGGTCGCGGAATCTGAAAACCTCGACGTGGCTGCGGCGGAAGAACGCGCCGGCACGTTACGGCAAAGTGTCGGAGATCGTGTGGGGTTGGTTCACGGGCGCATGAAACCTGCCGAACGCGACGCCGCGATGGCACAGTTTCGCGCGGGTGCGGCACAGTTGCTGGTCGCGACCACGGTGATCGAAGTCGGCGTCGACGTGCCCCAGTCCACGATCATGGTGGTGGAGCATGCCGAAAGATTCGGACTCGCGCAACTCCACCAATTGCGCGGCCGGGTGGGACGCGGCGGTCAACGCGCAACCTGCCTTCTGCTCTATCAATCGCCGCTTGGAGAAACGGCAAAGGCGCGGCTTGCGACCCTGCGCGACACAAGCGACGGTTTCGTCATTGCGGAAGAGGATTTGCGCCTGCGCGGGCCCGGCGAACTTCTCGGAACGCGGCAGAGCGGGGTGCCGGACTTCCGGCTGGCTGATCTGGCCGTTCATGCCGAACTTCTGGCTGCAGCCCGCGACGATGCGCGCCTCATCCTGGAGCGCGATCCCCTTCTGGAATCCGCGCGTGGCGAAGCATTGCGCGTGCTGCTCTATCTTTTCGAGCGCGACGAGGCCGTACGCTATCTGCGTGCCGGATGAGGATCAGAGGCTCTCGGCGCCGATGATCGCCACCGAACACACATTCATCGCCGGCGCGCCCCCCAGATTGTGCGTGAGGCCAAGCCGCGGCGAACAGAGCTGCCGGGGGCCGGCACGGCCAAGCAGCTGAAGGTACATTTCGTAAAGCATGCGCAAGCCGCTGGCGCCGATGGGATGGCCAAAACATTTGAGGCCGCCATCGATCTGACACGGGACTTCGCCATCCGCGTCATACATCCCGTCGAGCACGTCGCGCCAAGCTGCGCCTTCTCGGCTGATGTGAAGATCTTCCATCGTCACGAGTTCGGTGATCGAGAAACAATCATGAACTTCCATCATCGAAATTTCGGCGCGCGGATTCCTGATCCCGGCCTCGTCATAAGCGCGACGCGACGCGATCCGCGCCGTGTGAAAATAGCTTCCGTCCCAAGAATTGTGTTGGGTTTCGAGGCCGTTCGACAGCGCAAGCTGCAAGGCCTTTACGGTCACGAGATTTTTCTTGCCCAGGCTGCGTGCGATCTCCGGCGTCGTAACGATCGCACAGGCGGCGCCGTCCGAAACGCCGCAGCAATCGAAGAGACCGAGCGGCTCGGCGATGATCGGCGCCTTGAGGCACATCTCCTCCGTAATAGGCTTCTGCAAATGGGCCTTTGGGTTTTTTGTGCCATTGGCGTGGCTCTTGACCGAAACATGCGCGATGGCCCGCTTCAGGTCGTCTTTTGAAACGCCGTGCTTGGCGCGGTAGGCTGAAGCCAGTTGGGCGAAATTCCCCGGCGCCGAGCCGTTCGCCTGCCAAAGCGGATTGAGCGTCCCCTGTTCGCGGGCGGGTAAGCCGCCATAGCCCGTGTCCTTGAGCTTTTCGACCCCCAGGGCGAGAGCAATGTCGCAGGCACCGGCGGCCACCGCATAGACGGCACCACGGAACGCTTCCGAGCCGCTGGCGCAGAAATTCTCGACATGGGTGACCGGAATATTCGGCAGGCGCAGCGCGACGGACAACGGCGTCCCGCCCTTGCCGACATTGACCTCGTCAAAAGCTGTGGATAACCAAGCCGCTCCAATTTGACTCGTTTCCACGCCGGCGTCTGCGAGAGCCTCGACATAGGCCTCCACCATCAACTCTTCGGCGCCCAAATCCCAGCGCTCGCCGAATTTCGAGCAGCCCATCCCGAGTATGGCGACCTTGTCCTTGATGCCGGAGGCCATGCTTTCGTCCTGCGCTCTGGTCGTCCAAGGTCGTCTAGCGCCGCTTGGTCGCACTAGTAAAGCTCGCCCAAAGGCATCAAAAAGCAATCATGTGGGAACTTCGCCGCACCGGGACGCGTTTTCGTGACCGGTGCGGAGGCCCGAAGCTTTCCGCCGAACATGCGCGTCGCGATCCGGCTTCTCCGGACATCCGTGGCGCCGGAAGAACGAGGAGTTCCTGATGAACACGAAAGCGTTTCTGGCGGCGGGCGGGGCAGCAGCCATTGCCGCGGTTCTGGCTGCGACCGTTCCGGCGCAGGCAGCCGGCGTAAAAGTCGGCGTACTGAGTTGCCATGTCAGCAGCGGATGGGGATTCATCTTCGGATCCACAAAAGACCTGCGCTGCGAATTCTCAGGCTCGCGCTACGCCGAGCGTTATGTCGGCACGATTTCCAAGTTCGGGGTGGATATCGGGTACACCGCCGGCGGCGTGCTGATCTGGAACGTACTCGCGCCCACGCCCGGGATTCGCCGGGGCGCACTGGCTGGCAGCTATGCCGGCGCGTCGGCCAGCGCGACGGTCGGTCTTGGCGCCGGCGCCAACGTATTGGTCGGCGGCTCAGATCGGTCAATCTCGTTGCAGCCGCTGAGCATTGAAGGGAATTCGGGACTGAATGTAGCCGCAGGCATCGGCTCGATCACGCTGCGCTATGTGGGACCGGAAGGACCCATGATGGGACCACCGCCGGGTGCGATGCAGGGGCCACCGCCGCCACCGCCAGGGCAATAACCTTCTTGAGCGATCACGAAAGCCCGCTGCTTTGCAGCGGGCTTTCGTATGCTTGATCAAATCGGCGCGGCCTTCCAGAAATAGCGGCGAAATCCGCGTTTTTCGTCCATGTCCTTGATTCGGAATGCCATGCGCACTTTGCTGCCGGAATCGATCTGGCCCTGTTCGATATCGGTGATATCGGCCATGAGACGGCCACCCTCCGCGAAAATGATCATCCCGTAATGATTTGGCGGCGCCGCAGAATAGGTGAGAAAATCGGCGGACCACGATAGCACACGGCCCTCGCGCTCGGCGAAGCTGTATTGCTCCTGGCTATCGACGGCGTTGCAATTCGGATTGACGCAGATGCGCGCGCGGGGGAATTGCTCCGTGCCGCAGACGCGACATTTGCCGCCCACGAGCGCCATCAGCATGTCGTTCTTGCGATAGAGCACTGAGAGCGCAGTCTTGCGGTCGATTTCTGCGCGCATCCCCTTTTCGAGCTCGATGAGCCGGTTGAACGCGAGAAATTTCAAGTAATTTGTTTCTTCCTTGCGGCGGGCGAGCGCCGCGCTCACCCGGTCGCGAGGTTCAAAACCGGCGAGATGGTCGGTTGCTTCAAACAGCAGCGCGTCGCAACCCTGTCCGAATTGCGCCACCAGAATTTTTTCGCCGGGCCGGGCAGATTCGAGCGCGTGGGCCAGCATCAGCAGCGGATGTACCACGCCCGTATCGCCCACGGTGCCCGCGAGATTGTCCACCAACCTGGCGCCATCGATGCCGCACTGCGCCGCGATCTGGTGATCCATCCGGGCAAAAGGACAGGGAAGAATAAAATATCCGATTTCCGTTGCCGGAGTGTGGGTTTTCTCGAGAAGGCCGCGAATCGCCCTCGGCACGATCTTCGCGAAGCCTTCATCCCGGATCCACCGCTCCTCCCAACCATAATCGAACGCTTCATCCGCCGCGCGGAAGTGATCAACGAAATCGACCGTGACGGAATGGGAGCCCAGAAATCTTGCAATCACATTCTCCGTGGCGAGCAGAAACGCGGCCCCGCCATCTCCAAAAGACAGCTCCTGGACAGACGCCGCCCTGGCCACTCGTCTTTCTCCCGCAAGAACGAGTGGGGCGCGCAGACGGCCGGATTCGACACTTTCCAGTGCCGTTACCAGCGCACCCAGCCCCGCGCGCTGGGAACCAGTGAGGTCCAGAGCCGCAACGGCTTCACGAAGGCTCAGCGCGCGCGCAGCAATACCGGCATTGAGGCGGTCCGCGAAAGGCGCACTCGTCGAAGCGAGATAAATCGCGTCGACAAACGCACGATTCTCCAGGGGATCTTCCGTCGGCAGACAGTCCCGACCGGCTTCGATCGCCATGGTGATCGCATCTTCATCCCAATTCGCCATGGCGCGCTCGCCACGCGCACCGGCGAGCAGCGATGGTGCGTACCAAGCGTTGGCCTCGGCTATCGCCCTACGCTGCAACCGGAGCCGCGGAATGTAGGCGCCGAACGACGCGATCCCAATCATGAAACCAGCTCATTTTGGAAGACGTTGCAGCAAACCAGCTTTGGCGCCGGGTGACAACGCCGAGCGAATCGACGTATCGGGCGTAACATGCGATATGCTGCCGCGCAGCCGAGGTGATGCACATGCCAAGTCCGCCGCCCATTAGAAAAGCCGTCTTGCCGGTCGCCGGAATGGGAACTCGATTTCTTCCGGCCACCAAGGCCGTTCCCAAGGAAATGCTGCCGGTCGTAGACAAGCCGGTCGTGCAATATGCGGTGGAAGAGGCGCGAGAAGCCGGAATTGAACAATTCATCTTCGTGACAGGACGCGGCAAGTACATCATCGAGGACCATTTCGACCACGCTTATGAGCTCGAGAGCCTGCTAAGTTCACGGGACAAGATCGCGGAGCTCAACAGCCTACTCGAGGACCTGCCGATTACCGGCTCGGTAAGCTTCACCCGCCAGCAGAAACCCCTTGGACTGGGCCATGCGGTCTGGTCGGCACGACATTTCGTGGGCAATGAGCCGTTTGCCGTACTGCTTCCCGACGATCTTCTCGTCGGCAGGCCTGGCGGCATGATGCGGATGATCGAGGCTTATCATTCGGTCGGCGGCGGCATGATCGTGGCTGCAGAGGAAAAGCCGCTCGCCGAGACGAAACGCTACGGCGTGATTGCACCGGGGCACATTAACGGCAATGTCGTGGAGATCAGGGGCGTCGTCGAGAAGCCGAAACCCGAGGAGGCGCCGTCGCGGCTTTGTATCATCGGCCGCTACATTCTCAGTCCCGAGATTTTTGCAGAGCTTGACAGGCAGGAGCGCGGCGCGGGTGATGAAATCCAGCTCACGGATTCCATGGCGCGGTTGATCGGCCGCGTTCCGTTCCACGCAGTGCAAACCGGCTGTGCGCGATACGATTGCGGCGACAAGGTGGGCTTCTTGCATGCGAACATCGCCGTCGGCCTCACGCGACCGGACATTGCGCCCGCACTGCGGGCTATTCTGAAGGACGTGGACAAGTAAGTTCGGCGGTCGGCACAGAAAGCTTCGCCGACGCAGCATCCGGTTACAGATCCCGGTTGGCCGCGCCACGCGAACATGCAATGGTCGTGTGCACACGACCGGACAGAGTAGATGGTGTCGAAAAAAGTCTTGGTGGCCGCCGCGGGCGGGCTTGTTGTTCTGCCGTGGATGGCATTTGCTGACGACGAAATGCAGTTCTCCGGCACGGCAGGCGGCGGCGATACATATTACGATGCACCAAACAATCACATCGGTGACTGGAACGCGAACGGTTCTGTGCTCTTCACGATCGACAATCCGGGATTTGATCTGCAGGGGAATTTCGACAACGACTATCTGAGCGCTTCGGCGCATGGCGGGGATTTCTGGAGCTTTGGCGGCGATGCGTTCTGGCGTGACTATGCCGGCGCGATTGGCCTTAACTTCAATACCCATGCCATCTCGGACTCCATCCAGAACGGCAGCAGGACGGATTTGGATAATTTCGGCGCCTTTGGTCAATGGTATGCGGCCCCGGTGGCGACGCTGGAGTTCAAGGCGGGCTGGCTTTCGCAACATTATGAGGGACCTTACGCAGGCGTTGCCGCTGTCGCCTATCCGCTCGACTCGCTCGCTGTCACGCTCGATGCCGACTACGCCAAAGCCAATCACCTGCAGCCGGAGCTCAAGGACATTGGCCTGTCCGGCGAGTGGATGCCGCTGACGGAAATTCCGGTCTCAATTGCTATCGGTTACTCGCGGGCCGAAATCGATCGCCTTCCGGTGCCGCCGGATCCCGACTCGAACCGCTCCATCGATATCTGGACCGTATCGCTTAAGGTTTATCTCGGAAACGGAGGTGCAGAAAACACTCTGCGCGATTATCAGCGCAACGGCCCGGTTAACTACGATGCCGCGCCATCGGGCCTCATTGAATTCGGTTACTGAGGACCCAAATCGCCAGCGATGTCGGCTTCACGGCCAATATGGGTCAGCAGGCTCTCCTGGCTGTTAATGTGGCATTGGCCGGCTTGCCGCACCCTGAAAGTTCCATTTCGGGGAGCCAAGCCGCGCCTCGAAAGTTTCCTCTCCGATCGCAGGGGGACTTCATGCGCCTGACGGGAACACTGTTTCGGCATGCAGGCATCGCTGGGTTTTTCTTGACTTCGCTCCTCCTGACCTGGGCCGGCGGAGCGCGCGTTGCCCTGGGCGCGGAGGATGCAGCCCTTGGACCGTCGACCTTTGTCGTGCGCTTCGATCACTGGACGGATGCCGACGAACGCGATTTTGGAGAATTCGTACAGGCCATCGGCGATTCGGGCTGTCCCACGGTAGACGCCTGCCTTAAGGGCCCGTGGAATCCCTTCCGGGCTTCCGACCCGCCCGATATTCACTTCTATTCCGATTGCGCACAGTTTCCCTATGTGCTGCGTGCTTATTTCGCGTGGAAGCGCGGGCTGCCCTTCTCGTATGAGAGCGGGGTAGCGGTCCGCGGCGGCGGCGCCGATCCGCGCTATTCGCCGGAGGGCAACATCGTAACCGCCCGCACCGACGTGCGCACGGGCAGCACCTCGGGCAATCAGCTCCTGAACGAATTGCAGCGCGCCATCTCAACCGCGTCCTACCGGATGCATCCCGACATCGACAGCCCTGAGCCGCCGGATTTCTATTCACCGCAGCTCTCGGCAAAATCCATCAGGCCGGGCACCGTGATTTACGATCCGAATGGACATGCCGCGATAGTCACGCGTGTGGAGTCGGACGGGCGCATAGCCTTTATCGATTCGCATCCAGACAATACAGTTACCCACGAATATTATGATCTGCGTTTTGTCCGTTCTCGGCCCGGCGTGGGGGCGGGTTTCAAGAATTGGCGCCCTTTGAGGCTCGTTGGCTACACTCAGGGTGCCGACGGCGCGCTGATAGGCGGCCATTACGAGCTTGCCCGCAATAGTGAAATCCCGGACTTTTCGGACGAGCAGTATTACGGCAACGGCCAACGGCCCGACGATGAAGACTGGGCCAACGGCACATTCACCCTGAACGGCGAAACGCTCGATTATTACGATTATGTACGCGCCAAGCTCGCGGGCGGCAAACTCGAATTCGATCCGGTGAAAGAGATCGGCGAAATGGTGGATTCCAACTGTGCGGATCTGCATTACCGCGCGCAGGCTGTCGAAATCGCGATCTCCGCCGGCATTCAGAATCGCCCCGAGCCCGACCGCCTGCCGCAGAATATCTATGGCACCAGCGGCGATTGGGAGACCTATTCCACGCCGTCGCGCGACGCGCGGCTGAAGACCGCGTTCGCCGAGCTTCGCAGCAAAGCGCAGCGGTTCGTGGAGATGTATCAGCGGGGTGATACCAGGCACCTGCTCTATAACGGCAATGACCTCGTTGACGACATGCTTGCCGCTTATGATAGCGAGGCGGGAAAATGCTCGCTGGTCTACACACGCACGAATGGAACGCCCGTCACGCTATCTTATGAGGATGCCCGCAGCCGGCTGTTCCTGATGTCCTTCGATCCGTATCAGTGCGTCGAACGCCGCTGGGGTGCGACAGATCCCGCGGAGCTCTCAAGTTGTCCGGACGGTGAGGTAAAGCGCGCCTGGTACGCGGCAGAACAGAATCTCCGCAATCAGATCGACCGCACCTACGATGCGCGGATGGATTTCTCGCTGGCGGATCTGCAGACCCCCGGTCCCGGGAAAGGCGTGCCTCAGCCGCCCGATACCGACGCCAGAGCCTATCTGTTCTCCATGCGGGGCACGGTGGCTCCGCGCCCAGCGGTCGCGGTGGCTGCCATGCAGCCTGGCCTTCCCGTGGCTGCGGAAGCACCATCGCAGCGCGAACCAGATCTAAGCGATTGGCGCAACCAGCGGGAGGCCCGGTTTGCGCAGTGGCGAATCGCTCATGGAGGGACATCCACAGAAACGGCCGCGCTCAATCTGCGTGATGCGTCGTCTCAGGATCCACCCGCTTACGGCGATTCGGCCGCGGCGGGCTCGGTCTCGAACGCGGCGATTTGGGATTTTCCGGAAGCGCCGGAAATGATGATTATTCCGGCCGGAAGTTTCATCATGGGATCGCCCGCTGACGAGCGGGGCCGGCGGCCGAGCGAGGGGCCGCAGCACCGCGTCGAGATTCGCCGCCCCTTTGCCATGAGCAGGGACCTGATCACCTTCGACGAGTGGGACGCTTGCGCGGAAGACGGCGGCTGCCAGCATTATTTTCCGTTCGACCAGCATTGGGGAGGTGGCAGCAGGCCTGTGATCAATGTCAGCTGGAACGATGTCCAGGACTACGTCGCCTGGCTGAGCTCAAAGACCGGTCGAAACTATCGCCTGCCGACCGAAGCCGAGTGGGAATATGCCGCGCGCGCAGGCACGACCACGCCTTACTATTCGGGCTATGAGCTGAATACGGACGAGGCAAATTACGACGGCGTGGATTATCCGCGGGACGGTTCGCCCGGCATCTATCGCCAGATGACAACGCCCGTCGGCAGCTTCCCGCCCAATGGCTTCGGCCTTACGGACATGGAGGGCAATGTCTGGGAATGGACCGAGGATTGCTGGAATCCCGATTATCGTGATGCCCCGACCGATGGATCAGCCCGCAAATCGGGCGATTGTGACCGGCGAGTCGTGCGTGCAGGGGTGTTCAACAACACGCCGGCCTATTTGCGCAGCGCCTTCCGCTTTTGGGAAGTCGGAGAACTTCGATCGGCCTTTATTGGATTCCGGGTCGTTCGTGATCTCTGAAACAGGAAAGGGCGCGGGACAGCCCGCGCCCTTTCCGAAATCGATTCGTTGCCGTCAGTGTGTGGTGCTGGTCGTGCTGCTGCTGCTGCTCGTCACCGCAACCAGAATTCCCGCAAGGACAGCCGCCGCACCGATACCAATCAACGCCGCATCCGAGAAGAATGGGGCACTCGGACCAGCTGCCGCGGCTGGCGGCAGCGCTGCGGCCGGGGCCACATTGTTATTGCCTGAAGGGGGCGGAGGCGCTGGCGCTTCGGAAGCCGCACCGCCTGACGTGGCACCGCCCGACGTTGCTCCACCCGATGTCGCACCACCGCTTTCGTCCTGCGCGAAAGCGCTGGCAGTTGCCGAGAAGAGCAAAGCTCCGCCGGCCAAAATCGACAATAATTTCCGCTGCATGGCACTTCTCCCGCAAGGTGACGTAACGGCTGAATCACATTAGCTTTGGCAAAGACCTGATGTCAACCTCTGACCTGATTTCGGGTTCCAAGTGCTGCCCGGACCACGCCTAGCCCGAGCCGGAGACCTTGTCCGTCAGGGGACGATCCCCACCGATTTGAGGTAACCCACGATCTGGTGGGCCAGTTCTGCGGGCTCCACACCAACGGTCCTGACCGCGATCTCGGCCGTATCGGGCATCTCATAAGGGCTGTCGATACCAGTAAAATGCTTGATTTCCCCATGCTTGGCCTTCTGGTAAAGTCCCTTGGGGTCGCGGGCCATGCAGACTTCGAGCGGCGTGTCCACAAAAACTTCGATGAACTCTCCCGGTTTTAACATATCCCGTGCCATCCGGCGCTCGGAGCGGAAGGGCGAGATGAAGGACACAAGCACGATCAGGCCGGCGTCGACGAAGAGCCTGGCCGCCTCTGCCACACGGCGGATGTTCTCCACGCGGTCGGCATCGGTGAAGCCAAGGTCCCGGTTAAGGCCGTGGCGCACATTGTCGCCATCCAGCAGGTAGGTATGCCGACCCTCGGCGAACAGGGTGCGCTCGACAAGATTGGCGATCGTGGATTTGCCGGAACCCGAAAGGCCGGTAAACCAGAGCACGGCCGGTCTCTGGTTCTTGGCCTCGGCGCGCGAATCCTTGTTCACGTCGAGGGCCTGCCAATGCACGTTGGTCGCACGCCGCAGACCGAAATCGATCATTCCGGCTGCGACGGTCGCGTTCGTGAAGCGATCGATCAGAATAAATGCGCCCGTGTCACGATTATCCGTATACGGATCGAATGCGGCTGGCTGAGCGGCTGAAAAATTGCAGTAGCCAACCTCGTTGAGCGCCAGCGTCTTGGCTGCCATATGCTCCAGCGTGTTGACATCCACCTTGTGTTTGAGCTCGGTGACCGATGCGGGAAGCGTACGCGTGCCGATCTTCACCAGGTACTGACGGCCGGGCAGGAGTTCGTCCTCCGACATCCAGATCAAGTGCGCGGCAAACTGATCGGATACCTCCGGCCTTGCCGACGCATCACACAACAGATCACCACGCGAGACATCGATTTCGCGATCAAGCGTGAGTGTGACGGCCTCGCCCGGCTGGGCTTCATCGAGGTCGCCATCCATCGTGACAATGCGCGACACGCAGGCAAGCCGTCCGGACTGAGCAACGACGATGCGTTCGCCTGGGCGGATGCAGCCGCTGGCGACGGTTCCTGAAAAACCGCGGAAATCCAGGTTGGGCCGATTGACCCACTGGACGTACATTCGGAACGGTTTCTTCGCCAGCTCCGTCTCGACGTCGACAAGTTCCAGATGTTCGAGCAGTGTGGGACCGTTGTACCAGCCCGTATTCTCGCTCTTGACGATAACGTTGTCGCCAAACCGCGCGGAAATTGGAATGGACACAAGGCTTGCGAAATTCAATTTTTGCGCGAATTCGCAAAACTCCGCCACGATGCCTTCAAAGACCGCCCGCGAAAAACCAACCAGGTCGATCTTGTTGACCGCGAGGACGACGTGGCGGATTCCGAGCAGCGACGCGATATAGGAATGGCGACGAGTTTGCGTCAGGATGCCTTTCCGGGCATCGACAAGAATGACAGCGAGCTCGGAATTCGACGCCCCAGTCGCCATGTTGCGCGTGTATTGCTCGTGGCCCGGTGTGTCCGCAACAATGAATTTGCGGCGATCCGTCGCGAAGAACCGGTATGCCACATCGATCGTGATCCCCTGCTCGCGTTCGGCTTCGAGACCGTCGACCAGCAGCGCAAAATCGATATCTCCGCCGGTCGTACCGTGTTTCTTGGAATCCTTCTTCAGCGCCGCGAGGTGGTCTTCGAAAAGCAGTTTCGAATCGTAGAGAAGCCGGCCGATGAGCGTTGATTTGCCGTCATCGACGCTGCCGCAGGTCAGAAACCGCAACAGCGACTTTCGTTCCTGCTCGGCGAGATAGGCAGCAAGCGCGCCTGTGGGGCCGGTCATCAGAAATACCCCTCGCGCTTCTTTTTCTCCATGGATGCATTTTCATCATGATCAATCACGCGGCCCTGGCGTTCCGACGTGCGTGCCGTCAGCATCTCCGTGACGATGGCCTCGATCGTATCGGCTGGCGATTCGATTGCGCCTGTCAGCGGATAGCACCCGAGGGTTCGAAAGCGGACCAGCCGCAGTTCCGGTTTTTCACCTGGCGCGAGCTTCATGCGGTCGTCGTCGACCATAATGAGTGCGCCGTCCCGCTCCACGACCGGTCGGCGCTTGGCGAAATAAAGCGGTACGATGGGAATATTTTCGACCATGATGTACTGCCAGATGTCGAGTTCCGTCCAATTGGAAAGTGGAAAGACCCGAATCGACTCCTTGGGCCGCACGCGCGTGTTGTATACACGCCAGAGTTCCGGGCGCTGATTCTTGGGATCCCAGGCGTGCTGTGCGGTCCGGAACGAGAAAATGCGTTCCTTCGCGCGCGACTTTTCCTCGTCGCGCCGCGCGCCGCCGAAAGCCGCATCAAAGCCATATTTGTCGAGCGCCTGCTTAAGGGACTCCGTTTTCATGACCTGCGTATGAAGTGCGGATCCGGAATCGAAGGGATTGATGTTACGCCGCAGACCGTCCTCGTTGATATGTACGAGCAGCTTCAGTTCGAGCCGTTTTGCGGTCTCGTCCCTGAACTGGATCATCTCCCGGAATTTCCAGGTGGTATCCACATGCAGAAGCGGAAAGGGCGGCCGCGACGGATAAAACGCCTTCAGTGCCAGATGCAGCATCACCGATGAGTCTTTGCCGATCGAGTAAAGCATCACGGGATTGCGGAACTCAGCGGCAACCTCGCGGATGATGTAGATGCTCTCGGCCTCAAGCCGCCTGAGATGGTTTACCCGGCTCGGCAATTCGTGAATATGTGCCAATTCCACCACACGCCCCAATTCTTATGCAGTCCGGCATTCGTGCCTGCAGCAAGCACGGCCCCTATCTTCACTCATAGCGGCGACAGCCGCCTGCCGCAAGCAAGATGGAGCCTGCCGCAGGTTCCTGCGGTCAACCGGTTGGGCCCGGAAGGGAACCTGCCGGGCGCCCCTGACGGCCCGGAAGCAACAGGCGTGCCGAAATCCATTTTACCACACTCTCGGACTGAACACTTAGTCGGCCTGCAGAGCCGATTTTTTCGGTTCCGTTTCCTCTTCGAATACCAAGTCCTCGGTCGGATCGCGCCTTCTGTTCTTTCGGCTCTTTTGGACGGCGTTTTTTTGGATGCGCCGGCGCAGCCGGGGGAATTTTCGCAGCAGCCTGACGAGATCCTGAGTGGAGAGGGCCAAAAGCCGCATCGGCGTGTGCGCAAATATCGTCGATTCATGGGTCGTACCGTTCAGTACGGCCTCGGCGGCAAGGACCTCTCCAGGACCCAGTGTGAAATTGCCGCCGCCTCCCCGCCCGCGCCCCTGTCCGGTCTCTTTGGCAAGCCCCGAGACGACGAAATACATTGCCGTGGGAACTTCGCCCGCGACCACGATGGGAACATGGGGCGCGACCATATGCGAGCGCAGTGCAGCCATCACCTCGCTCATCACCTCAATGTCCAACCCCGAAAACAGCGGAATCCGCGAGAGCATGCTTGATGTCACAACAAAATCGCGGCGATGAATTTCGGTGACGAACGCCGAAGCTATGATACCCACCGGCAGGGCGAAAATTCCCAGTCCCAGGATGGCGGTCACGCTTGCGAGCAGCCGCCCTGCCGCGGTGATGGGATAGGTGTCTCCGTACCCGACCGTGGTCAGCGTGATGATCGCCCAGTACATGCAACTGGGCAGATTGCCGAAGACATGTGGCTGCACAGAACCTTCGATGATGTACATTCCTTCTGCGCAGAGGCACATGAGGCACAACAACAGCAGGAGCGTGCCGAACAGCGCGCGCCGCTCGAGCGACAACACGTGAATGAGAGTGGCGACCGCCGGCGAGTAGCGCGCAATCTTGAGCAGCCGGAACAGCCGGAACAACCGCAGGATTCGCAGATCGACAAACGGCATGAACAGGGCAATGTACGCTGGCGCGATCGCCAGAAAATCGATCAGCATGTAGGGCTGGACGAGGTAACGCAGCCGGTCGGAGAGGGGGCGCGCGGAGTAGCGCGGATCTTCCGGCACCGTCCACACGCGCAACAGATATTCCAGCGTGAAGATTGCAACGGATACGTATTCGAAGATCAGAAAATAATGGCCGTAGGCGGCCGCATATTGCGGCACGCTGTCCAGACTCACGGCCAGCGCATTGCCGACGATGAGAACGATGAGGAAGACCTCGAAAGCAAGACCCAAGCGGCCAGAGCTTCGGCCCGCCTCCATCACAAGGTGCACCTTGCAACGCAGACTTCGCGGGGTTCGATCGCCCCGCGCCGCTGTAGCCGAGCGCTCCTGTCGCCGCTTCTGACGGGATTCGCGCGCCTCCCATGAGGGAATGGATGATTCCGCGCCTTCCTCAGCGCGACTCAATCTTCGGACCTCTGAAGGTGGTGATAGACGGCGCCGGCATAAAACGCCACGATGAAGACCAGCGCCGCGAAATCGAGCGGATTGTTAACAAAGCGTTGATAGAAAAACCCGACCGCGTATACGAGGATACTGATCGCCGCTACCACGAGCCCCAGCAGAAGATAACGGTTCCAAACGCCTCTTATCATTCCATTGCCTCTTGCCCGACGGCCCGAATTCGAACGGCCTCACGACCCTTTGGCAAGCTTTTTCTCGAGCGTAACGACATTTCCAGCTGCAACAGCTTCAGTCTCGGCCGGTTTGCCGGCCGACGCGAGCCCGTCGGCGAGCAGAAAACCACAAAAGACAATTGATGCCGCGGTCAACCCGAGAAAAGACAATTCAGGCATCAACGTGGCCGTCAGCGAGGTCAGCCCAACCACGCCGACATAGACGATGATCGCCCCGCGCTCGCCCAACCGCGCGGCAAGCCGGTAATGAAAATGTTCGCGGTCGGGTTGAAAGGGAGATCGGCCCTGCCAGACGCGCAATACGATAAGGCGCAGGCAGTCGAGGACCGGAATGTAAAACCAGACCAGGGCGGTCTCAAGGTCAAGGCGGCCACTGTTATGGCAGCGGACGGCAAGTACCCCGATCACGAACGAGACGGCAAAAGCGCCGCAATCGCCTAGGAAGAGGCGTCCGCGCAGATTGTAGAGAAGCGAAACGAGCGAGGCCGCCCCGATGACGGATGCTGCGGCCGAAACGTCTGTTCCCCCCAGAAAAGCCAAGCATATGGACCAGATGCAGACCAGGGCAAGCACAAGGCCATTCAGCCCGTCCGTCATGTTGACCGCGCTCGAAAACCCGGCAAGGGCGAGAACGGTCACGGCGGGAAGCAGTAACGGCGGGGTGAGCAGCCAGCCCCCGGCCGCAAGATGGAGGCGGTTGGTGATAAGCGCCGGATCAAGACGCAACGCAACCGTTGCGAATATGGCGAGCAGCAGCAGGCGTCCCCCGGCGGATATTCCCTGCTGGTCGTCCATGAAACCAAGCACCGCCACGCCGCTGCCGCACAGCAGGATGGTCAGATAAAAACCCGTTGCGTCTGACTGACCCCAGATGATTTCGGCGGATGCCCACACCGCCAAGGGCGCCATGACCGCGATCCCGCCTACCATCGGAGTCGGCTCGGCATGGCTCTTTCGTTCAGCGTCCGGATAATCGATTACGCCCAGCCATTTGCCCACCGGCCAAGCGAAAATGCAGATAGCCACCGTGAGCACGATCGGAACATAGTCAAGCAGCATGAATGTTCCCTTCCCCCGCGGGTTGGCCCGGAACCGGCCTCGGAGTCGCGATTAAGCGCTTGACCATGTTGGGATTTTCCCGCTCACCGGCGCAGAGTAGTGCCCTGCGAACACAAAAGCCATACTTCACGTGACTTTTCGGTCCGTATACGGTCCCTACCGTCGCGCCGGGGCAAACGGTAAGCACTTGCAGGTGAATGGGACCTTGCGTCGGCGTTCCCGGCCAGCAGAGGTCCACAAGGATTGGCGTGAACGATGAATTGGTTGTGGGAGGACTGGCGCACCGTCGGGCGTCTCATGCGCAAAGCGCGCGCGCGCATTAGGGAGACCCAGGGCACCCGCAACAAGTTCAAGGAGGCCGCGCGGATTGCGCGCAAGGCTAGGGAAAAACTGACGAGGCGTCTGAAGCGCGCCCAAGCGCCGCTGAATCTCCAAGTCCTGCATACACGGCCTACCAGCCTCACCGCGCAGCGGGCGGCAGTGTCCGCACTGCTCACAGACGACAACCTTCCTGTGTGCGTTCCTGCCGGCGGGGGAGCAATCGCTCTGTCTTTCGAGAGCGCAGATGCACCGACCGTGCAGCTGCGCGACGGTTCTTCCAACCTTCACGGTGTGGCCGTTCTCGACCGGCATTCGGCGGTTTCCGGCCCTGAGGGCCGGCTGATAACGCGTCTGCTGATTCAGGCGCCGTCCGAGCTTCTGGACGGGGCGGCCCCCGCAGTGGATGTGGTTCTGCGAACGTCAGACGAGCAGGTTGTCTTCGAAAATGTCGGCCTTGGGCCGCCGACGACCCTGCGCATTCACGATTTCCGTTTCGAGAACAGCTGCGTGACGTTTTCCGGCGAACGAAGCCTTGGCGATTCCGCTGCAATTTCGCTCGGGCTGTTCGTGGATGGCGAACTTAGCGCCTCATGCACGCTGTCGCCGGAAGGCCGGACCTTTTCGGCATCAATGATTCTCGATCATGCGCATCTCGACGGGCGTGCGCGTCTTTTGGAATTGCGCGACACCGCCGGGATGAACGTGCTGGCGACACTCTATCACATACTCCCGCTGCACATCACGCCTTGGCAAGCCCTGCAGACTTATGCGCGACCTCCTCTTGACGGCACGCTATCGCGGCAGGCGCGACATCATTTTCATTCCTATCGTCTGTGGTTCGACCGGCTGCGCGAAAGGGGGCCGGGCGGCGTTCCACCGCTCGACATGCTGTACGGCGAACTCCAGCAGGGATTCCGCAAGCGCCCCAGCTATCCGAAAATTTCTTTCCCTAAGACCGCCGAACCGATCGTCTCCGTCGTCATCCCAGTCCATAACAAATTCGAGGTCACGTATTATTGCCTCTGCTCGCTGCTGTTCGCGTTCAACGAAACGCCCTTTGAAGTCATCGTCGTCGATGACGGTTCCACGGACGCAACAACGAGAATCGCCGAGTTTGTAGAGGGAATAAAACTGATACGCCTGAAGACGGCGCAGGGTTTCGTGCAGGCCTGCAACGACGGTGCGGCACACGCGCGCGGCGAATTCGTGGCGCTCCTGAACAACGATACCGAGGTCACTGCGCGCTGGCTGGACACGCTCGTATCGGTGTTCCGGGACTTCGATGGGGTCGGACTCGCGGGATCAAAACTCGTTTACCCGGACGGGCGCCTGCAGGAGGCCGGGGGCGTGATCTGGGGTTCCGGCAATCCCTGGAATGTCGGACGCCAGGGCAATGCCGATGATCCGCGCTACAATTACCTGCGAAAGGTCGATTACGTTTCGGGTGCTGCCCTGATGATCCCGCGCGAACTGTGGTGTGAGGTCGGCGGCTTCAGTCCGGAATTCGCGCCTGCCTATTTCGAGGACACCGATCTTGCGATGAAAGTGCGTGAGCGCAAGCGCTTCGTCGTTTATGTGCCGGCATCGACGGTCTATCACTTCGAGGGTCAATCTGCTGGAATCAGCACCGCAGCTGGAATGAAGGCCTTCCAGGAGGTGAATCGACCTAAATTCCGCCGGAAGTGGGCGGACGCCTACCGCGATTACGGCCCTGAGGGCGAAGCCCTCGACCGCGAAAAGGACCGGGACGTCGCCTTCCGCGTATTGTTCATCGATCACCAGTATCCGCTCGTGGATCTGGACGCCGGCAGCTACGCCGCATTCCAAGAAATGCGGTTGCTGCAGTCACTTGGCGCCAAAGTGACTTTCCTCCCCCGAAACCTCGCCTGGATGGACAGGCATACGACAGCCCTCCAGCGAATTGGTGTGGAATGTCTCTACGCGCCCTACGTCATGAACTTCCTGCAGTACATTCGCGAGCACGCGGCGGAGTACGATTTGATCATTGTGACGCGCTACAAGGTCGCAGAGCAGGTCATACCCATCGTTCGAGCGGTTTCGCCGAAGACGAAGATCGCATTCAACCTTGCAGATCTTCATTTTCTGCGCGAGTTGCGGGAAGCGGCCGCCAAAACGCCCGGCTACTCGCGGGCCCGCGCCGAGGAGACACGCCGTGCGGAACTCGCCGCAGTCCGCGCGAGCGACATTACCTTCAGTTATTCCGATGTCGAATTGGGGATTCTGAGGCGACAAACATCGCCTGCTACAAAACTGGCCAGGATGCCCTGGGTCGTCGATTGCCACGGCCGCGCGATCTCCTTCGTCGCCACACAGGGCATCCTGTTTCTCGGAGGTTTCGGGCACCCCCCGAACGCCCAGGCCGTGAAGTTTTTTGCCGACGACGTAATGCCGCTCATACGGGCGCGGCTGCCGGAGGCCGTGTTCAATGTCATTGGCAGCGGAGCACGCGCCCGGGTGCCGGAACTCATGTCCGAGCACGTTCGAATTCTGGGCTACGTGCCATGCATCACCGAGCACCTGGAACGCACCCGTGTCTTCGTGGCACCCCTGCTTGCCGGTGCAGGGCTCAAGGGAAAGGTGCTCGACGCGATCTCACACGGTGTCCCCTGCGTGCTTTCGCCCATAGCGGTCGAGGGAACGGGCCTCACACACGGGCTGGATTGCCTTATCGCGGATTCCAAAGAGGCGTGGACCGACTGGGTGATACGTCTGTACACGGACGAGGAACTGTGGAATCAGATTAGCGCCAACGCGT
>Ga0335075_10004247_pt1 | contig 22462 bp, 18 predicted proteins | sample Lox_Sample_24_FD_206723 | JGI IMG/M metagenome (GOLD analysis project Ga0335075, IMG submission 206723) | Soil microbial communities from Loxahatchee National Wildlife Refuge, Florida, United States - Lox_Sample_2.4 | ecosystem: Environmental > Terrestrial > Soil > Wetlands | place: USA...
GCCTTCGCGCATGATCTGGTCGAAGGCTTCGTCGCCGGCGTCACGATCGCCGACAAGGGCTACGACGCCGACCATTTGTGCGACAGGGTCGCCCAAAGCGGCGGCCAGCCCGTCATCCCGCCCAAGCAGAATCGCACGTTCAAGCGTCCCTATGACGCCGACCTCTACAAGGAGCGCAATATCATCGAGCGCTTCTTCAACAAACTCAAGCAGTTCCGCCGCGTCGCGACCCGCTACGACAAGCTGCTCGCCAACTTCATGGGCTTCGTCAAACTCGCCGCTATCACTATCTGGCTCAAATAGTCAAATCGTCACCACGACCTAGCATCCCGACTCGTAAATATCGTCGTCATGCGTCGGGACACTCGCTCTTTGTTTTCAGTGTCCTGCCCCTGAAATGCGAAGGCATTTCAGGGACAGGACACTAGAGCGAATTGCGTTTGCACGGGCTCACGCAATCCGCTCTATGTGTTTGTTTTGCGAGCATCTTCACGCGATCAGCCGATTCCATCTGATCGCGATCTGCTCTAGGAAAGCGGCGGACGCTTCCCGGCCCACGGCCGCGCCGCTTCGAAGGCGGCCGCGGCCCGGAGCACCCCTTCATCGTCGAACCGCCTCCCGACCACCTGCAAGCCGACCGGCCTTCCGTCGGATGTGAAGCCGCACGGAAGGCTCGCCGCCGGGTTGCCCGTGAAATTGAACGGGTAGGAGAATTCGGCCCAGCTCAGCCAGTCCCACGGATGCTCCGGCCAGTCCGCCGGCATCAGCCGCTCGGCCGGAAACGCGGCCACCGAGACCGACGGCGTGAGCAGGAAATCCCATGCCTCGAAGAACCGGCCGATGGCGGCGCAATAGGCATATTTCCTCTCCCGCGCCTCCTGATAGCTGGCCATGCTCAGTTTCTGGCCGTGATGGATGCAGGAGACGAGGCCGGGATCCATCTTCGTGCCCCAGTCCGGCAGATAGCGCGCGAAGCTCGTCATATGGGCCGGCCATTGGAGCCGGATCAGCTCAGGCCCAAGCGGCCCCCAGGCCGGCTTCACCTCTTCCACGCTCGCTCCGAGCTCTGAGGCGAAGATTTTCGCGGCCTCTGCCACCAGCCCCGCCACCTCGTCATCCACCCGCGCATGCCCGAGATCGGGGCTGAAGGCGATCCGCGCGCCCTTGATCCCCGCGCCAAGCCGCGCCGTATAAGGCGAAGGCCAGGCCTCGGCCGAGCTGTGGTCGAGCGAATGCGGCCCGGCCATCACCTCCGTCATCAGCGCCGCGTCCGCCACGCTCCGGGTCAGCGGTCCGATATGCGCGGTGTAATCGCCGGTGCCGACCGGGTAGTTCGGCACCCGCCCGTAGCTGGGCTTGAGCCCGAACACGCCGCAGAAATGCGCGGGCATGCGGACCGACCCCGCCCCGTCCGATCCCTGGTGCAACGGCCCGTACCCCGCCGCCGCCGCCACCGCCGCCCCGGCCGAGGACGCGCCCGCATTGGCCCCCTTCTTCCAGGGATTGTGCGTGATCCCGGTGAGCGGGCTCTGGCTCACGCCCTTCCAGCCGAATTCGGAGGTGGTCGTCTTGCCGATCACGATCCCCCCGGCATCCTTGAGCCGACTGACGAACGGCGCGTCCTCGGTCGGCACCACGCCGCGCTGAGTGAAGGATCCTCGCTCGGTCTGGATTCCCTTGGTGATCGTGAGATCCTTGATCGTCACCGGAATCCCGGTGAAAGGCGGCGGGGCTTCCTGCCTGAGGAACGCGGCTTCCGCTTCCTTCGCCGCCGCCAGTGCCGGCTCCGCGACCAGAGTCGCGAAGGCATTGAGCTCCGGCTCCAGCCTCTCGATCCTCCCGAGCACGGCTTTCATGAGTTCTACCGGCGAGAGCGCCCGTTTTCGCATCAACCCCGCCAGCTCCGCGGCGGTCGCGTACCCGAGCTCTTCGTCCGTCATCTCGTTCCCCGGCAATGCATGAAGCTGCCGGGATATTGTCAGTAGCGGCGAAGCAGCGCCACCAGCCGTCCCTGCACGCGCACCCGCTCGGCCGGCAGAAGCCGCACCTCGTAGCGTGGATTGGCCGGCTCGAGCGCGATGGACTGGCCGCGCCGGCGAAGCCGTTTCAGCGTCACCTCCGCCTCATCCACCAGGGCCACGACGATCTGCCCGTTCTCCGCCGTCTCGGCCTTGCGGATCACCGCCGTGTCGCCGTCGAGAATGCCGGCCTCGATCATCGAATCGCCGGCGACTTCGAGCGCGTAATGCTCGCCACTGCCGAGGATCGCCAGCGGCACCTCGATATGGTTCCCGGCATCCCGCAGCGCCTCGATCGGCAAGCCGGCCGCGATTCGCCCATAGAGCGGGATCTGCACCGCTCCGGCCTCGCCCGCGGCCCGCACGCCCTGCAACCGGGAGGTGAAGTCGCCGCGGATCACGTTGGGGGAAAATCCCGGGGGGGAAAAGCTCGGCGCCTCGCTCCGCGCCGGCGGCGTCGGGCGTTGCCCGCCTTCGGAGGGCATGCGCAGCACCTCGAGCGCGCGGGCGCGATGATGGCGCCGGCGAAGGAATCCGCGCTCCTCCAGCGCCGAGATCAGCCGATGCACGCCCGATTTCGACTTGAGCTGCAGGGCTTCCTTCATCTCCTCGAAACTCGGCGAAAAACCGGAGCTTCTGAGATGCCGGTCGATGAAGACGAGAAGCTCGTGCTGCTTGCGGGTGAGCATGAAAGATCCTTCTCGGCGATGCCGCGCGCCGCAGAACGCGGTGCCTGGGAACAAACCGGCAACGACAGAAAGGCTTCTAGAGTCCGCCGCGAAGCCGCGTCAAGCGATTCCCGCGCTTTTCAGACGCCCAGGCGATCGAGGCGGAGCACCGGCACCGTTTCGCCCGCCGCCAGGGCAGGGGCATGGGGCGGGCGGAGAATGAGCGCGTCCGCCTCCGCCAGCAGCCGCAACAGCGAGGAATCCTGCTGCGGGAACGGCACCGCGACCAACCTCCCCCCGTCATCGCGCGCAAGGGTGGCGCGCAGATGATCGGCGCGTCCGTCATTCGCGCCCACGGCCGTGCCCAGCCTCATTTCCTCGGTCGGCGGCGCCTCGCCCGGCAAGCCGGAGAGCCGTGCCAGCGCGGGCATGAGAAAGAGGATCGCGCACACCATGGCCGAGACGGGGTTGCCGGGCAGGCCTAGCACCGGCACGCCGCCGACGCGTCCGGCCATCAACGGCTTGCCCGGCCGCATCGCAATCTGCCAGAAATCGAGCGCGAAGCCGCGCTCCGAAAGGCCGGCCCGCACGAGATCATGCTCGCCCACGCTCGCACCCCCCGTGGTGACCAGGAGATCCATCCCCCGCGTCGCCGCGGCCGCCTCGGCGATCGCCGCGATATCGTCCGGCGCCACCGGCAGCACGGTGGGCTCCGCTCCCGCGGCAAGGGCGAGCGCAGCCAGGGCATGGGCGTTGGAGCTCACGATCCCGCCCGGCGGCAGGGGCTCGCCCGGCAGCGCGATCTCGTCACCGGTGGCCAGGATGGCGAGGCGAGGCGCGCGATGGACGGTGATCCAGGGGTGATTTCCCGCCGCCGCGAGCCCGATATCGCGCGCCGTGAGGCGACGCCCCGCGTGGATCAGCACCGCGCCTTCGTGAAAATCCTGCCCGGCGCGCCGGATATGCCGCCCGGTGAGCACGGTCTCGCCCACCGTGACCTCACCGTCCTTCTCCCGCGCGTCCTCCTGCAGCAGGACGGCATCCGCCCCTTCCGGCATCACGCTGCCGGTGAAGATGCGCACGGTCTCGCCCGGGCCAAGCCTGCCCGCGAAAGGATGACCCGCGGGCGCGGACCCGATGAGGCGAAGCCGCGCTCCCTCGCGGCCGTCGGCCGAGGGGAGGGCATAGCCGTCCATGGCGGAGACGTCGAAAGGCGGCTGGGTCCGCCGCGCGATGACGGGCACAGCCGCAACACGGCCGAGCGCTGCGGCGAGCGGCACCGTTTCCGCCGGGGTGGGCATGAGCGGCTCGAGAATGCGCGCCCGGGCTTCCTCGATGCTCAGCAACCCGCCCGCCATTCCCCTCCGGTTCCCTCCTTCAAGCCGCCCGGAATTCACCGGACTTGCCGCCCGCCTTGTGGGTCAGGCGCAACGCCTCGATCCGCATGCCGCGATCGGCCGATTTCAGCATGTCGTAGAGCGTGAGTCCGGCCACCGCGGCCGCCGTCATCGCCTCCATCTCCACCCCCGTGCGGCCCACGGTCTTCACCGTCGCGGCGATCTCCACCGAAGGCCCGTCCGGGTCGGGGGTCAACTCTATGGCCACCGAGGCAAGGGGCAGAGGATGGCAGAGCGGGATCAGCTCGGCCGTGCGCTTGGCCGCCATGATGCCGGCAATGCGCGCGGCCGCCAGCACGTCCCCCTTCGTCGCCGCGCCGCTCGTGATCATCGTCAGTGTCTCGGACGCCATCAGGACACGGGCCCGCGCGGTTGCGGACCGCTCCGTTTCGGGCTTGGCGCCGACATCGACCATGGCGGCCCGGCCCAAAGCATCGAGATGGGAGAACGTCTCTCCTGCCATCGCCCGGCCTCAGGCAGCGCCAAGGAGCGTGCGTGTCGCCACGGCGACGTCGCGCTCCCGCAGCAGGCTTTCCCCGACCAGGAAGCAATGGGCCCCGGCGGCGACCAGGCGGCGCACATCCCCATGCGCGGCGATCCCGCTCTCCGCGACCAGGAAGCGGTCCGGCGGCACATGGGATCCAAGATCGAGCGTGACATTAAGATCCGTCTTCAACGTCCTGAGATTGCGGTTGTTGATCCCGATCAAAGGGGTCTCCAGGCCGAGCGCGCGCTCAAGCTCGCGGGCATCATGCACCTCCGCCAGCACATCCATGTCGAGAGCGCGGGACAAGGCCTCGAGCTCGCGAGCCTCCTCGTTCGTCAGCGCGGCCATGATCAGCAGCACGGCGTCCGCGCCCATGGCTCGGCTTTCGTAAACCTGCCAGGGATCGAGAATGAAGTCCTTGCGCAGGATCGGCAGATCCACGGCCGCGCGCACGGCGCGCAGATGGTCGGATGCCCCCTGGAAATGGCGCGGCTCGGTGAGCACCGAAAGGCAGGTGGCACCTCCGGCCTCGTACGCGCGGGCCAGGGCGGCGGGGTCGAAGTCCTGCCGGATCAGGCCGGCGGAGGGGGAGGCTTTCTTGATCTCGGCGATGAGCGCGAAACCGGAGGCCGCCACTCGCTCCTTGAGGGCGAGGCCGAATCCGCGCGGCGCGTTCCCGCCGGCGCCGATCCGCTGCTTGAGCGCATCAAGGGTGATTTCGCTCTTGCGCCGCGCCAGGGCGGCGCGGGTATCGGCGCAGATGCGCTCGAGCGCGTCCGCCGTCCCTGAAGAGATTTCGTCTCCGCTCATTCCGCCTCCTGCCGGCTTTCGCGCCTGAGCGCCTCGAAAGCTGCGAGGGCCGCCCCGGAATCGAGCGCCGTCCGGGCCTCCTCCATTCCCTCGCGCAGCCTATCCGCCCGTCCCGCGATCACGAGCGCGGCTCCCGCGTTCAAGAGAACGGTGTCGCGATAAGGACCGCCCGCTCCCCTCAACATGGCAAGCAGGGCGGCCGCATTCACCTCCGCGTCCCCCCCGTGAATAGCGGCAATGGGCGCGCGGGCAAGGCCCGCCTCTTCGGGCGTGAGGGTGAATTCGCGGATCCCGCCCCGCGACAGCTCCACCACATGGTTCTCTCCGGCGAGCGTCAATTCATCGAGCCCCTGGCCATGCACCACCCAGGCGCGCTCCGAGCCGAGCTTTCCCAGCGTCTCCGCCATCGGGCGGGCCCAATCGCGGGCGAAGACGCCGACCAGCTGACGGCCCACGCGCGCCGGATTGGCGAGCGGGCCGAGCAGGTTGAAGATGGTGCGGGTACCGATCTCCGCCCGTGGCCCGGTGGCATGGCGGAGCGCGGCGTGATGGCGCGTCGCGAAGAGAAAGACGCAGCCGGCCGCGCGCAGGATCGGCGCCAGCCGCTCGAACGGCAGCTCGATCGGGATGCCGAGGGCGGCAAGCACGTCCGCCCCGCCCGTGCGCGAAGAGAGGGCGCGGTTGCCGTGCTTGGCGACCGGCACGCCGGCGCCGGCCACCACGAAGGTGACCGCGGTCGAGACATTGAGGGTGCCGGCCGCATCGCCGCCGGTGCCGCAGACATCGATCGCCTCCGGCGGCGCTTCCACCGCGATCATGCGCGCCCGGATCGCCCGCACCGCGCCCGTGAGTTCGGCGACCGTCTCGCCCCGCACGCGCATCGCCATCAGGAGCCCGCCGATCTGAGCCTGCGTCGCTTCGCCCGCCATGATCACGCCGAAAGCCTCCTCGGCTTCGGCTTCCGTCAACGTCTCGCCGGCTGCCAGCCGGCCAAGAACGGGCTTCAATCCCGGCAGCACCGGAGCAAAGCGAAAAAACTAGGCCGCCTGGGCCGGCGCATTGGCGCCGCGCGTGATCGCAACGAAATTCGCCAGCAGCTCGTGCCCCTGCTGGCTCGCAATGCTCTCGGGATGGAATTGCACACCGAACACCGGCAGGACCGCATGGCGGACCGCCATCACCGTTCCGTCCTCCGTCCAGGCGCAGGCGATGAGCGCGGGGGGAAGGCTCTCGCGGGGAACGACAAGGCTGTGGTAGCGGGTGGCGATGAAGGGATTGGCGATCCCCTCGAAGAGCCGGCTCCCGTCGTGATGGATCCGGCTGGTCTTGCCGTGCATCGGGACCGAAGCGCGCTTGACTTCGGCGCCGAAGGCCTGAGCGATCGCCTGATGGCCGAGGCAGACGCCGAGAATGGGCACCTGGCCCGAAGCGGCCTTGATCAGATCGAGGCAGATGCCCGCCTCGTTCGGGGTGCAAGGGCCAGGGGAAAGGACGATCGCCTCCGGTCGCCGCGCCAGCGCCTCTTCCACCCCGATCGCATCATTGCGCCGGACTTCCGAGCGAACCCCGACTTCGCCCAGGAAATGCACGAGGTTGAAGGTGAAGCTGTCGTAGTTGTCGATCAGGAGGAACATCGGCCTATCCTGCTCCGGATCCGGCACCTGTCAATGCGGTTGTGAAGCGAGCCTAGAGCGAATTGCGTTTGCACGGGCTCACGCAATCCGCTCTATGTGTTTGTTTTGCGAGCATCTTCGCGCGATCAGCCGATTCCATCTGATCGCGATCTGCTCTAGCCGAGCAGCTTCACGCCGACGAGGGCCAGGACCACGGCGAGCGCCGGGCGGAGGATGGCTTCCGAGGTGAAGCGCGTGGCAAGGCTGCCCGCGACGATGCCAGGGATGGATCCGGCCACCAGCGAGACCAGGATATGGAGATGGACCGTGCCCAGCCACGCATGGCCGAGCCCGGCCAGCAGCGTGAGCGGCACCGCATGGGCGATGTCTGTCCCCACGATCTTGGCCGCCGGAAGCCTTGGATAGAGGAAGAAAAGGGCGCAGGTGCCGACCGCGCCGGCACCGACGGAGGAGATGGAAACCAGCACGCCGACGACGAGCCCGACCGCCATCGTGGCCAGGATCGAGGTGCTGAGGCCGAAATCGGGGTTGCGCCGCATCGCCGCACGGACGATCGGGCCCTTGAAGAGAAGCATGCCGGCGGTCAGCACGAGTGCCGCGCCAAGCGTGATGGAGATCACCGCCGCGGCCCCGGGCCCGGTCGCACCGAAATGCCATAATGCGAGGATGGTGAGGATCGTCGCCGGCACACTGCCGGCGGCAAGCCACCCCACGATCTTCCATTCCACGGTATCGTTGCTGTGGTGCGCGATCGTCCCGGCGCCTTTGGTGATGGACGCATAGAGAAGGTCGGTTCCCACCGCCGAAGCCGGATGCATCCCGAAAAGGAGGATCAGGAGCGGGGTCATCAGAGATCCGCCGCCAACGCCGGTCAGCCCGACAAGGATGCCGACGAGCAGGCCGGAGAAGGCGTAAAGCGGATCGATCAACCACGAGCCGTGCATCCGGTACCGGTCCTCCGCCTTACCCGCCCCGCAACGGTGATGACCGAGAAGCGTGCTCTGCGCGAGCGAAAAAATCTCCACCTACCGGCGCTTGGCGACGAACAAGAATCTTCTCTCGAACGCGCATCAAGCACCAGGATTGAACCATCGGGCCTGAAGGCGGCCTTCCTTCGCTCGACAGGGCCGCCGATCGAGATGCCCGCCTGGCACGTGATGACCTGGGAGCATCACGCCCGGGAACGGTTGCCGGGAACGGTTGAGAGGGATCAACCGGGGCTGGCGGCCGCCACCCCCGGTGCCGGGTCCGGCGTGGCGCCGAGATAGGCGATCGCCCGGTCGAGCACGGCGATGGCGGACGATGTCGCGCCCACATTGAGCAAGCTGATCGCCTGGGCGAGGAGTCTGGCGGCGATGTTGCTGCCTGGCCCGGGTATCGGGTCGTCCGGCGTGACCGGCTGGAAGACGAGCTGGGTCTGCACGGCCTCGATCCATTGTTTGGCGTGCGTGGAATCGCCTGCCGAGAGGGCGCTGCGCGCGGCGATCAGCTGTGCGCCCTCACGGCGCCACTGCCGCTCCAGGCTCCGCACTGCGTCAAATCGTGTCTGTGGCGCCGGCGCGGACATCGCGAGGCTCGTCCGGCCAGGACTTGTCTGGCCAGGACTTGTCTGGGCCGTCGCGGTGCGCGGCGTCCTCACCCGTACCCGCAGGGAAGCAAGCTTCTGCCGGGCCTGCTTGAGCTCGGCCTGAAGCGCGCTGAGTGTGCCCGTCTCTTGTGCGATATGGGCTCTGATCTCCGGCATCGCCGCAAGCTCCTGGGCGGCCTCTCCTGTCTGAGCGTGGAGTTCTTTGAAGCGCGCGGTCTGCTCTGCGATCTGGGCAGCGAGCGCGCGCAGCTGCGCCTGGAGCCTCTCGCGTTGCGCGACAAGGTCTTCATTCTGGCGATGGATCCCACCGTTCGATGTCGGGGGCGCGCCCGGCTCTGTCGCGGCCGCCGTCTTGGTCGGCGAAGCGGCCTGCATCGTCCCGGGCGACGTGAACGCCGGTCCGGACTCCGCGGCATAAGGCCCCGCGCGATCCCAAAGGGTCGCGAACCGCCACATCGCTTCGGTTGGCGAAACGGAGACATCGAGCGGAGACGCCGCGAGCAATGCGGCCAGCACGCCCGCTCCCGCGAGGGCGGGCAAAACATAACGCCGCGCTCTTCTTCGTGGTCTCGCTCCTCTTGTGGCTCTGCCTGGCCGCCGGGACGACAATGTCGCCGACATGGTGGGTTCCACGAAGAGAGAAATCTCGGGGGAGGTCTGGATCTCCGGCGGAATGTTTCGAGGAATCTCCGCCGGCCTCGCCGGGGGCATTTCGGGAGATCTCGCCGGCTCGGGGAAGATTTCCTGAGATCGCGCCGGTTCCGCGAGATTTTCGCGCGGAATTGCCTTTTCCTGCGGGATGTCGGGCGATATCGCTGGCGGACTCGCCGCGGCCGCCTTCGGTGTGCCGGTCTTTGATGTGCCGGTCTTTGCCGCCGGAGCCGGTTCGGCCTGGCGGAACATGCGCTTGATCGCGCTCCCGAACGGATTCGCGCGCTTCCGAATCGCCTTGCGATTCCGCCACGGGCGATGCCGTGGGCGATTTTGCTTTCGGCGCGGAGTGGGGTCTTGATGCGCCGGATCGGATCCGTCAGGCGCCGCATCGGGCTCGATATCCGCCCAGCTCTTTCCTCCCATGCGGGCAAGTGTCGCGAAGGCTTCGTCGATGACTGCCTGATCCCCGGTCGCCTGGGCGTTGGAAATGTAGGCGGCGAATCCTTCCATGGTATCGAGATCCGGCGGTATGGCGGATCTGTTGGTCGTGGTTTCCATCGGATCAGCCCTCTCACTCGAGATGCGGGCAGGCGACAAGGAGACGCTCCGCGCCAACCCGTCGCTGAAACCTGGCTTCCTCCGGGCGTGCGCGCCTCGCGTCAGCGCGGGTACGGAATTCCCGCGACAGGAGACGGGGCAAGAGAATGCGGCGCAACGCCGTTCATGCCCTGATACCCAATGTGGGTGCGCGATCTTCGCGCGCCGCGCAAGCGAAGCCATGATTTCATGGCATCTTCGTGGCTGCACGCACACCGATGAGCGGACGACTCCGCAAACGCTGGCAGGCAAATCGCTTGACGCCGGCAAAATCAAAGCCCCGGCCGAATCGTGACAAGTTTTGGCCGTCGCGCCATCACTTTATTTTCCGGATCGATTTCTTGGTTTTGGCGGATCGCGGCGCGCTCCGCTTTCACCAGAAGCCCCACCAGAAGCCCCACCAGAAGCCCCACCAGAAGCCCCACCAGAAGCCATAGTGATCGGGCCTTCGCGCAACCCCGCGAGGATACGCTTTCTCCGTGATCAGGATGGCGTCAGCCCGCGCATGGATTGGCCCCGCCGGCGCGCAAGCTCGAGCCCGATGAGCAGCAGGACGGCGATCAGCAGGATCAGTGTCGCCACCGCGAGAATGGTGGGGTCGATCGTGTAGCGCAGATTGGTCCACATCTGGAGCGGCAAGGTCGTCTGCCCGGGACCGGCGATGAAAAGGACGATCACCACCTCATCGAAGGATGTCATGAAGGCGAAGAGCGCGCCCGCGATGATGCCGGGCATGATCAGCTTCATTGTCACCTTGAAGAAAGCCTGTGCCGGCGAGGCGCCAAGGCTCAGCGCAGCACGGTAGAGCCGCTGATCGAACCCGCTGAGAGTGGCCCCGACGGTGATCACGACGAAGGGCACGCCAAGGATGGAGTGCGCGATGATGATCCCGAGATAGGTGTTCACGATATGCAGATAGGAAAAGAAGAAGAACAATGCGGTCGCGGTGATGATCAGCGGGACGATCATCGGCAGGATCAGGATGCTCGTGATCGCCGTGCGAAACGGCATATGCGGGCGCGTGAGGCCGAGGGCGGCAAGCGTTCCGAGCACGGTCGCGATCAGCGTCGCGAGCGGGGCGATGATGAAGCTGTTCTTCACCGCCCGCAGCCAGTCCGGATCGGTGAAGAATTTCGCGTACCACCGGGTCGAATACCCGGCAGGATTGAGCGCCAGCATCTTGTGGGTGAACACGAAATAGGGCGAGGCGTTGAATGCGAGCGGAATGATGACGATGAGGGGCACGACCAGAAAGAACAGCACGATCAGCCCATAGGCGCGGAAGAGATAGAACCATCCTCTCTCGACCAGGCCCGCGGAGGAGGGAAGCTCCGCGCTCATCCGAGCGAGATCCTGCCGATGCCGATGATGCGGTTGTAGATCACGAACAAAACGAGGGTCACCCCCGTCAGGATCGTGCCGAGGGCGGCGGCGAGCCCCCAGTTGAGCGACTCCTGCACATTGAACGCGATGCGGTTGCTGATGAACTGGCCGCTCTGGCCGCCGACGAGCGCGGGCGTGATGTAGTAGCCGATGGCCAGGATGAAGACGAGCAGGACGCCCGCGCCCACCCCCGGCAGCGAGAGAGGCGCGAACACTTTCCAGAAGGCGCGCCAGGGATGCGCGCCGAGGGAGACCGCAGCGCGCACGTAGGAATCGGGGATTCCGCGCATGACGCTGTAGAGCGGCAGGACGGTGAAGGGCAGCAGCACCTGCGTCATCACGATGATGGTGCCGAACCCGTCATAGATGAGCTTGGGCGGGCTGCTCGCGGGAACCAGATGAGCGGCGATGAGGACCGAGTTCACCACCCCGTGCGATTGCAGCAGCACGATCCAGGCGACGATCCTGACGAGAAGCGAGGTCCAGAACGGCAGGAGCACGGCGATGATCACGATATTGGCCCGCCGCTCCTTCATGCGCGATATCCAGTAGGCGAGCGGATAGCCGAGCACGAGGGTGAGCAGGGTGATAAGCGCGCTCATCCACGCCGTGCGAAAGAAAAGGAGCAAGTGGATGCGCTCATAGGCCGGCACGCGCTCGATATGGCCGTTGGGTCCATATTGCAGGTCGAGCGCGGCGAGATAGAAATCCGCCGTCACGGGCGCGCTTTCGCGCTTGAGCAATCGCCAGAACGCGGGCTCGCTCCAGGCGGGGTCGATCCGCTCCAGAACCTTCTTCCAGGACGCGGTCGGCGGGAGATGGGCGGTGCGGAAGGTCGTCTTGTTGATCAGGCCGAAGGCGCCTGGCAATTCCTCGTTCAGGCGCTTGGCGATGCGGCCGAACGTATGAGCATGAAACGCCGCGCGGAGATCGGCCGCCACCGCCGCGTAGGCGGCCTCGGGCGGAAGCGCGCCCGGTTGCCCCTGGGGCTGCTCTTGGGGTTGCTGCCAGTGCCGGAGCACCGCCACCGTGCGCGGCATTTGCGCGGGCAGCGTGGGGTTGGCGAAGCTCAGCCACACCATGCCGCCGAGCGGAATGACGAAGAGCAGCAGGATATAGGCGAGGAGCGGCAGGGTCAGCAGGAACGCCCCAAGCCGCTTCTGCCGCTCCGTCCGGCGCAGGCTGCGCTTGAGCGTGGCGCGCTCCGCGGCCGGCAGTCCCGGCATCGCCGTGGCAGACGCGGTGCTGCCCGGCATCGCAGCAGGCTCAGGCGGCGAGCCAGGAGGAGAAGCGCTGGTCGAGCTCTGGCCCATAGTTCGACCAGAAGGCCACGTTTTTTTCGATCGCGAGCTTCAGGTGGGGTGGGTTTGTCGGCATGTAGGGCCACATGCGGATTTTCGGGTTCTTGTAGTAGCTGAGGTCCTGCATGAGCTTGAAGGAGGATTGGCGCGCCGGCGAATAGGCGATGTAGCGCGCCTGCGCGACGAGGCTGGTCGTGCTCGTCGAGAAACGGAGGAACTTCATGGCGAGCGCGAGCTTTTCCCCGCTCAGCCCCGAGGGGATCACCCAGCCATCCCATTCATAGAGCCCGCCATCCCAGATGAAGGCGAAGGGCTGGCTGTCGGAGGCGATCGCATCGAAGATGCGCCCATTGAAGGCCGTGGCGATCACGGCTTCCTTCTGCGCGAGCATCTGCGGCGGCTCGGCGCCCTCGCTCCACCAGACCACGTTCCGCTTGATCGTGTCGAGCTTGCGGAACGCGCGATCCACCCCGGCCGGTGTTTGCAGCACATCGTAGATCTTGTCCTTCGCGACGCCATCGGCATAGAGCGCCCATTCCAGGTTCCCCGCGGGGATCTTCTCGAGCGCCCGGGTGCCGGGGAAGGTCTTGAGGTCGAAGACGTCCTGCACCGTCCGCGGCGGGTGATCGGCCGCGAAGGCCTGCACGTTGTAGGCAAAGACGGTGCTGTAGGAGATCGTCGAGACATAGGCGCCCTTCTTGCCGTCGCCGCTGAGCGAGCCCGGAATGAAATCCTCCGAGGCGGGTGTGCCGTCCGGCGCGGGCTCGAGGTCCTTGTCGAAATCGATCTCCTGGAGAATGCCCTGGGAATCGAGCTGGAAGGCGGGCGACTGCAGCATGTCCACGATGTCCCACGTGACGTTGCCGCTCTCTTCCTGAGCGCTCACCAGGGCCGGGCCGTTGGCGGATTTCTCGATATTGTTGAAGCCGATGCCGTGCGCCTTGGTGAAAGGCTTCTCATAGCCTTCGATCTGGCTGAACTGATAGGCGCCGCCCCAGGAGCAGAGATTGATGGTCCCGGCAGCGGCGGCCATCCGGCTCCGCACCACGGAGCCGAGCGAGGAGAGCAGCACGAGGCCGGACGTCCTTGCCCCCAGGGAGGCAAGACGGGAGGCGAGATCGCGCCGGCTGATGGCCAGAACCCCGGGTTTCCCTTTGCGATCGCTCTCGTTCATCGGTTTCCTCCCTTTCTCGGAGCGGTTTTTTCATCCGGCACGGAATGCCCGGCAGATTTCCGTATCCCAGCCGAACGGCGTGGTGCCGCCGGGCTGCAGGCCGTGGCCGCTTCCCGTATTGGAAACTTTCGCGACGATGGGCGAAACGCCCGCCGCCTGGATCACGGCGCGCAGATGGTCCCCCTGGAAGAGGACGCTCCGCACTCTTCCGGAAAAGATGTTCGGCAACGTGCCGGGCTGTGGCGCGATTTGCACCTGCTCGGGACGGACGGAGAGCGCGCAGCGCTCCCCCGCCTGAAGGTCATGCACCGCGAGTGCCAGGGTCTCGCCGCCTTCATTGTCGAGCGTGACCTTGCAGGTCGATCCTTGCACTTCCTTGACCCTGCCGGTGAGCCGGTTGTTCTCGCCGATGAAGTCGGCGACGAAGGCATTGCTCGGCTCGTCGTAAAGCGCGCGCGGCGGGCCGCATTGCTGCAGGATCCCCTCGGCGAAGACCGCGATGCGATCGGACATCGAGAGCGCTTCGCCCTGGTCGTGCGTCACGTAGACCATGGTGATCCCGAGCCGCTCGTGAAGCTGCCTGATCTCGTACTGGAGCTCCTCGCGCAGCTTCTTGTCGAGTGCGCCGAGCGGTTCGTCCATCAGCACGATCTCCGGTTCGAAGACGAGGGCGCGGGCGACCGCGACCCGCTGCTGCTGACCGCCCGAGAGCTGGCTCGGCCGCCGGTTCCGGAACGGGGAGAGATGCACCATCTCGAGCGCGCGCATGATGCGCTGGTCCATCTCGGTCTTCGGCATGCGCCGAATCCGCAATGGGAAAGCCAGATTTTCATAGACGGACATATGCGGGAACAGCGCGTAATTCTGGAACACCATGCCGAGATTGCGCTTGTGCGCCGGCACCCGGTTGAGCTCGCGCCCGCCCAGCGTGATGGTTCCGTGCGTCGGCGATTCGAATCCCGCAAGCATCATGAGGGTGGTTGTCTTGCCGGATCCGGAAGGACCGAGGAGGGTGAGGAACTCGCCGCGCGGAAGGTCGAGGTTGAGGTCGCGGACGACCAGCGTCTCGCCGTCATAGGTCTTCTGGACATTGCGGAACGAAACGAATGCGCTCCCGCCTTCCGTTGCGGCGGCGATTCCTCCGAGTGCATCCATCCGCCCCCCTCGACAGCCCCCCTTCCATCCCGCGCAAGCGCATGGGAGGCCGTTCTTCGTCCCGCGCCGGCTTCACTTCGGCAGACGGACGCCCCCAAAGGAACCCGATTGACCCGTATGTCTCACCGCCAGGGCGAGCACAACCCTTTTGGGAGATGCGCGGCCGCCGTTCGGTTGCGGCTCTCGGCGGTTTCTCGTGGCGGGCGAGGAACGATCGGCCTCGGCCCAGGGGGCGTCACCCGCGCCGGGCGGCGAAGCGAATCGCCTCCTCGGCCGCGCGGAGCAGGGCGCGGGCCTTGTGGCGGGTCTCTTCATATTCCGCTTCCGGATCGGAATCCGCGACCACCCCGCCGCCTGCCTGCACGTAGAGCGTGCCGTCCTTGATCACGGCGGTGCGCAGGGCGATGCAGGTGTCCATCGTTCCGTTGGCGGCGAAATAGCCGATGCACCCGGCATAGATGCCGCGCCGCTCCGGCTCCAGCTCCTCGATGATCTCCATCGCCCGCACTTTCGGCGCTCCCGTGAGCGTGCCGGCCGGAAAGCCCGCGATCAGCGCATCGAGCGCATCGAGACCCGGGGCCAGCGTTCCCTCGACATTGGAGGAGATGTGCATCACGTGGCTGAAACGCTCGATGACGAACTGCTCCGTCACTTTCACCGAGCCGATCTCGGCGACACGCCCGACATCGTTGCGCCCGAGATCGAGCAGCATCAGGTGCTCGGCCCGCTCCTTGGGATCGGCGAGAAGCTCGGCCTCGAGCCGCAGATCCTCCTCCCGCGTCGCTCCGCGCGGCCGCGTCCCGGCGAGCGGGCGCAGCGTCACCTTCCCGTCGCGCAGCCGGACGAGGATCTCCGGGCTTGATCCCGCCACGGCGAAGCCGCCGAAATCGAGGAAGAAAAGAAAGGGCGAGGGGTTGATCCGTCGGAGCGCGCGGTAGAAGGCGAAGGGCGGCAACGCGAAGGGCAGTGAAAAACGCTGGCTCGGCACGATCTGGAACGCATCGCCGGCAAAGATGTACTCCTTCATCCGCCGGACGACCGCGAGGAAATTCTCCTTCGCCATGTTCGATTGCGGCGCCAGCGGGAGCGGCAGGGACACCGGCGGATCGGGGTGGGGCAGCGGCCGGTCGAGCGAGGAAGCCGCCTCCGCGAGCAGCGCCTGGGCCGCTTCCCAGGCCTGTTCCGCGGTAGTGTCGGGCGTTGGATAGACCGGCGCGGCGAGCGTGAGGTCGGCATTCACGTTGTCGAAGATCGCGAACAGGGTCGGCCGGATCAGCAACGCCTCGGGCAGGCCGAGCCGGTCCTCGTTCTTCTCCGCCAGCCGCTCCATCAGCCGCACCATGTCGTAGCCGAGATAGCCGACCAGCCCGCCCGTCATCGGCGGCAGATGCGGCGGCACCTCAAGCCGCGTCTCGGCGATCAGCGCCCGCAGGCTTTCGAGCGCGGGACGCGGATCAAGCGTGAAACCGTGCGGCGCCGAGCGGGCATGGCGGTTGATCTCGGCCTTGCCGTGCCGGCAGCGCCAGATCAGGTCCGGCCGCATGCCGATGATGGAATAGCGGCCGCGGGCCGCCCCGCCCTCGATGCTTTCGAGCAGGAAGGAATAGGGCTGCCCGTGCGCGAGCTTGAGGAAGGCGGCGACCGGCGTCTCGAGATCGGCGACCCCGCTCGACCAGACAAGCGTGCCCTTGCCTTCGCTATAGGCAACCCGGAACGCGGCAAAACCCGGCGGGGCGAGCACGTTCATCGGCAACACACTCCTCGGCTCGTCATTGTTGCGCGATCTGCTCCATCGCCGGGACGTTGATGCGCGGGTGCGCACGCGCGCGCAAGGCCTCGACCAGGACTTGCTGGATATCGCCGCCGATGCTGCTCGCGAGCTGATCGCGCATCTCCCCGTAGCCGATCGGGTCGGTGGCGGAGGTGGGGTCTGAGATCCCGACAAGCTCGGCGGTCACGAATCCGTCCGCGGTCTCGACCATCGTCGCCTTCTGCGGCTTCAGCGCGAAGAGCGGATCGAGAAGCTGTTCCGGCACGCCCGCAGCCGGCGCGTCGCGCCGCGTCGGCGGCAAGGTGATCGCGGTAAGCCCTTCCGCGGCAGCGGCCTCGGCGAGGGGGGTTCCGTCATTCACCGCCACCATCAGCCGCGTCGCCATCGCGTTCTGCTCCCTCCGCCCCTCATGCGCGGTCCAGTCCGCCAGCACCTTGTCCTTGACGAGATCATAGGGCTGAACATGCGGCGGCGTGATCTTCTGCACCTGCAGCGCGTAGTAGGAATCGTCCGGCCCCTGCACGACGCTCGCCATCTGGTTCGGCTGCGCCGCGAAGGCCGCCTTGATGATGGCCTGGCGCAGGGCGTCCGAGCCGGGCAGGGGGGCGGGACGGCCCGCCTCGGTCAGCCCCTGGGAATCGAGCGTGCCGGTGAGCCCGACAAGGCCGAGATCGCCCGGCATCTGCTCGAGATTGGGCTGCGCGGCGACCGCGTCCTCGAATTGGGTGACACGCTTGAGCACGTCGTTCACCGCCTGCTGACGGGCCAGCGTCTTTTCAAGCGCGGGCTTCGCATCGGCAAAGGTGACGTTGCTGCCCCCGGTCACGCCCGTGACCTCGATCACGTGCCAGCCGAGCGGCGTCTGGAACGGCCCGGTCACCGTGTCGGGGGTGGCCGCGAACACCGCCTTGGCAAGCACCGGGTCCGGGAATTCCACCGGCCGGGCATTGTCGAGCGACACCGCCGAGGCATCCGCATCCTTCGCCGCCTGCTGCATCTCCGCCCAGCTTGCCCCGGCCTGCCAGCGCGCGGCGAGCGCATTCGCCTTGGCCTGGTCCGGCGCCAGTACGATTTCGGCCGAGCGCCGCTCGGGCTTGACGTAATCCGCCTTGTGCTCGGCGTATGCGTCCTGGAGTGCCGCATCGGAAACCGTCTCGTGCGCCGCGACCACGTCCGGCGACAGCACGACGAGGCGAATCCGCCGGTATTCCGGCGTGCTGAAGGTCCAGGGGTGGTTTGCCCACCAGCGTTTCAGCACCGCCTCGTCGGGCGGCTTGGGGGCGGGGGCGGCGGCGAAGGGAAGCAGCACGGCGGAGGCGGTGCGCGTCTCCTCCTGATAGGCAAAGAGCGGCGCGGTCAGGGCGGAGGGCGCGGCCGCCCCTGCTCCGACCGCATCGAGAAGCGCGCTCTGGCTGAGGTCCTGGCGCATCAGCGCGAGGAACTCGCTCTCCGAGAGGCCATTCGTGGCCAACACCTGCTCGAACTGGGCATGGTCGAAGGCGCCGTTGCTGCCTTGGAAGGCAGGCATCGCGAACACCGCCTGGCGGAGCGCGGCATCCGGCACGACGAGGTGGAGGCGACCTGTCTCTTCGGTCAGGACCGCCTGGGTGATCAGCCGCTCCACCACCTGCTGGGCGATCAGCTGGCGCAATTGCGCTGTCGGCTGCTCGCCGTTGGGGAGGGACTGGCTTACCCGTTCGAGTGCCTGCTGATACGCGGCCTGAACCGCCGCCGGCTCGATCCTCCGTCCGCCGACATGGGCAATGGCGGTGTCCGTGCCGATGTTGCGCAGCATGTCGCCCACGCCCCAGCCCATGAAGGCGATGACCAGCACCAGGAAGAGAATGCGCGCGAACCAGTTGCCGAGATGATGGCGGATGAAGGAAAGCATGTCCGTCCCGGAGCAAGGGATGTGGAGCAAGGTAGCTTGGCGCCCCCCACCATAGGGAGCCGCCGTCTTGTTTGTCAGTATCCCCGCTTGTTCGCTGTGGGAAGGAGAGAAGCCGATGCGAAGGCTCGTGGTCGGAAACTGGAAGATGAACGGCCTCTCCGCGGCGGCGGCGGAGCTGGCGCGGGGGGTGGCGTCAGGGGCGGGGGGCGATGGCCCTCCGGACCTCGTGCTCTGTCCCCCGTTCACGGAAATCGCCGCCGTTGCCGCGATTCTCGACGGCACGGCCATCGCGGTCGGCGGACAGGACTGCCACCCCGAGCCCGCCGGTCCACACACGGGGGACATCTCCGCGCCGATGCTGCGCGATGCCGGCGCCCGTTACGTCATTCTCGGCCACTCCGAGCGGCGTGCCGCCTACGCCGAAAATGATGGCCTCGTGCGGATGAAGGCGCTCGCCGCCGCCCGCGCCGGCCTCATCCCCATCGTCTGCGTGGGCGAGACGGAGGCCGAGCGCGACGCCGGGCGGGCGGAAAAGGTGGTGGCAAGCCAGATTGCCGGCAGCCTGCCGGAGGACTTCGCCGGCATCGTCGCCTATGAGCCGGTCTGGGCGATCGGGGCGGGCCGTACGCCCACAGCCGACGAGATCGCCGGCATGCACGCCCTGATCCGTGCCCGGCTTGCGCACGCCTTCGGTGTCGAAGGAAAAGACGTGCCCATTCTCTATGGCGGCTCGGTCAAGGGCGCCAATGCCGCGTCCATCATGGGAATCCCCGAGGTGGGGGGCGGGCTGATCGGCGGGGCGAGCCTGGTTGCGGCCGAGTTCCTGGCGATCGCCGCAGCCGCACGGTAGCCTGCCGGAGGGATTGCGGTCGGTTCGACGGCCGCACTTTCCAGCCTTGGCTCTTGCCGCTAGAAGCCAGCCCCCGGCCCCTTTCCCGGCGAGGGGAGATGGCGCGAGGCAAAGCCGGGATGCGAGAGAAGGGTGATGTCGACCGTTCTTCTGATCGTCGAGCTTTTCGTGACCCTGGCGCTGATCGGCATCGTCCTGATCCAGCGCAGCGAAGGGGGCGGCCTCGGCATCGGCGGCTCCCAGGGCATGGGCAGCTTCATGAGCGGACGCGGCACGGCCAACCTGCTCACCCGCACCACGGCCGTCCTGGCGACCATCTTCATGGCGCTCGCCCTGGCGCTTGGCCTCATCAACCGCAGCACGGGGGAGAACTCGATCCTCAATTCCCCGCCGCCGCCAGCGGCCACGTCGCCCGCTCCCGCGTCTGCGCCCTCGTCTGCCCCCACGTCTGCTCCCACGTCTGCTCCGGGGGGGCCGGCGCATTCCGCGCCGCCGAAGCTGCCCACCACGCCCGCGCTTCCAGCCCTGCCCGCGGTGCCGACGAAATAGACAGACCCGCCTTGCGGCAAGACGGGTTCACCGGACTCGGAGAGCCTCTGTATGATGGGGGCCCATGACGCGGTTCGTATTCGTTACCGGCGGCGTGGTCTCCTCTCTCGGCAAGGGCATCGCCACGGCTGCACTTGGGGCGCTGCTTCAGGCGCGCGGCTATACCGTCCGCCTGCGCAAGCTCGATCCCTATCTCAATGTCGATCCGGGAACCATGAGCCCCTACCAGCATGGGGAGGTGTTCGTCACCGATGACGGGGCGGAAACCGATCTCGATCTCGGCCATTACGAGCGTTTCACCGGTGTGGCCGCCACCCGCTCCGACAATGCCACCACCGGCCGGATCTATTCGGAAGTGATCGCGCGCGAGCGGCGCGGCGATTATCTTGGGGCCACGGTGCAGGTCATTCCGCACATCACCGACGCGATCAAGGAGACCATTCTCCGCGATACCGGGGGGGTCGATTTCGCCCTGGTCGAGATCGGCGGCACGGTCGGCGATATCGAGAGCCTTCCCTTCCTCGAGGCGATCCGCCAGCTCGGCAACGAACTCGGGCCCGAGGGCGCGATGATCGTGCATCTCACACTGGTGCCGTATATCCCTTCCGCGGGCGAATTGAAGACCAAGCCCACGCAGCATTCGGTGAAGGAGCTGCTCAATGTCGGCATCCAGCCGCATCTGCTGCTCTGCCGCTGCGACCGCCCGATCCCGCCCGCCGAACGGCGCAAGATCGCCCTTTTCTGCAATATCCGCCCCCAGGCGGTGATCGCCGCGCTCGACGCCCCGACGATCTATGCGGTGCCGCTCAATTATCATCAGGAAGGCCTGGACCGCGAGGTGCTGCAGCATTTCGGCCTGCCGGCGGACCGCGCGCCCGATCTTTCGCGATGGGAACGGATCGCCGCGGCCGTGTGTGCCCCGGAAGGCTCGGTCAAGATCGCGGTGGTCGGCAAGTACACCAATCTGCTCGACAGCTATAAGTCGCTGGCCGAGGCGCTCGCCCATGGCGGGATCGCCAATCGTGTGCGCGTCGATCTCGACTGGGTGGACAGCCAGGTCTTCGAGCAGCCGAACGCGGTGGCCCAGCTCGAAGGCGTGCATGGCATCCTCGTTCCCGGCGGCTTCGGGGAGCGCGGCTCGGAAGGCAAGATCGCGGCGGTGCAGTTCGCGCGTGAGCGGCGCGTGCCCTTCTTCGGCATCTGTTTCGGAATGCAGATGGCGGTGATCGAGGCGGCGCGGAATCTCGCCGGACTCGACGGCGCCTCCTCGACCGAGTTCGGGCCCTGCCTGTCGCCGGTGGTGGGCCTGCTGACCGAATGGGCCCGCGGCAACGAGATCGAGCGCCGCGCTGCCGGCGGCAATCTCGGCGGCACGATGCGGCTCGGCGCCTATCCGGCCATTCTTGCGGAGGGATCGCTCGTGCGAAATCTCTATGGCGGGGCCGAGCGGATCTCGGAGCGCCATCGCCACCGCTACGAGGTGAATATCCGCTATCGCGAGACGCTCGAGGATGCCGGATTGCGCTTCTCCGGCATTTCGCCCGATGGCGTCCTGCCCGAGATCATCGAGTACCCCGACCATCCCTGGTTCATCGGCGTGCAATATCATCCCGAGCTGAAATCGAAGCCCTTCGCACCGCATCCGCTCTTTCGCGGCTTTGTCGGCGCGGCGGTGGCCCAGGCGCGTCTCGTATGAACGACATGGTGTCCAGAGCGCGCAGGGTCGCTATCGGCGCGGTCACGCTCGGCAACGATCTGCCGATGGTGCTGATCGCCGGACCCTGCCAGATCGAATCGCGTGATCATGCGCGCGAGGTGGCAGCGGCGCTCGTGGAGATGGCACGTGCCGCCGGTATCGGCCTGATCTACAAATCGAGCTTCGACAAGGCCAACCGCACCAGCGCTGCCGGCGCGCGCGGTGTCGGCATGGAGAAGGGGCTCGGGATTCTCGCCGAAATCCGCGAGCAATTCTCGCTCCCCGTGCTGACGGACGTGCACGAGCCGGCGCAATGCGCGCCGGCCGCCGAGGCGGTGGACGTGCTGCAGATCCCCGCTTTCCTCTGCCGCCAGACCGATCTTCTGCTCGCTGCCGGCCGCACCGGCCGCGCGGTCAATGTGAAGAAGGGGCAGTTCCTGGCGCCGTGGGACATGGCGAATGTCGCGGCGAAGATCGCGGGCACGGGAAACGAGAAAATCCTCCTCACCGAGCGCGGCGCGAGCTTCGGCTACAATATGCTGGTCAACGATTTTCGTGCCCTGCCGATCATGGCCGAGACCGGCTATCCGGTCGTCTTCGATGCCACCCATTCGGTGCAGCAGCCGGGCGGGCGCGGAACGAGTTCCGGCGGCGAGCGGCGTTTTGCGCCCATCCTCGCCCGCGCGGCGCTGGCCGTCGGAGTCGCGGCCGTCTTCATCGAAACCCACCCCGATCCCGATCATGCGCCCTCCGATGGGCCGAACATGATCCCGCTTGGCGAGATGCCGGCGCTGATCGCCCGCCTGAAGGGTTTCGATGCGCTTGCGAAGAGAGCCGAA
>Ga0335075_10004250_pt1 | contig 22457 bp, 17 predicted proteins | sample Lox_Sample_24_FD_206723 | JGI IMG/M metagenome (GOLD analysis project Ga0335075, IMG submission 206723) | Soil microbial communities from Loxahatchee National Wildlife Refuge, Florida, United States - Lox_Sample_2.4 | ecosystem: Environmental > Terrestrial > Soil > Wetlands | place: USA...
GGGCTGCGACTCCCAGCGCACCGTGCCGCCGATGGCTCCCAGCCGGTCGGCCATGTTCACGAAGCCGTGCCCCTTGCGGGCGGCCGCGGCGTCGAAGCCCGGGCCGTCGTCGCTGACCGAGAACAGCAGGCCGCCTGACTCCTCCCAGACCCGCACCTGGACGCTGGCCTGCGGCGCGTGCTTGCCGGCGTTCTGCAGTGCCTCGAGACAGCAGAAGTAGATCGCGGCCTCGATGTCCGGGGTGTACCTCCCGATCCCGTCGACGGCGACGGTGACCGCGAGGGGGCTGCGGTTGGCCGCGGCGCGGAGCGCCTCGCCGAGCCCGCTGTCGGCGAGCAGCGGCGGGTAGATGCCGTGGGCGAGCTCGCGCAGTTCCCGGATCGTGTTCTTCACGTCGTCGGCGAGCTGGTCCAGCATCTCGCCGGCCGCTTCGGGATCGTCGGCCACGATGTCGCGGGCCAGGCGCAGGTTCACCGCCATCGCCACCAGGTGCTGCTGCGCCCCGTCGTGCAGGTTGCGCTCCACGCGGCGGCGCTCTGCGTCGCCGCTGGCGACGATGCGCGCGCGGGACTGGCGCAGCTCGTCGGCCTGCTTGCGCAGCTCGTCCAGCGTCGTCTGCAGCGCGGTGTCGAGCCGCGCGTTGTGCACCGCGAGGCCGACCTGCCTGGCCAGCTCGGTCAGCACCCGGTCGTCCTCCTCGGAGAACGCGTCCGCCGTCGCCGCCCGCTCGGCGATGATCAGCCCGAGCAGCTCGCCGGCGTGGCTCACCGGCGCCACCCTGACCTGGACCTGCGCACGTCCGTCCAGCACGCCGGGCAGCCACACGGCCGCCCAGGCGTTCCCGGACACGCCTGCCCTGGCGACGACCGCGCGCTCGCGGTCGGTGACCACGACCGAGCGTGGCGCGGTGTCCGGCACCGCGGCGACGCGTTCCAGCACGTCGCCAGCGCCGGTGTAGACCTCGGCGCTGGTCAGCAGCATCGTCTTGCGCAGCGACTCGGCGAGCTGCAGCAGCAGCTCGTCCATGGGGATCGCGCGGGTCAGCCGCGAGCCGAACGTGCGCAGGGTCTCGTCTGGCGCCTCCTTCGCCCCGTACACGAACCGGGTGGCCGCCGCGACCAGCCGGTCCCTGGCCGGCAGGTAGCCGATCGCGGCGACGGCCGCCGCGAGCATCGACAGCCCGAGGATCTCGCGGTCGGCGGCGTCGCTCGGCCCGGTGCCGATGCCGAGCACGATCACCAGGTAGATGGCCGCGACCACGGTGGTGAACCCGGCGACCGATAGCGCGTTGACCAGGACCCGGCCGCCGTAGGTGCCGAGCGCGGGCAGTTCCCCGGCCATCATGCCGAACGGGAGGAAGGAGCCGCATCCGGCGGCTACCGCGGCGACCGGGCCCGGCCAGCCGACGAGCACGTGCAGCACCGCGACCACCAGCGCGGCGTCCGCGGCCAGCACCGCGCCGACCGCCATCCACTGCATCCGCTGCCGGTCCCGCGCTGACGCGGCCAGGTAGCGCAGCCGCACCGCGGGCAGCGCGCACGCCGCGGCCAGCGGCCAGGCAACCGCGATGGCCCACGCCGGGAACGGCCGCCCGGCGACCGCCAGGACCAGCCCGGCCACGGCCGCGGCGGCGTAGGCGACGTCGGCGCCGATCCTACGGCCACGCTGGACGAGCCGACCGTCGGGCAGCGCGAGCAGCATGTGCACGGACACCGCGATGACGACCGGCGCGGCGAACGTCGCCACGCCGCGCGCCGCCTGGTGATAGCCGCCCGCCTGGTCGCCAAGGCGCGCAGCGGTCAGCGCCACCGACGCGGCCAGCGCGCCGAACGCCACCTGCCACAGCGCCGTGCGCTGGGCGGTCCGGGCGAGGATCGCGCCGGACACGGCGCCGATCAGCACCAGGCCGAAGGCGACGGCCTGCACTGCGGGAAGCGGCCCGGGCGTGCGCAGTCCGACCACGGCCGCCGCGACCGTGATCAGTGGCAGGACCACGCCGGCCAGCAGCCTGCGGGCCGGCGTGCTGCCGCTGGGCGATGCCGCGGCGGCCTGGTCGCCGACGGCTGCGTTCGTCATCACGTTCATCGTCACTCCCTCCTCGCCCACCCTCACTCCGCCCGGAGCACGATCGCGGCGGGGGTGCGGGCGGCCGCGCGCCCGGGCAGCGCGGCGACCAGGTTGGCCAGGACGAGCGCGGCGACCATGGCCAGGGCGATCGAGCCCGCGGGGACAACCGGGTCCGGCACGGCGGACAGTTCGTGCGCGAACGCCAGCCACAGCCACCGCCCGACGGCGACGCCGGCCGGCACACCGACCACAAGGCCGATCACCGCGATCGCGGACGACTGCCAGGCCACGGCGCCGGCCAGCTGCCGCCGGGTGAAGCCCAGCGTCTTCAGCAGCGCGAAGTCGCGGCGGCGGCGGCGCACCGACGCCACGAGGGTCAGCCCGAGGGCCGCCACCGCCCCGGCCGCGAGGCCCCCGGCCAGCACCGCGGGCATGGCCCCCATGGACTTGTAGTTCACGATCTCGGCAGGGCGCTGCGCGGGCAGCAGGTCGACGACGTCCGCTACGGATTCGCCGCTGCTGGCGGCCAGTGCCTTCGGCGAGTTCAGTACGGCGGTGAGCTGATTGCGAATTGCCTGCATCGACCGCAGGCCGGCGGCCTGGCTGACGCCGGGCCGCAACCGGACGAGGATGGCGTTGGGGCCGGACAGCAGACGCCCGAACGGGCCGGCGAGCGCATTGCCCGGCAGCACGGCCGTGGAGAACAGCGCCCCGGTGCTCATCGAGGGATGAACGCTCAGCACGCCGCCGATCGCTGGCATGGTGGCCGTGCCCGCGATCGTGAGCCGGACGTGGAAGCTGCCACTGCCCAACGTCACGGTCCCGCCGACCCGCTGGTGCAGCGCGGCCAGCGTGGCCGGGCCGAGCACGACGTCGCGGCTGCTGTCGAGCCCGTGCCCGGACAGGACGTGCGGCGCCACAGCCGCGTGGCTGGGTTCTACCATCGCCGGGACGGTCTGGCCGTCGACCTGGACCGTAGCGAAGACTACCCCGGTGGTGGCGGCCACCAGCCGGTCGTGGGCCAGCAGCGGGCCGGCCCACCTGTCGGGCACCGACCCCCATCCCTGGACCGCGTAAAGGGCGTAGTCGAAGTTCCAGCCGTACAGCGCCGGGTGCGAGACCAGCGTGGTCAGGCTGGCGCCGAAAGTGAGCGTGGCGCTGACGACGGCCATCGCGAGCACCGCGCCGGCCAGGACCGAGCGGATCGGTACCGCGGTGTGCCCTCGCCCTGGCTCCAGGGCCAGGCGCAGGCCCTCTACGCCCGACACCGGCAGCCCGGCAGCCACCGCCACCTGGGCCGCGGTGGGCATGGGTTCGCTGGCACGGCCACGGGCGGCCGTCCCGTGCGGCACCTGGCGGTAGGCGATAAGCGCCGCGACGCCGCCGAGCACCAGGAACAGCGCGAGGGCGCCAAGCCCGAGCACCGTAGCGTCGAGGTAGATCCCGCGCCCGGGCTCCACTTTCCGGACCGGCCCGAACAGCGAGAACGGCGAGAGCGCGATCGCTACGCCGACGGCAAGCAGCGTCCCGGCCGCGACCGCGGCCAGGATGCCGGGCAGCCCGTCGGCCATGATCATCACCGGACCGGCGCCGAGCGCCCGCAGGGCGCCGACGTCATCGGCCGCCGCCCGGAGCTGCCGGGACACGGACTGGGTCCCGATGATCAGCGCGGCGAGCCCGGCGATCAGCCCGAACACGCCGAGGGCGATCGCCTCGGGCCGGATTGACCGCTGGGCCTCGGCTTCGATGGCCGAGGTGACGTAGACGTAGAGCTCGGATCCGCTGGGCGAGATGTAGGAACTGGTCGCCAGCAGGTGGTTGTACTCGTCGGCGACAGCGGTGTCGTACCGGCTGCCGCCGTCCAGCCGCAGGCCGACGTTCGTGCCGCTGGCGCAGCAGGCGGCGAACTCGCGCGCGAGCGCCGGCGTGCCGAGCAGGAAGCCGGCCCGGTCGGTGTCGATGCTGTCCTGCAGGACCTGTGTGTTCAGCACGCCGATCCCGACCACCGTCAGCTCCACCCGCCCGCGCAAGCTGCCCGTGCTGCTGCCGATCAGCCCGACCAGCAGCCGCGATCCGACGTGCAGGTGAAGCACGGCGGCGGCGTCCTGGGTGGCCACCACCTCGTCCGCCCGGGCCGGGTCGGGCCGCCGTCCCGCCGTGATCGTCACCCGGTCCTGGCCGGAGTAGAGGCCGTCAGGACCGCCGACGGTGGCGGCGAGCTGCACGTGCGCGAGCAGGACCGTACCGAGGTGCCCGCCGCGGGTTAGGGTGACCGCGGTCAGCGGCACCGCCACAGCGGCTTCGGCCACATGCGGCAGCCCGGCGAGCTGCCGCACAAAGGCAGGCGAATACGACGGCGAGGTGAATGGCTGGACGACGAGGTCCGAAGGGTTGGTGCTGGCCAGGAACTTCGGGTAGGAGGCGTCCGTGCGGCGGGCCGCGGCCATCGATCCCATGGCCACGCCGCCGACCAGGCCGACGAGCAGAGCCAGCGCGAGGTAGCCGCTCCACCGCCGGCCGAACGTGGCCAGGAACCGGTACCACGCGAAGCGCAGCAGCGCGCCCCGCCCGGCGGCCGCGCCGCTCGCGGGCGGCCGCGCAGCAGGCCCGGCCACCGCTGGCACGCTCGCGGTGGCTCCCCGGCCTGGCTGGCTGCGGTCGTTGGCCATCGTCGCTCATTCCGCTCTGAGCACGATCGCGGCGGGGGTGCGGGCGGCCGCGCGCCCGGGCAGCGCCGCGACCAGGTTGGCCAGGACGAGCGCGGCGACGGCGGCCAGGGCGGTCGAGCCGGCCGGGACGACCGGGTCCGGCACGGCGGACAGTTCGTGCGCGAACGCCAGCCACAGCCAGCGGCCCGCGGCGATGCCCACGGGCACGCCGACCACCAGGCCGACCACCGCGACCGCGGTGGACTGCCAGGCGACGGCGGCGGCGAGCTGGCGCCGGGTGAACCCGAGCGTCTTCAGCAGCGCGAGGTCGCGGCGGCGGCGGCGCACCGACGCGATCAGCGTCAGGCCGAGCCCGGCGACAGCGCCCGCGGCCAGCCCGCCCGCCAGGATCCCGGGCATCGCGCCCATGGTCTTGTAGTTCACGATCGCCGCTGGCCGCTGCACCGGAAGCACCGAGACCGAGTTCAGGTAGCTGGTGACGTCGGTGCCGATGACCTTCTGGGCCTGCGGGGTGCGGCTGGCGGCGTTGATCTGCCCGGCGATCCGCTGCAGCGAGCGCAGCGCGGCCGCCGGGCTGACGCCGGGCCGCAGCCGCACGAAGATGGCGTTGGGCCCGCTCAGCGGCCCGTATTGGTCCAGGTCCCTCGCTGGCACCGACCGCGTGGAGATGATCGCGCCCGTGCTCAGCGACGCGTGCACGCCGATGACGTCGCCGATCGTTGGCAGCGCGGCGGTGCCCACGATCCGCAGCCGGGTCGGCGGGAGGATCTGTCCTTCCGAGACCGTCACGGTGTTGCCCAGCTTCTTGTGGAGCGCCGCCAGGGTGGCCGGCCCGAGCACGATCTGCCCGGGCCCGGTCACCACGCTGCCGGAGAGCGGGCTCGGCGCGATCGCCGCGCGGGATGACCCGGCCATGGCCGGCACCGTCTGCCCGTCGATCTGGACGGTCGCGAAGTAGACCCCCGAGGTGGCCGCGACGTCCGGGTCGTGAGCCAGCAGCGGGTTCGCCCACCGGACCGGCACAGGCCCGTAGCCGTCGATCGAGTAAAGGGCGTAGTTGAAGTTCCAGCCGTACAGCGACGGATGCCCGATCAGCGCGGACAGGCTGGTCCCGAACGTCAGCGTGGCGACGCCGACAAGCACCGCCAGCACCGCCCCGGCCATGACCGAGCGGACCGGGACCGTGGTCCGGCCGTGCCCGGGCTCCAGCGCGAACCGGAGGCCTGCCCCGCCCGACGCGGGCAGCCCTGCGCCCAGCGCGGCGGCGACGACGCCAGAGCCGCGCCCGGCGGCGCCGGTGCGCCGCGCGGCGCGGTGCGGCGCCAGCCGGTAGCCGATGGCGGCGGCGACCAGGCCGAGCACGAGGGCCAGCAGCGCCATGCCGGGCCCGAGAACGGTCCAGTCCGCGTCGACGCCCGGCACCGGTTCCACGGTCCGCACCGGCCCGAACAGCGTCAGCGGCGACAGGGCGACCGCGATCACCGCCGCGAGCGCCGCCCCGGCCACGCTGGCCGCCGCCACGCCGAGCAGCCCGTCGGCCATGGTCGCCGCCGGAGCGGCGCCCAAGGCACGCAGCACCGCTGCTTCGCTGGCGCTCGCGTACAGCTGCCGGGAGACGGCCTGAGTTCCGATGATCAGGGCGGCAAGCAGGGCGATCACGCCGAACACCGCGAGCGCGATGGCCTCGGGCCTGATGGCCTGCTGCGCCTCGGCCTCGATGGCCGAGGTCTGGTACACCACCAGGTCGCCGTAGCTTGTGCCCGGAGCGTCGATCAGGCGCTCGTAGCGCTGCAGCACCGCGACGTCGCTGCGGCTGCCGCCGTCGAGCTGCAAGCCGTCGTAGCTATTGGTGGAGCAGCAGGATTCGTACTCCCGCAGCAGCGCCGGCGTGCCGACGAGGAACCCGGCCCGGTTGCTGTCGATGTCATCGTGCACGAGCTGGATGCCGAGCACGCCGATCCCTACCACGGTCAGCTCGACGCGCCGGTACGGCCGTTCGCTCCCGCTGCTGTTCAGCATGATCCCGACCGGGATCCGCTCCCCGACGTGCAGGTGCAGGACCGACGCGGCCTCGTTGGTGGCAACCACCTCGTCCGCCCTCGCCGGGTCGGCCGCCCGGCCCTGGGTGATCGTCAGCCGGTCCTGGTCGGTGAACAGCCCGTCCGGGCTGGCCACGAGCTCCACCTGGGTCTCCAGGATCGTCCCGATCCGCCCGGCCGGTGTCAGCGTGGCCGCGGTGAGCTGCTCGCCTTCCTCGGCGCTGCGCACGTGCGGCAGCCGGGCCAGCTCGTTCACCAGGCCGGGCTCGGGACCGTTCGTCTGCGGCAGCACAAACAGGTCGGACGGGTTCGTGCTGGCGAGGAAGTTGGGATACGACGCGTACGTGCGCCTCGCCGCGGTCAGCGAGCCGAGCGCGACGCCGCCGACGAGGCCGACCAGCACGGCCAGGCCCACGTAGCCGGCCCAGCGCCGGCGGAACGTCGCCCGGAAACGGTAGGCCGCGATCTGCAGCGCCGCCGCGCGTCTCATGATGACCTTCTTGAACGCAACGTCTACTCCGCTCTCAGCAGCAGCGCGGCCGGGGTCCGGGCGGCGGAACGGCCCGGCAGCGCGGCGACCAGGTTCGCCAGGGCCAGCGCGGCCACGGCGGCGAGCGCGACCGACCCGGCCGGGACGACCGGGTCTGGCACGGCGGACAGCTCTCGGGCGAACACGATCCACAGCCAGCGGCCGGCCGCGATGCCCAGCGGTACCCCGATGACCAGCCCCACGACCGCGACCACCGTGGACTGCCAGGTCACGGTCGCCGAGAGCTGCCTGCGGGTGAAGCCCAGCGTCTTCAGCAGCGCGAGGTCGCGCCGCCGGCGCCGCACCGACGCGACCAGCGCCAGCCCGAGCGCGGCCACAGTCCCGGCGGCCACGCCACCGGCCAGGATCACCGGCATCGTGCCCATGGACCGGTAGTTGACGATCTCCGCGGGCCGCTGCACCGGCAGCACGTTGGCCACGAGCTCCAGCGCTGTCGGGCCGGCATGGGCCACGGTCTGCGGAGAGTGCACGACGTGGTTGTAGTAGTCGGTGATCTGCTGCAGGGACCGCAGCCCTGCGGCCTGGCTGACGCCGGGCCGCAGCCGCACCAGGATCGCGTTGGGGCCGGACTCCGGCCCCGCCTCGTCAAGCGCGGCCCTGGATACCGTGCCGACCGGCAGGATCGCGCCGGTGGACAGCGAGGGATGGACGCCGAGCGTGTCGCCGAGCGCGGGCAGCGCCGCGGTGCCGGAGACCGTCAGCGTCGCGTCGCGGATCACCGGGCCGAGCCGCACGGTGACCTTGTCGCCGACATTCTTGTGCAGCGCGGCCAGCGTGGCCGGGCCGAGCACGATGTCGCCGCTGCTGTTGAGCCCCTTGCCGGAGAGGATCTGCGGGCCGACCGCCGGGCGGGACGGGGACAGGATCGCCGGGACCGTCTGCCCGTCGATCTGCACGGTCAGGAAGTACACGCCGGTGCTGGCGGCGATCAGCTTGTCGCGCTTCAGCAGGGGCGTGACCTGGGCCGCCGGGAACGGTCCCCAGCCGTCGGTCGAGTACAGCGCGTAGCTGAAGTCCCATCCGTAGAGCGCGGGCCGGGCGATGAGGTAGCCGAGGCTGGCGCCGAACGTCAGCGTCGCGGTGACCACGGTCACGGCCACCACCGCCCCGGCGAGCACGGATCTGACCGGCACCGCGGTCCGCCCCCTGCCCGGTTCGAGCGCGAACCGCAGCCCGGCCACGCCGGTCGCGCCGAGGCCGGCCCCGAGCCCGGCGCGCACCAGGGCGGACCCGCGGTCGGCGCCGTGCGCCCGGGCGGCGGCGCGGTGTGGCGCCTGGCGGTGGCCGATGACCACGGCCACGGCGCCGAGGACCAGGACCAGCGCCAGCGCGCCCAGCGCGAGCACCGTCCCGTCAAGGTAGATGCCCCGGCCCGGCTCCGCCTGCCGGACGGGCCCGAACAGCGAGAACGGGGACAGCGCGATCGCGGCGGCCACGGCGAGCAGCGCACCCGCCACCACGGCGGCGAGCACGCCGAGCACCCCGTCCGCGGTGGCCGCCACGGGGCCGGCGCCCAGCGCCCGCAGCACGACCGCGTCGTCGGTTGCGGCGCGGAGCTGCCGGGACACCGCCTGGGCGCCGATGATCAGCGCGGCCAGCCCGGCGATGAGCCCGAACACGCCGAGCGCGATCGCCTCCGGGTAGATCGCGCGCTGCGCCTCCGCCTCGATCGCCGAGGTGTTGTACACCTGCAGCAGCTGCAGGAGCTGGCTGGAACCGGTGCCGAAGATCGAGGTCGCCAGGTTCACGTAGTCCTGGTCGATGGCCGCGTCGTACCGGCTGCCCCCGGCCACCTGCAGCCCGATATAGGAGGTGCCGGTGCAGCACGGCATGAACTCCCGGTCCAGCGCCGGGGTGCCGATGAGGAAGCCGGTGCGGCTGGCGTCGATATCGTCCTGCACGATCTGCGTGCTCACCACGCCGATGCCGGTCACGGTCAGGTCCAGCTTGCGGTAGATCGGCGGCAGCCCCGGCTTGGGACCGGTCTCGGGCTGAGGCCCGACCTGTGCCCAGACCCCCAGCCGCAGCCGCGAGCCTACGTGCAGGTGCAGCACGGCGGCGGCCCGGGTGGTTGCGACTACCTGATCCGGCCGCACGGCCCGGCGGCCCTCGGTGACCGCCAGCCGGTCCTGCCGGGTGAACATGCCGTCGCTGCTGGTGACGAGCTGCACCTGGGTGAACAGCACCGTGCCGTACCCGCCGCCCGGCGTCAGCATGGTGGCGTTGACCGCGTCGGCGGTGGCCAGCCCGCGCACGTGCGGCAGGTGCCGGAGCCGGTAGAGCAGGTCCTTGTAGATCTGGTACGCCTGGGCCGCCGAGGACACGTCGAGGTTGGTGTTCGGCTGGATGATCAGGCTCGACGGGTTGGTGCTGGCCAGGTAGTCCGGGTACGAGGAGTCGGTGCGCCGGGCCGCGGTGACCGAGGCCAGCGCGACGCCGCCGATCAGGCCCACCAGCACGGCCAGGCCCAGGTAGCCGCCGACACGGCGGCGGAGCGTGCCCCGCAGCCGGTACCACGCCACCTGGACCGCCGGCCCGGTCATGACTAGACGGCCTCGACCGGCACGCTGGCGTTACGTTCAGGATCCTCGCCTGGGTCCGGCGGGAGGATCCGGCCGTCCAGCATTCGTACGATCCGCTGCGCCGCGGCCGCCACCTGCGCGTCGTGGGTGACCATGATGATGGTCTGGCCGCCGGCGTGCAGCCGGCTCAGCAGCTCGATGACCTCCTGGCCGCCGTCGGAGTCGAGCGCGCCGGTCGGCTCGTCCGCGAGCAGCAGGGTCGGCTCGTTGGCCAGGGCCCGGGCGATTGCCAGCCGCTGCCGCTGCCCGCCGGACAGCACGCCCGGCACGGCCGCCGCCTTGTCGCCGATCCCGAGCAGGTCCAGCAGGTCGCGGGCCCTGGTCTCGGCCATCTTCCGCTTGCGGCCCGCAATCACGGCCGGCAGCGCCACGTTCTCCAGCACGGTCATCCCTTCCAGCAGGTTGAAGAACTGGAAGATGATGCCGATGTGCCTGCGGCGCAGCCGGGCCAGGTCGTCTTCGCTGCGGCCGCCGGTCACCTCCTCGTCGGCGACGGTGATCTGGCCCTCGTCGGCCATTTCCAGCCCGGCGACGAGGTTCAGCAGCGTGGACTTGCCGCAGCCGGACGGGCCCATCAGCGCGACGAACTCACCCCGGTCCACGGTCAGGTCCACGCCACGCAGCGCCCGTACCGGCGCGTTCTCGGCTTCGAAGGTCTTGCGCACCCCGCGCATGGCCAGGGCTGGCAGGTTCTGGGACATCGGCCCCCCCGGGTCGGGTTGGGTTTAGGGGTCAGGAACGGGCAGGCCCGCAGCGGCGACGGGGGCGCCGCTGGGGGGATAGCTGGAGGGATAGCTGGGGGATGGCTCGGCGAGCTTGTAGGCGATGATCGGGGTCTCCCGGCCCTTGACGAGCTGCGCCGGGAGCGCGACCGCGTTCGCGGGTACGGACAGGGCCCGGTGGGTGGCCTCGGACAGCACGGTCTCGCCGGCCGAGGCGAGCTGCTGCAGCCGCTGGGACAGGTTGACGGTGTCGCCGACCAGCGTGTACTCGAGCCGTTCTTCCGAGCCGAGCAGGGCCGCGGCGACCTTGCCGGTGGACAGCCCGATGCCCAGCCCGAACTCGTGCAGCCCGCTGGCCGCCCACCCGGAGTTGATCTCGGCCTGCAGCGTGTGCATGGCTGCCGCCGCCGCTACCGCGCGGTCGGCGTGGTCCGGCTGGGGAAACGGCGCGCCGAACACCGCCATCACCGCGTCACCGACGAACTGCATGACCGTTCCCCCCTCCCCGAGGATCGCACGGTTCATGGCCGCGCGGTGGGTGTTGAGCTGCCCGGCCAGCTGGCTCGGGTCGGCGTGCTCGGCGATCGTCGAGTAGGACCTGATGTCGCTCATCAGCACGGTGACGACCACGGTCTCGGTCTCGCCGATGCGCTGCGTGCCGTCGCGGAGCTTCTCGGCGAGGCCGCCGGGCAGCAGCCGGGACAGCGTCTCGCCCTGCTCCTCGCGGTCCACGATCGCCTGGTGCAGCATCCGCAGCCGGTTCAGCGCGGCCGGGCTGCCCTGGGCGACGCCCGCGGCCAGCTTGACGAACACCGCTTCCACCTCGGCGTCGACCGCCTCCGCTGGCACCCGCCTGGCCACCGCGATCGCCTTGATCGGCTTTCCCTCGGCGATCATGCCGAGCAGTTCCTCCTCGGCGGGAGCGAGCCCGCCTGGCGGGGTGACGGGCGCGACCAGGGCCTCGACGATCGCCGGGTCGAGCGCGGTGCCGCCGGTGGCCACGCTGCGGATCGCGTCCGCGAGCTGGTTGCCCTCGGCAACGCGGTCCTTCAGCAGGTAGCCGTAGCCCGCCGAGCCCTCGGCGAGCAAACAGACGGCGTACTCGGGGTCGTCGTACTGGGACAGCACGACCACGCCGGTGCCGGGGAAGCGCTTGCGCACCTCCTTGGCCGCGTCGATGCCCTCGCGGTTGAACGACGGCGGCATGCGCACGTCGGTGACCAGGACCTGCGGCTCGGTTGCCATGGCACCGCTGACGACCTCGTCGTAGTCGGCGGCCACGCCGACCACCCGCAGGTCCTTGTGCCGCTCGATGAGTGCCCGCACACCCTCGCGGACGATCAGGTTGTCGTCGGCGAGAAAGACGTCAATGGCGCGGTCTTGCTGCGCCCGGCTCTGCCCCACGGCCTAAGTTCTCGCACATACCGGGCCTCGTGGCCAGTGAGCAGCCACCAGAACCACGGGTGGTGGTAGGCACACTATCGCCAGGGTGCCGGCTGGCCTCGCCCTCGCAGGGCGCCTGGCCATCTTCCAGCCGCTCGACGGCGAAACGGAGCGACCGTTCCATGATCGTGGTAGCTGACCCGTGCCAGAAGCGGGAAATCTACCACGATCACGAAAATGGCGGGTTGCCGGGCTAAGCGCCGGCGGCGAGGTGGGTGAGCGCGGCTGGGGTGTGGAACGGCCGGGCTCAGGCACCATTTGGGGGCTATTGGCCTATAGTCAGTTTTATGAGCGATCGTCACCGGCCAGCCGCGCTCTAAAGCCCGGGCAGGAATCGGCAGATGTCCAGCGGGTTCATGGTCGACCTCACGGCTCTCGTCAAGGCGGCCGAAGGTATCAACGGGACCATCGCCGCCGTATCAAGCGACAAGGTGAGCGGCATCGCCGGCCCCCAGGCGTGCTACGGCAATGACGCCTTAGGCTCGACGGTTTCCGATTTCTGCAGCCGATGGCAGATCGGCGTGCAGAACCTTGCCACGGATGCCAACCAGATCGCGGGCCGGCTTGCCCTTTCGGCCGTCAGCTACGCGAAGGCCGAGAAGAAGAACGTCGCCGCTGCCTCCGGGGTCTTCCGTGGCAGCGGTACCGACCCCGCAGCCTCCCAATGGTGAGCCTCGGCCAGACCACGGACCCGTCCGATCTGGTCCCGGGCGACCCAGGCGTGATCGCCAAGACCGTGACCCAGCTCTATGACTATGGCGTCCTGCTGACCGAGGCCGGGGACGGCCTCAGCCGGATCGACACCGCTGCAGGCTGGACCGGCGAGGCCGCCGACGCCTTCCGGAAGCGCTTCGACGGCCAGCCGCATAAGTGGCAGGAGGCCGGCTCCTGCTTCATGACGGCCGCCAAAGCGCTCGATGCCTACATTCCGGTGCTGGTGTGGGCGCAGAACACGGCAGGCGTGGCCATCCAGATGTGGGCTCAGGGTGACAAGAAGGGCGCCGAAGCCACCCTGGGCAGTGCTCAAAGCCAGCTGGAAGCCGCCGCGAACACGGCTAACACCGCCGTGGCGGCAGCGGCTGACAAGGCGCCGCCCGAACCGGGGTTCTGGTCCGATGTCGGCCACTTCTTCAGCGACATCGGGCATGACATCAAGACGGGCGCCGAGGACGCCGTTGACGCGCTCGCCTCGCTCGGGAACGCGATCATCCAGAATCCAGGGGCCGACCTCGGCCTCGCCGGCGGCACCCTGCTGGCCGGCGTCAGCGCCGGCGGCGAGGTCCTTGGCGTGGGGCTCGACCTCACTGGCGTCGGCGCGCTCGTCGGCGTTCCGGTGAACGTGCTGTCCGCGGCCGGCATGGCGCTCGGCGGCACGACCGCGCTGGCATCCGCCGCCGATCTCGGCAGTCAGGCCGCGGGCGACGACCGGGTCGACCCCTTGAACACCAGCGGCGGGTCTGCCGAGCCTGGCAGCAACACAGACCCCAAGCTGACACCGGGAACCCCGGAGTACGACCAGTACATCGACGGTCTATCGCAGGACGCCGCCCACGGCGGCCAGGTCAGCGCCAAGTCCGTGCAGGAGGCAAAGGTAGCCGTCCAGGCTGAGCGGGACGGGCTGGTCGACGGGCCGCTCACTCGGCCAGAATTGGGCCCCAACGGAGAGGATCAGGGCGACTTCGTGGACGGCAACGGCCAGCGCTGGGACATCAAGAGCTCACCCGACAGCGTGCCCAGCTACTCGCGAGTGGCGGGCGCGCCAATTCCCAACCCGCAGAGCACCCAGGATTTCACTGACATGATCAACGATTCCCTCGGAAAGGGAGAAAACGTCCTGCTCGACCCCGACGGCATGTCACCTGCCCGCCTGGCCCAGTTGCAGCAGGTCGTCGAGGACAATCCCGCGTGGCAGGGGCGGGTACTGTGGGCCCAGTGACCACGTATGGCCGGACCCCTGAGGATGTGGTCCGCTGGCCCGACGATCCGGCCGCGCGGCAGGCACTTCAGGCCTATCTAGGGTCGCTGCCCCCCGACTCCCAGAACGTCCTGTCTGAGCTTGACGCCAGAGGTCTGGACTTCACCGGAGCCGACTTGTCGGGGCTCGCACTGCCGGGCGCGATGCTGATTGAGGCCAACCTGGCCGACGTCATCCTGGTGGGCACAGATCTCTTCGGCGCCTGGCTGGACGCGGCGACGCTGCGCGGTGCCGACCTGTCAGACGCCAACCTGCGGAAGGCGGAGGGGCGTCACTGTGACGCTCAGGGCGCGGCCTTCCGCGGCGCGGTCCTTGACCGGGCCGACTTCGCACGCGCCGATTTCCGCCAGGCCGACCTGTCTAAGGCCCGGTTCGGCAGGGGATCCCTCTCCGACGCGGATCTGCGAGGCGCCGACCTGCACGGGTGCGTCTTCGGCCACGAGATCCTGTCGACCACGTTGCGGAGGACCCGCATCGCGGGCTGTCGGGTGGAGGGTGCCGTCGGTACAGTCGACGGACCGGCCGACGTCGGCGCGCAGGAGGCACAACTCCTCGACGGCGCCGAACTCCAGCGGTGGTTTGCCGACCATGGCGCGCCGCTAGTGGAGGTCAGGCAGTAGCCACCACGGGCGGCGCGGGGTGCCGGCAGGTTGGCGCGAACAATTGGGCCAGTATGGGTGATGTGAGAGCGGTGATCAGGTACGGCCGGACCCCAGCGGATGTGGTCCGCTGGCCCGACGACCCAGCCGCACGGCAGGCACTGGAGGCCTATCTCGGGTCGCTGCCGCCCGACTCCGAGCCCATCCTGTCCATGCTGGATGCCGAGGGTCTGGACTTCACGGGCGCCGATCTGTCCGGGCTCGAACTCCTCGGCGCGGTGCTTGACCAAGCCACCTTGACCGGCGTCAGCCTTGTCCGCGCGGACCTCGCCCACGCGTGGCTAAACGGGGCGACGCTGCGCGATGCCAACCTGTCAGAGACCAACCTGCGCAAGGCACAGGGGCGTGAGTGCGACGCTCAGTGCGCGGTGTTCTACGCCGCGGTGCTGGACCGGTCCGAGTTTGAGAGAGCCGACTTCCGCCAAGCGGACCTGTCCAAAACCCGGTTCGGCAGCACAACGCTCTCCGGCGCGGATCTGCGAAACGCCGACCTGCGCGGGTGCGTCTTCGGCTACGAGATCCTGACGACCACGTTGCGCAGGACCCGGATCGCTGGCTGTCGGGTGGAGGGCGCCAGCGGCACGCTCCGCGGGTCGGCCGACGTCGGCGCGCAGGCGCCGCAACTCCTCGACGGCGCCGAACTCCAGCAGTGGTTCGCCGACCATGGCGCGCCGCTGGTCGAGGTCAGGCACTAGGCGCGACGAGCGGCCAGGGGTGCCAGCAGGTTGGCGCAAAGAATCGAGCCAGCACGGGTGATGTGGGAGCGGTGATGAGGTACGGCCGGACCGCCGAGGATGTGCTCCGCTGGCCCGACGACCCGGCCGCACGGCAGGCACTGGAGGCATATCTCGGGTCCCTGCCCCCCGACTCAGAGGACGTCCTGTCTGCGCTCAACGCCCGAGGCCTGGACTTCACCGGAGCCAACCTGTCCGGGCTCGCACTCCCGGGTGCGATGCTGATGGAGGCCATCCTGAATGGCGTGAGCCTGGTGGGCACAGACCTCTTCGGCGCCTGGCTAACCGGCGCGGCGCTGCGGGGCGCCGACCTGTCAGACGCCAACCTGCGGAAGGCAGAGGGGCGTCACTGTGACGCCCAGGGCGCGGCCTTCCGCGGCGCGGTCCTTGACCGGTGCGATTTCGAGGAAGCCGATTTCCGCCATGCCGACCTGTCCAAAGCCCGTCTTGGCAGAGGATCGCTGTCCGGCGTGGATCTGCGAAACGCCGACCTGCGCGAGTGCGCCTTCGGCCACGACATCAGGTCGACCACGTTGCTGAGGACCCGGATCGCGGGCTGCCGCATGGAGGGTGCCACCGGCACAGTCGACGGACCGGCCGACGTCGGCGCGCAGACGCCGCAACTGCTCGACGGCGCCGAGCTGCAGCGGTGGTTCGCCGATCATGGCGCACCGCTGGTGGAGGTCAGGCAATAGCGCGGCGGCCGGCTGACATGATCAACGAATCGCTGGAAGATGAGAGCCCGTCCTGCTCGACCCAGACGGCATGTCGCCTGCCCGGCTGGCCCAGTTGCAGCAGGTCGTAAAGAACAATCCGCCTGGCAAGGACGAGCATTGTGGGACCAGTGACCAGGTACGGCCGGACCCCTGAGGATGTGGTCCGCTGGCCCGACGACCCGGCCGCGCGGCAGGCACTAAAGACTTACCTCGAGTCGCTGCCCCCTGACTCCGAGGGCATCTTCACCATGCTCGACGCCGAGGGTCTGGACTTCACCGGAGCCGACCTGTCCGGGCTCGCCTTGCCGGGCGCGATCCTGGACGGGGCCATCTTGACCGGTGTGAGCCTGGTGGGCGCAGACCTCTATGCCGCCTGGCTGAACGGGGCGACGCTGCGCGGCGCCGACCTGTCGGACGCCAACATGCGGAAGGCGGAGGGGCGTCACTGCGACGCCCAGGGCGCGGCTTTCCGCGGTGCGGTTGTGGGGCGGGCCGATTTCGCGGGCGCCGATCTCCGCCATGCCGACCTTTCCAAAGCCCGGTTCGGCAGGGGATCCTTCTTCGGCGCCGATCTGCGGGCTGCCAACCTGCGCGAGTGCGTCTTTGGCAGCGACATCCGGACGACTCATCTGCGGGATACGCGGATCGCGGACTGCCATGTGGAGGGTGCCACAGGCACGGTCCGCGGACCGGCCGACGTCGGCGCGCAGGAGGCACAACTCCTCGACGGCGCCGAACTCCAGCGGTGGTTTGCCGACCATGGCGCGCCGCTAGTGGAGGTCAGGCAGTAGCCGCCACGGGCGGCGCGGGGTGCCAGCAGGTTGGCGCGAACAATTGGGCCAGTATGGGTGATGTGAGAGCGGTGATCAGGTACGGCCGGACCCCAGCGGATGTGGTCCGCTGGCCCGACGACCCGGCCGCGCGGCAGGCGCTGGAGACCTACCTCCGGTCGCAGCCGCCCGACTCGAAGAAGTTCGTGTCAGCGCTCGACGCCCAGGGCCTGGACTTCACTGGTGCCAACCTGTCCGGGCTCGCACTCCCGAGCGCGATCCTGGACGAGGCCAACTTGACCGGCGTCAGCCTGGTGGGCACGGACCTCTTCGGCGCCTGGCTGAACGGGGCGACGCTGTGCGGCGCCGACCTGTCGGACGCCAACCTGCGGAAGGCGGAGGGGCGTCACTGCGACGCCCAGGGCGCGGCCTTCCGCGGCGCGCTCCTTGGCCGGTGCGACTTCGCGCACGCCGATTTCCGCCAGGCCGACCTGTCCAAAGCCCGGTTCGGCAGGGGATTCCTCTCCGACGCGGATCTGCGCAACGCCGACCTGCGCGGGTGCGTGTTCGGCCACGAGATCCAGTCGACCACGTTGCTGAGGGCCCGGATCGCGGGCAGCCGCGTAGAGGGTGCCACTGGCACGGTCGACGGACCGGCCGACGTGGGCGCGCAGACGCCGCAACTGCTCGACGGCGCCGAGCTGCAGCGGTGGTTCGCCGATCATGGCGCACCGCTGGTGGAGGTCAGGCAATAGACGCGGCGGCCGGCCACGCGGCGGGCCGGGCCGGGGGGACCGGCTCCGGCGATGCGAGCAGGGCGGGACCGTGGTGGTAGGTACACCGGGAAACGCCAGCCAGCATGGTGGCCAGGCGGCCGGCCCAGGCCGACCATGAACGTATGCGATACGAAAGCTGCATCACCTCCCTCTCCTGGATCCCGTCAGAGGCGGTCACAGGAGGAACCCGGATCGCGTTCGACGCCGGGTTCACGCACTACGACGACCCGCCGCCCAGCGAGATCAGCGACCTCGAGGCGCTGCGGGCCACGGACAAGTTCCGGTTCGCGAACGTGCTGCGGGCCTGGATCGAAGCGGACGGCTCCGGCAAGATCACCGGCTGCGGCTACAGCGGCGGCGGCATGATGGGCTCCACTAAGGTCCGGCTCGGCGCGCTGAGCTACCGGTTCCAGGCGGTCAAGCTGCCTGACCTGCAGCGCAATGCGGAGATCGGCGACGGCTGGGTCCGGTTCGTGCAAACTGTCGGGGGCCGGACCGGGCTGCCAGCGCCGCGCCGGGTGGACCGCAAGCCGTTCGTGCAGTGGCAGGCGCCGCTGGTGTGGACCACGCTCTCGCTGACGCTGCGCGCCGACGGGACGGCCGAAGCCGCGATGACCGGGGCCAGCCCGTTCCCGCGGCACTGGGTCTACGACACCGACGGCGCGCTCTCGCACAAGTCCGGCCTGACCGACTTCGCCGAGTGGTACCGCACGGCGTTCGGGCGGCACAGCCCGTGGGGCGACGAGGACTCCCCGGCCCTGGTCACCGCCGTGGAGACGGCGCTGGAACGGGAACTGTCCGTGCAGCTCATGCACGGCGCGGCCAAGCCGAGGATCCGCGGGCTCAAGGCCGGCGAGGTGCTCGTCCGCCAGGGCGAGCCGGGAGCGGACATCTACCTGCTGCTCGACGGGGTGCTGGGGGTCGACCGGGACGGCGAGCGGCTGGCCGAGTGCGGGCCTGGCGCCATGCTGGGCGAGCGGGCCCACCTGGAGGACGGCGCCCGGACCGCGACGCTGGTCGCGGTCACCGACTGCCGGGTCGCGGCGGTGGACGCAGCACAGCTCGACCGGTCTGCCCTGGAGGAGCTGTCCGGCGGCCACCACCGGGAAGACGCGCTGGCGGAGTCCGCCGGGGCCACACCGGCGGAGCCGAGCCCGGCCAGCCCGGTGCAGGGCTTAGGGTAAAAGGAGTGCGTGTTCACCTCTGCGGAGTCCGCGGCTCCACCCCCGCGCCCGGAGCGGAATTCCTCCGGTACGGCGGCCACACATCGTGCGTTGCGCTTGCGCACGACGGTGCCCCCAGGCCGGTGCTCGCGCTCGACGCAGGCACCGGCCTCCGGCAGGTCACGCCGCTGCTGGACGGAGAGCCCTTCGACGGCACGATCCTGCTCACCCACCTGCACTGGGACCACGTGCACGGGCTGCCGTTCTTCACCGGCGGCGACCGCGACGACGCCAGGGTGAGCCTGCTGCTGCCCGAGCAGGAGGACGGCGCCAGCGCGGAGGACGCGCTGGCCAGGGGAATGTCGCCGCCACACTTCCCGATCCCGCCCAGCGGGCTGCGCGGCGACTGGACGTTCGGCACGGTCGCGCCGGGCCCGCTGAAGGCCGAGGGGTTCACGATCGAGGCGAGGAAGATCCCGCACAAGGGCGGCGCCACGCTCGGCTACCGGGTCAGCGACGGGTCCGCCACGATCGCCTACCTGCCGGACCACTGCCCGACCGTGCTCGGGCCGGGCCCGGAAGGGTGGGGCGAATACCACCCGGACGCGCTGGAGCTCGCCAGCGGCGTGGACCTGCTGCTGCACGACGCGTTCCTGCTGCCGGAAGAGGTCGCTGCCGAGGCCGCCTTCGGCCACGCCGCCATCGACTACGCGATCGGCCTCGGGCTGCGGGCCGGGGCGCGGCGCGTCGTGCTCACCCACCACAAGCCGAGCCGCACCGACGACGCGCTCGACCGGATCGCCGCCCGTTTCGCCGGCCGCCGGGGTGAGCCGGTTGAGCAGCTTGCCGGCGGCGCCGCGGCCGGCCCGGGTGCGGCGCCTGGCCGCCGGGGTGCGGCGCGCGACCGGCGTGCCGGCGCAGTCGAGGTGATCGTTGCCGCGGAGGGCGAGGTCGTTGAGCTCTAGCGGAGCGCGCAGCCCGGCCGACGCGATCGTCGTCGGCTCCGGGCCCAACGGCCTGGCCGCAGCCGTGACCCTGGCCAGGGCAGGGCTCTCGGTGCAGGTCATCGAAGGCGCCGCGACGCCGGGCGGCGGCTGCCGGACCGCAGAGCTGACCCTGCCGGGATTCGTCCACGACGTCTGCTCGGCGGTGCACCCGCTGGCCGGCGCGTCGCCGTTCTTCGCCCGGGCCAACCTGGCGGCGTACGGGCTCAAGCTGCTGACCCCCAAGGTCGCGTTCGCCCAGCCGCTGGACGGCGGGCGGGCCGCGGCCGCCCAGGGCTCGGTGGAGGAGACCGCAGGCCAGCTCGGGCCCGACGGCCACGCCTACCGCCAGCTGCTCGAACCGCTGGTGCGCGAGTTCCCTGGCACCCTCCCCGACATCCTCGCGCCGCTCGGCCGCAAGGTTCCCGGCCACCCGCTGGCCATGGCGCGCTTCGGCATCGAAGGGCTGCTGCCGGCCAGCGTGCTCGCCCGCCGCCTGCGCGGCGACGAAGCCAGGGCACTGCTCGCCGGCGCGGCAGCGCACTCCATGCGGCCGCTCACCGCCCCGCTGACCAGCGGGTACGGGCTGCTGTTCCTGATGATCGCGCACTCGTTCGGCTGGCCGCTGGTCGAGGGCGGCAGCGGAAGGATCATCGACGCGCTGGTCGCCGAGCTCGCCTCGCTGGGCGGCCAGGTCGAAACCGGGCGCTGGGTGACGTCGCTGGACTCCCTGCCCGCCGCCCGGGCGGTCCTGCTTGACCTGACCCCCCGACAGTTCCTGGCGATCGCCGGTGACCGGCTGCCGCCCAGGGAACGCTGGGCCCTCGGCAGCTACCGGTACGGGCCCGGGGTCTGCAAGGTCGACTGGGCGCTCAGCGGGCCGGTCCCCTGGGAGGCCGCCGCCTGCCGGGAGGCAGGCACGGTGCACGTGGGCGGCACCTTCGCCGAGGTCGCGCGCAGCGAGTCGGACGTGGCCGCGGGCAGGCACCCGGAGCGCCCGTTCTGCCTGGTGGCCCAGCCAGGCGTGGTCGATCCCGGCCGCGCACCGGACGGACAGCAGACGCTGTGGGGCTACTGCCACGTGCCGCCGGGCTCGGACGTCGACGTGTCCGGCCGGATCGAGGCGCAGATCGAGCGGTTCGCGCCCGGGTTCCGCGACCTGATCCTGGCGCGGTCGGTGCGCACCGCCGCGGCGATGGAGCAGTACAACCCGAACTACGTCGGCGGCGACATCGGCGGCGGCGCCGAGACGCTGCGGCAGACGTTCTTCCGGCCCACACCACGGTGGAACCCGTACAGGACCGCGCTGCCCGGCGTGTACCTGTGCTCTTCGTCCACCCCGCCCGGCGGCGGCGTGCACGGCATGTGCGGCGACTGGGCGGCCCGTACCGCGCTGGCCGACCTGCGCCGCGCGCGCCAGCCGTGACCCGGAACCGCGGTCACGACGGGTTAAGGCGACCCGGCGGCGTGACGTTCAAGATAATTCCAGAGGAACGCCGCAGCCGATTCCTTCGTGCTTGAAGGGCGAAGGGAGGACGGCCAATGGCACAAGACCGGACGGTCGCCGAGCTTGAGCATTTCCTCACCGAGCGCAGCGGGGTGGAATCGGGCGACGCGACAGGCCGGGTGGTATGGGAGGATCTTCGCGCGTGTGGCGAAGCCACCCGCACCGACCGGGAGGACGAGCGTTGATGCGCGACGAGAAGATCGGCGACTTCCTTGCCCAGCTCGCCGACCGTGTTCCGGCCCCGGGCGGCGGCGCGGCCGCTGCCCTCCAGGCTGCGCTGGCCGCCGCCCTGCTCGGCATGGTCGCCCGCTACACGACCGGCGAGAATTACGCCGAGCACGAGGAGATGATCGGCCGGATCATCGAAGAGGCCGACGAACTGCAGGCGATCGCGCTGCGGCTGGCCCAAGCCGACGCCGACGCGTTCGCCGCCGTTGCCACGGCCTACAAGCTTCCGAGGTCGACGGATGGCGAGCGGGCCGAGCGGTCCGAGGCCATCGCCGCCGCGCTGGCCGGCGCCGCATGGCCGCCGGCCAAGCTCATCGGCCTCGCCAGCCTGATCGTGGACCTGGCCGGGGCGCTGGTGGGGATCGGCAACCGCAACGTCATCGGGGACCTGGCCGCCTCCGCCGAAGCAGCCCGGGCTGCCGTGGCCATCTCCCGGATGAACATCGAGATCAACCTGGCCGCCATCGACGACGCCCAGGCCAGCCTGGAGCTGATCGCCGACGCGGACAAGGCGGACGGCGTCATCGCGAAGGCGCAGCAGATCGCGGCGAGCGTTCGCGAGCAGATCCGCGCCTGACCGCACCGGGTATGACGTCCCGCCGGACGAGACTGAATGCGGTGGTGGGCACCTAGCTGGTGCTGTAGGACCCTGTTGGCTTATTGAGGCAGGCCGGTTGCTGCTGGTGACGGCGTGTCTGATGATCTTTGTGCGGTCGTGTTATGTGCTTCCCGTCCCGGCCGCAGAACGGGGTTGTTATGTCGATGCGTCCGCGGCCGTGGCCGGAGGTGCCTGCGGAGACCGCGCGGGTGGCCAGGGCGGCGTTCCGGAAGGGTTCGCTGGCGATCCGGGTCCGTGATGAGCTGGGCTGCTGGT
>Ga0335075_10004251_pt1 | contig 22455 bp, 22 predicted proteins | sample Lox_Sample_24_FD_206723 | JGI IMG/M metagenome (GOLD analysis project Ga0335075, IMG submission 206723) | Soil microbial communities from Loxahatchee National Wildlife Refuge, Florida, United States - Lox_Sample_2.4 | ecosystem: Environmental > Terrestrial > Soil > Wetlands | place: USA...
CGTGCTGGCGAGGGCGGCCTGGCAGATCAGGATATCCGGCAGTGAGGGTGGTGCCTGGTTGTACAGCAGCCGGGAGCCGTCGATCCTCGACGCGTGCAGCCCGGCGGCCAGGGCCACGGCGACCGGCGCGGCAGAGTCCCACTCGTACTGCCCGCCGCTGTGCACGTACGCCTCGGCCTCGCCGCGGATCACCGCCGCCGCCTTGGCGCCCGCCGAGCCGAGCGGCACCAGCTCGGCACCGGTCTTCTCGGCCAGCCGGGTCACGAATTCCGGCGGCCGGGTGCGACTGACCACGAACCTGGGCGTTCTCCGTGGTCCCGCGCCCGGGGGTGCCGGCGGGGCTGCCGTGCTCAAAACGCTGCCCTGCGCCGGCAGCGCCACCGCGCCGGCGGTGAGCTCGCCCTGCTCCCACAGCGCGACGTGCACCGCCCAGTCGGTGCGGCCAGGCTCACCGAACTCCCGCGTGCCGTCCAGCGGGTCCACGATCCAGACGCGGGAGGCCCGCAGCCGGGCGGGGTCGTCGGCGCCCTCCTCGGACAGCACCGCGTCGCCGGGCCGCTGCCTGGCCAGTTCCGAGATCAGGAACTCGTGGGAACTCCGGTCGCCGGCGTGCCGGAGTGCACCGGCGTCGCCGCCGGCCGCCCGCAGCGCCAGCAGCCTGTGCCCCGCCTCCTCGGCCAGGCCAGCGGCCAAATCGTCATCAGAGTTCATTCGCAGTTGCCTCCGGCTACGACTGCGCCGGCTGGGCGGCGCTGTGGAACTCGTTCTGCGCCGCGGCCAGGCCGCGCTGCAGCAGAACCTCGACCGCGTCGGCGGCGCGCTCGAGCACATCCGGGAGCACTTTCCGCTCCGCAGCGGAAAAATCATGCAGCACGAAATCGGCTGCGTCCATGCGGCCGGGCGGACGCCCGATTCCCACACGAACCCGCAGGTAGTCACGGGTGCCGAGCGCGGCCGTCACCGACCGCAGGCCGTTGTGGCCGTTGTCACCGCCGCCCTGCTTGAGCCTGATCGTACCGAACGGGATGTCGAGCTCGTCGTGGATCACCGCGATCCGCTCCGCCGGGACCTTGTAAAAGGCCCGCAGTGCGGCCACGGGGCCGCCGGAGAGGTTCATGAACGTCTGCGGCTTCGCGAGTGTGACCGGGTGGCTGGCGAGCCGCCCCTCGGCGACCCGCGCGCGCGACCGGTCCCGCTTGAAGCGCACGCCCATCCGCTCGGCGAGCAGGTCGGCCACCATGAACCCGCAGTTGTGCCGGTTGCCCGCGTACTCGCTGCCGGGGTTGCCGAGCCCGGCTATCAGCCAGCGCTCATCGGCCATGCCGGTAACCGGTTCACGTCGGCCAGGCCGGGATCACTGCCCGGCGGGAGCCTGGGGCTCCTGGCCGCCTTCGGCGGCAGGCGGGACGACGGCGGGAGCAGGCGCGGCGGCCGCGGCCTCGGCGGCCGGCACCTCGCCCTCGCCGAGCTCCGCCTCGATCTGCGCCGCGGTCGGGGCCGCGATCACGTGCAGCACCAGGAGGTCGGGTTCGACCGCGAGCGACACGCCAGCGGGCAGCGTGAGATCCCCGGCGTGGACGGCCGTGCCGATCCCCATGCCCTCGACGCTGACCTCTATGGACGGCGGGATGTTCGTCGCCTCGGCCTCGACGGCGATCTGCACGAGCTGCTGGTCCAGCAGCCCGTCCGGTGCCACGTCCCCGGTGACCGTGACCGGGATTTCGACGGTCACCTTCTCGCCGCGCCTGACCATGATCAGGTCGACGTGCTGTACAGAGCCCTTGATCGCGTCGCGCTGGACCGCCTTGGGCAGCGCAAGCTGGCTGCCGCCGGGCAGGCCATCGAGCCGGATCAGCACGTTAGCCGTGCGCAGCGCGAGCAGCACGTCGTGGCCCGGCAGGCTGACGTGCCGCGGGTCACTCCCATGGCCGTACAGGACAGCGGGAACCCGGCCGGCGCGCCGCTCCCTGCGGGCCGGGCCCTTGCCGAACTCGGTGCGGGGCTGGGCGGCGATGCGTACCTCAGGCACCGTTGTACTCCTCCAGACGACAGATAACCCTGAGAGTCTAGCCGACAACCTTCCGCGCCGCGCTCGGTGATCAGGTGTGCGGCGGCCGCGCCCGGTGATCAGGACCGCGTCCCGGCCAGGTGGCGCATGTTGCGCAGGGCCACGGCCATGATCGTGTTCGTCGGGTTGTGCGCGCCGGAGGTGACGAAGACCGAGCCGTCGGCGGCGTAGACGTTGTCCAGGCCGTGTACCCGCCCGTAACCGTCGGTGACGCTGGCGGCCGGGTCCGCGCCCATCATCATGCCGCCCATGACGTGGCTCCCGACGGGCAGCCCGCCGCTGTCGATCGTGCCGGGCACCGCGAGCGCCACGGCGGCCCCGGCGCCGCTCATGACGCTCTTCAGCACGGGTGCGTAGAACTGCTGGGCCGCCTGCTCGTACCGGCCGGTGCTCCACGTGACCTGGGCCACGGGGAGGCCGAAGACATCCTGCACCGCGGGGTCGAGGGTAACCGTGTGGTCGAGGTAGGGCAGTTCCTCGCCGACGAGCGAGCAGCCGGCCAGCCGGTCCCGCAGGATCGAGGAACGCATGAGCTGCTTGAACTCGGTCCCGAACGGCCTGGACTCGCGCACGAAGCTGAGCAGGGTCTGATAGGACTGCGCCTCACTGATCGGGTCCTGGCTGCCGCCGAATTCCATGATCCCGCCGCGGATGTAGGGCAGCCCGTTAGCCTTCGCGAACGCCCGCGCACCGGGGAAGTCGGGATCGGCGGCGTCCTCGGCGCACTGCGTGGTCGACCGGCCACGGTGGGAGTGCATGCGCCGGTCGAGAAAGATCGCCGTGCCGTCCAGGAACGAGTGCAGCATCAGGCGCCGGCCGAGCTTGCCGCTGGCGTCGGGGAACTCCGAGAGCAGCGCCAGCCGCACGGTCTCGATGGCGGACGCCGCCAGCACGACGACGTCGGCGCTCTCGGCCCCGGTCACCGGGCCATCCGCGGTCATCCGCACCCAGCGGACCCCGGTCGCCGCCGAGCCGGCCAGGGCGACCTTGGTGACCATCGTCTGCGGGAGCAGCGACACCCGGCCGGTCCGCAGCGCCCGCCGCAGCGGGATCAGCGCCGCGGGCCTGGCCACCACCGGGCAGCCGTAGTTGCTGCAGAACCCGCAGTCGTTGCACGCCTGCTGGCCGTTGTAGGGCTGGGAGTTGATCGCCATCGGGAACGGGAAGGGATGCAGGCCGACGGCGGCGGCGCCGGCGGCCAGCGTCAGCGACGCGAGCTGCTGCGCTCCGGGCGCCATCGGGAACTGCCCGGCGCGCGGCGCGTGCTTGACCACGATCTCGGGGATGGCCCCCACGTCACCCTGCACCCCGATCAGGCGTTCGACCTCGTCGTAGCAGGGCGCGAGGTCGGAGTAGCGCAGCGGCCAGTCGGCCAGGTCGGCTCCGGGAACCGGGCCGAGGGCCGAGAGCTGCTGGAAGTCGATATCCCAGAACCTCGGGACCTTCGCGTCCCAGTGCACGGTCCCCCCGCCGACTAGCTGGGGCAGTTCGCCCACCGCGCCGGTGTGCGCCGTGGCGGGCGCGCCGGGCGGCCGCCAGGTGCGGGGGAACACCAGCGGATCCGGGCCGGCGAAGTGGCGCACGTTCATCTTGAGGTCATCGTTGGAGAACGCCGTGCGCAGCGGCCCCTCGCCGTCGAGGTTGGCAAAGTGGTTGGGCCCCTTCTCGAACACGACGACCTGCCACCCGGCCAGCGCCAGCTCCATCGCTGCGATCGACCCGCCGGCCCCGCTGCCGACCACGACTGCCTTGCGCACCGTCACAGCCCGCTGAGGAACGCCAGCACGTCGGCCACGATCCCGCTGCGGGTGAGCGGATCTTCCCCGTCCGACAGCTCGACTTCGTCGGCGGCGTAGCCCCGCGGCTGAACGTCGCCCGGGTAGCGGATGTCCCTCCAGCCGGCCAGGCCGCGGTTGCCGCCGTACTCGGGGCTGGCGTACAGGCCCTCGATCGTGTGCTCGAACAGCAGCGGCCGGAACGCGCCCACGGCATCTCCGGCCAGGATCCGGTCCTGATCCGCGCGCGCCGCGTTGGTGAAGTCCCCGCCGCCGGTGAGGCTGTCCAGGTCCGCGACGCCCTGCCGGTACTGCTGCCGCCAGTCCTCCAGGCGCCTGCGCCACGCGATGCGCGCGACCGGGTCGAGCGGGAGGAACGATGCCATGTGATCGGGGCCCGGCGCGTGCCGGTTGCTCCACGGGCCGCCCGCGAAGATCATCGGAGCGGGCCCGTCCAGCGTGTCGAGCGCCCCGAGCATCATGTCGATGTACCGGGTGACGCCGGCCTCACGCGCACCGGGGTGTCCCGCCTCGGCGGGGTCGTCCGCCGGGCCGGGAGCGATACGCGCGGTAGCGGCCTCGATCACCGCGGCCTCGTGATCGGTAAAGAACCGCCACCGCATGAACCCCTCCCTCGCCCAGGCCGCTTCCCCGCTCGCCAGGCGTGCGGCGGCCCACGGGAACGGTGACAGTCGGGACGTCACCATCTTCCTGCGCGGAGACGGGCAGGGCAATCGGTACACCGGCGGCCATCCTGGGATAGCTGCCGCGACCCCGTGATCTTCAGGACCCCGGCGGCGAGCCGGTCGCCGCCGGGGGCAGGCCTGCCGCTACTCCTGGAACGGGTCCGGCTTCGCGATCGGCGACTCCTGGAACGGATCCGGAGCCGAGGCGGGCGAGTCCTGTTCCGGCTTCGCGATCGGCGACTCCTGGAACGGGTCCGGCTTGGCGATCGGCGACTCCTGGAACGGATCTGGAGTCGAGGCAGGCTGAGCGGCCTTCTTGCTGTCGGTGCTTTCCATGACTGTCCCCTCGTGACTGGCTCGCTCCCGGCCCGGGCTCCGATGTCCGGGGAACCAGGGCGATTCAGTGACATCGTCACGGGAAATGGTAGTGAGCGTTCGCCCGGAAATGTTCTGAATGGCTGATTTCCTCGGATTCCGGGGACCTGACGGCCCCGCGGCCGGTCAGGCCACGCCCGGCGCGGCACCCAGTTCGTCCAGCTGAGCGCTCAGTCCCGCCGCGCGCCCGTCTTCGCCGAGGGCCTCGAACAGGCTGTGCGCCCGGGCCAGCACCCCGCGAGCCTCGGCGACGCGTCCCGCGAGGGCATGGGCGTTGCCGATGCACACCAGGACCTGCGCCTCCCCGTAGCGGTCGCCTACGGCACGGTGAACGGCCAGCGACCGCTCGAACAGGCCCGCGGCCTGGGCTCCATCCCCCAGTTCCAGGTGTGCGCGGCCGAGGTTGTACAGAGCGTAGCCCTCGTATCTCAGGGAGCCAACCTCGCGGACGACGACGAGCGCCTGCTGCGAACAGGCGATCGCGTCACCGTACTGGCCGAGATCGAGGTAGGCCTCGGCGAGATTGCACAGCGCCACGCCCTCCCCGTACCGGAGGCCGAGTTCGCGCTGCAGGTCGAGGGCGGCGAGCAGCGCCTCGACGGCCTCCTCGTGCCTCCCGAGGACCAGGTAGCAGAACGCCAGGTTATTGGTGGTCCGCGCCATGTCCGCCCGGTCACCGGTCTGCCGGAGAATGGCCAGCGCCTGCTCGAAGTAGCCGACGGCGTCGTTCTCGTGCTGCTGGCCGAGCACCATGCCGATGTTGTTCAGCACCCAGGCCTCGCCCCGCCGGTCGCCAAGCTCGCGGACGCTGGCCAGGGCGATACGCTGCGTGGCCAGCCATTCCGTGCGATATCCGTGGCGGTCGAAGCACACGGCCGTCGCCACCGGGAGCTTCCAGGCGACGTCATGCAGGCCCGCGGACGCGGCCTGGCGGGTGGCGGAGACGAGATTCGCGCGCTCCTGCTCGCACCAGCCGAGCGCCTGTTCCGCCGTGCCGAACACCAGCGGCTCGACGCCGGGCTCGGCCTGGGCCAGTGGGACCCGGTCCCGGTACGGCGCGACCACCCGCGCGGCCGCGTCAGCGGTGCGGAGGTACCACCCGAGAACACGCCGGACGGCGTCCTCGACCTGCTGCGGCGGCTCGTCTTCCTGAGCCCGGTCCGCCGCATAGGCACGCAGCAGCGCGTGAAACTGGTACCGGTCGGGGACCGGGGACTCGAGCAGGTGCGCGTCGACGAGGACCTCGAGCGCGCCCGCGACGGAATCCGCTGCTCCGCCGGTGAGCGCGGTGGCCGCCGGCAGCCCGATGGACGGCCCCTGCCAGACGCCGAGCAGCCGGAACACGTCGGCCGGGTCCGCGCCGCCGGAGCCGGCGCGGCGGGGCAGGGTATCGAAGCTGACCTGGAAGCAGGCCCGCACGGCCAGGTCCCCCGCGGTCAGCTCGTCCATCTGGCGGCGCTGGTCGGCGAGGCGGTCGGCCAGCGTCCTGATGCTCCAGCCGCGCCGGGCGGCCAGCCGCGCGCCGGCGATCCTGATGGCCAGCGGCAGGCCCGCGCAGATGCCGAGGACGTCGCGCACCGCATCAGGCTCGGCACCGACCCGCTCGGCGCCGACGATACGGGTGAACAGCTCAGCCGCCTCGGTGTCATCCAGCACGTCGAGATCGATCAGGCGGCTGCCGGCAAGGTCGGGGAGCCGGTGCCGCGAGGTCACGATCACCGCGCAGGAACCGGTACCGGGGATCAGCGGCCGGATCTGGGTCGCGTCCTTCGCGTCATCCAGCAGGATCAGCATCTGCCGCTCGGCCAGGCGGGTCCGGTACAGGGCGGCGCGCTCCTCCGCGTCGGCCGGCACCCGGGCCCCGTCCACCCCGAGGTCCCTGAGAAACCGTGCCAGCACCTCGTCGGGTGGCACCGGCTGCTCGCTTCCGCCGTGCAGGCTGGCGTAGAGCTGGCCGTCGGGGAAGTCGCGCCGGAGCGCGTGCGCGGCGTGGATGGCCAGCGCGGTCTTGCCCAGGCCCGGGGCGCCGGCCACGACGGCCACGGCCACCGCCGGGCTCTCCCGCCGCCTGGCTTCCGACACGATCCCGCGAAGCTCCTCGAGGTCGCTCTGCCGGCCGGTGAAGTCCGCGACGTCGGCGGGGAGCTGCGCGGGCGCGCGCCGGGATGGCGCCCCCGGGATCGCCCTGCGGTGAACCGCGTCGCCAGCCTGCCCGCCGGCCGCCGCGGCCGGCTCAGCTCCGGGCCCGGCCGGCCCGGCCGTCGGCGATGCCAGCCGACCCGAGGACGGCGCGGGCTGGCCAGCAGGCGCTGCTGGCCCGGCGGCTGGCCCGGGCCCGGCGGCGGGCCGTGCCGCACCGGCGGCTGGCCTCCCGGGTCCCCGCGCGGCCGCATCGGCGGCGAGCATCTCCTGGTAGAGGCGCTGCAGCTCCTGCCCGGGGTCGACGCCGAGCTCATCGGCGATCGCCTGCCGTGCCTGCCCGTAGGCGGCGAGCGCCTCCGCGTGCCTGCCAGCGCCGTCGAGCGCCCCGATCAGCAGGCCCCACAGGCGTTCCCTGAGCGGCTGGTCAGCGAGCAGCCTGCGCAGCTCCGGTATCAGCTGGGCGTGCAGGCCGCACCGCATGTCGGCGTCGATCCGGAGCTCGAGCGCCGCCAGGCGGGACTCCTCGAGCCGGCTCGCCTCGGCCATGACCAGCGGGGACGGCGGGACGTCCGCGAGCGCGCCGCCCCGCCACAGGCCGAGCGCCTCGGCGAGGACCTCGGCGGCGCGGGGCGCGTCCCCGCCGGCCAGGGCCTTCCTGCCCTCGGCGGCCAGCGTCCCGAAACGCTCCGCGTCGAGGTCGCCGGGGCCGAGCAGGAGCCGGTACCCGGGCGCACGGGTGGTCAGCACTCGCCCTTCGGGGTCGCCGAGAACCCGGCGCAGCCGGAACACGTAGACGCTCACCAGGTTCGCTGCCCGGTCCGGCGGGTCGTCGCTCCACAGCTCGGCGATCAGCCTGTCCGTGGAGATGGCCTGGCCCTGGCTGAGCAGCAGCACAGCCAGGAGCGACCGCCACTTCCGCGCTCCGATGCCGCTCCAGCTCTGGCCGGTCCAGACCTCGAGCGGTCCCAGTATCCGAAACTGCACCCTGCCGCCCCGTCCGGGCTCGCCATTCCCGCCATTCCGGCAGGCCCATTCGCGCCCCGGCAGTCAGTGGATGCCGGGCGACTGCAGGTTCCCATTATCGCTCAATCGTGACGTAACGGCACGCCGCCACGCTGGTCCGTGCCCGGGCCGCCGCACGCAATCCATCCTCAATTGGGGCGCAACCGGGCGGCGCGATGCTTGCACAGGACCGCGCTGCTCCTGCTCCCGCCGGCCGCAGGAACTCCTCCTCCTGTGGCCGGCGGGCCGCGCAGCAGTTCGTCCGCTCTTCCGGACCGCTTACGAGGGTGCAGCCCGGGGAGGCGATAAGGCTGGTGGCCGCTGGCCTCCCTGCACGGTTGGGGGGCGAGGCCAGCGGTCACCTCCGGCTCGCTGGCGCGCCGGAGGGCCGTCTGCTTGCGCCGGATCCGCCCCGCCCGCCGTCAGTTCTGGCCGCGGTTAGTTCTGGCCGTCGAACAGGCTGGTCACCGAGCCGTCGCTGAACACCTCGCTGATCGCCCTGGCGATCAGCGGCGCGATCGACAGCACGGTCAGCTTGTCGAACCGCTTCTCGTTCGTGATCGGCAGCGTGTTGCTGACGATCACCTCGCTGATCTGGGAGTTCTTCAGCAGGTCCACCGCCGGGCCGGACAGCACGCCGTGCGTGGCGGTGACGATCACCTGGGCGGCGCCCTGCCGGAACACGGCCTCGGCGGCGTTGACGATCGTGGCCCCGGTGTCGATCATGTCGTCCACGACGATGCAGGTCCGCCCCTCTACCCGGCCGACCACCTCGAGGACCTTGCTCTGGTTGGCGACGTCGGGGTCGCGCCGCTTGTGGATGATCGCCAGCGGGCAGCCGAGCCGGTCGGTCCACCGCTCGCAGACGCGCACCCGGCCGGCGTCCGGCGCCACCACCGTGACCTGGCCGAGGTCCAGCTTGTCCTCGATGTAGCTGGCGAGGATCGGCAGCGCGAGCAGGTGGTCCACGGGCCCGTCGAAAAAGCCCTGGATCTGGGCGGTGTGCAGGTCGACCGCCATGATCCGGTCCGCGCCGGCGGTGAGGAACAGGTCCGCCATCAGGCGGGCCGATATCGGCTCCCTGCCGCGGCTCTTCTTGTCCTGCCGCGCGTACCCGAAGAACGGGGCCACCACCGTGATCCGCTTGGCCGACGCCCGCTTGAGCGCGTCCACCATGATCAGGTGTTCCATGATCCACTGATTGATCGGCGCGGTGTGGCTCTGCAGGACGAACGCGTCGCAGCCGCGGACCGACTCGAGGAACCTGACGAAGATCTCGCCGTTGGCGAAGTCGTACAGCGTGGTCGGGGTCGGCTCGACGCCCAGGCAGGCGGCGATCTCGTCGGTGAGCTCGGGATGGGCACGGCCGGACAGCAGCAGCAGCTTCTTCTGGTTGGCGGCGGTAATGCCAGTCACGAGTCCCGCCCTCTCACTGATTGCGTCCCCCACTGAGGTGGGCGAACGGGCCTACGGTCACGCCCGCCCCGATCGCGGCGGACTCGCAGACCGAGTTGATGACCGTCGCCCCGCCGCCGACCGCGGTGTCGCGCAGCAGGCAGCCGGGTCCCACCCGCGCCCCGGCCGCGACCGTGGTGCCGCCCTCCAGCTGAGTGGCCGGGCCGATATACACCCCAGGCTCGAGCTTGACGTCGACGTCGATCCAGGTGCTCGCGGGGTCGGCGATCGTGACCCCGCCGCGCATCCAGTTCTGCAGCAGCCGCTCGTTGAGCACCCGGCGGGCCCACGCGAGCTGCGCCTGGTCGTTCACGCCGAGGACTTCCTGCGGATCGGCGCAGGCGGCCGTCGCCACCGGGTAGCCGTCGCCGCGCAGGATCGACACGACGTCGGTGAGGTACTCCTCGCCCTTGGCGTTGTCGGTCGGCACCCGCTTGACCGTGTCCGCGAGCAGGTCGCCGTCGAACGCGTACATGCCCGAATTGATCTCGGTGATCGCCCGCTGCCCGGGGCTCGCGTCCACCTCCTCGACGATCCCGGTGAACGCGCCGTCGCCGTCCCTGATGATCCGCCCGTACCCGGCCGGGTTGTCCAGCCTGGCGGTGAGCACGGTGACGGCGGCCTCCTCGGCGCGGTGCGCCGCCACCAGGCCGCCGAGCGTGCTCCCGCGCAGCAGCGGCGTGTCGGCGTAGGTCACCACCACCGTGCCGTGGATCACGCCGACCGCCTCGAGGACCACGCGCACCGCGTGCCCGGTACCGCCGCGCCGCTCCTGGACGACGATCTCGGCGTCCGCGGCGTGACCGGCCAGGTGCGCGGTGACCTTGTCCCGGCCGTGCCCGGTCACGATGATGAGCCGGCCCGGCGCGAGTTCCCTGGACGCCGCGATGACGTGGCCGAGCATGCTCCGGCCGCACACCTGGTTGAGAACTTTGGGCGTCTGGTTCTTCATTCGGGTGCCTTCACCCGCCGCGAGAATGATCACGGCGGCCGGATCGCTGACGCTCACTCGGCTCGGCTCCTCGGTATCGCTGCAGGCACCCGGGCGCTGATAGCCACTGGTGCGTTCCCCCCGGGACAATTCACGCTCCCGACTCTCGCAGGATACCGCCAGGCTGCCCGGCGCGACCCGGCATGCGTTCATCTGCGTGCTCTATCACCAGCGGCTCGCTCGTAAGCCTGGCTTCATCCCCGCGGTGCGACGACGAGCCCGCGGCCGGCTGGCCCGCAACCGGCGAGCCGGATTTGTCGGTGGCTCGATTTAGTATTTGAAGATGACGGATATACCGCAGTTTGCCAGGTTACGAGCGAGTGCGATCGCGCTGCGCCGGGCCTGCAGGTCACGACGCGAGATAGCCGAATCGCTCGGCATCACCAGCAATTGGATCTTGAACGACACGCTCCGCGGCGAGCCGCCGCCGCCGTGGACCCGGCGCCCGAACGCCAAGGACGGCCTCCGCGCCAAAGCGCGCGAACTCCGCAGGCAGGGCTCGACTACAAGCGGATCGCGGCCGAACTCGGCGTGTCCAAGAGCTCCGTCTCTTTCTGGGTCAGGGACCTGCCCCGGCCGGACGGGCTGGGCTTCGAGGAACGCCGCGAGCGATGCGCGGAGAAGACGATCAGGAAGAACACCGGCAACGACTACCACGGCTGCTTGCGCATGGACGTCCGGCGCAGCAGCCACCTCTGCCGGAAGATCGAGGCCTGGGCCGCAGCCGCCATGGCAGCCGCAGGGGCAGCAACTCTCCCCCGTGGCCATGACCCGAACCAAGTCTTGCTCCCGGGCGAGGATTCGAACCTCGGTCGATGGGACCAAAACCCATAGTCTTGCCAGCTAGACCACCCGGGATCGGTTTGACGCCTCAACGATACCGGGATCCAGTGGCCGAGGCCGGGCGCGCTTGGCGTTCAGGCGCCGCACGCGGGGGCGGTGGCCGCCCCCGTGACGCCGCTTCCGGACGTGACGTTCATCACATGTTTGAAAAGTATTTGCGCAGGCACTTGTGCAACCTACGGTACCGTAGCCTACGGTTACGTAAGCGTATTTGCATCGCCCCAGACCCGGTGTGCGGAGCGCTCTACAACTGGCCGCCGTCTCCAACGCCCCCGGAGGACACCATGGCCACATCCGCAGACTTCACCACCGCAGCAGACGCCACAAAGGCATCGGTCGCCACGCTGGCACCGCCCCAGCCGCCCCCGGCTCCGGCGACAGGAGCCGGGCCCACCGTCCGCCAGGCGGCGAAGCCCGAGATCGAACCGGAGCCGAGCGGCACCGGCGAGCGCATCCTGGTCGGGGTGTTCGTCGGCGTGCCGATGCTCGCCCTGCTCGCCGCCGCCCCGCTGGCCTGGGGATGGGGCCTGGGCTGGCACGACATCGTGATCGCGGTCGTGTTCTACGCGATCTCGGGGCTCGGCATCAGCATGGGGTTCCACCGCTACTTCACCCACGGGTCGTTCAAGGCGAACCGCGCCTTCAAGATCGCTCTCGCGGTGGCGGGAACGCTCGCCCTGGAGGGCCCGGTGCTCACCTGGGTCGCCGACCACCGCAGGCACCACAAGTACAGCGACAAGGAGGGCGACCCGCACTCGCCCTGGCGGTACGGCAACGACTGGAAGGCGCTGACCAAGGGACTCCTCTTTGCCCACATGGGCTGGATGTTCGACGAGAACCGGACCTCCAAGGAGAAGTTCTGCCCGGACTGGCTGGCCGACTCCGACGTTCGCCGGGTCTCCAAGCTCTTCCCCTTGCTGACGGCCGTCACCCTGCTGGCCCCCGCGTTGATCGGCGGCCTGTGGGCGATGTCCTGGGCGGGCGCGCTCACCGCGTTCTTCTGGGCCAGCCTGGTCCGCGTCGCGTTCCTGCACCATGTGACCTGGTCGATCAACTCGATCTGCCACACGTTCGGCAAGGAGGAGTTCGAGGCCAGGGACAAGTCGCGGAACGTGAACTGGCTGGCGATCCTGTCGTTCGGCGAGTCCTGGCACAACCTGCACCACTCCGACCCGACGTGCGCCAGGCACGGCGTGCTGCGCGGCCAGATCGACATCTCCGCGCGGGTGATCTCGTGGGCCGAGAAACTCGGCTGGGTCCACGACGTCCGCTGGCCGGACGAGGCCAGGCTGAACGGCAAGCGCATCGGCACCAGGCAACTCGGCTCCATGACCAAGCGAGCCGTGGCAGGGCGGACGGCGACGCCGTCGGTTGGCTGACCGCGCGGCGGGTTGGCATGATGAGCCGGTGACGACCCAGCCTCCCTCAGCGTCCGGACGGAAGAGGATGACGGCCAAGGAGCGGCGGGAGCAGTTGCTCGACGTCGGCCGCCGGCTGTTCGCCGAACGCGGCCTGGAGGGCACGTCGATCGAGGAGATCGCCGCCAGGGCCGACGTCTCGAAGCCGGTGGTGTACGAGCATTTCGGCGGCAAGGAGGGGCTGTACGCGGTCGTCGTGGACCGCGAGGTGGAGCGCATCACCGAACTGGCGACCCGGCTGCTGTCTGGCCAGGACCACATGGAGAAGTTCGAGGTCGCCGCCGTCGAACTGCTCAGGTACATCCAGGACAACTCCGACGGCTTCCGGATCCTGGTGCGCGACTCCAGCCCCGGCTCGGGGACGTTCGCCAGCCTGATCAGCGACATCGCCAGCCAGGTCGAGTACATCCTCGGCGACGTGCTGAGGGACCGGGGGTACGACCCGAAGCTCGCCCCCATGTACGCGCAGATGCTGGTCGGGATGGTCGCGTTCACCGGCCAGTGGTGGCTCGACGCGCGCAAGCCGGACGTGGAAGAGGTGGCCGCGCACCTGGTCAACCTGGCCTGGAACGGCCTGTCCAAGCTGGATCCGAAGCCGGAGATATCCACTGCGGCCCGGAACCGCCTGCGCGAGGGACGGTAACCAGCCAGCGGCGGTCGCGCCAGCGGCGGTCGCGCCAGCGGCGGTCGCGCCAGCGGCGGTCGCCAGCGGCCGCGGCCAATCTTGACGTCAAGAGATAGACTGACGTGATGGCCGGAGGACCCGCGCAGCAGCGCGATACCGCGGACCTGCGGGACGAGGTCGACGAGCTGGTGGCGCGCTGGCGGGCCGAGCGCCCGGACCTGGACACCGAGCCGCTGCAGGTGCTCAGCCGGGTTTCCCGGCTGGCCAGGCACCTCGACCGGGCGCGGACCGCGGCGTTTGCCTCGCACGGCCTGCAGGCCTGGGGGTTCGACGTGCTGTCCGCGCTGCGCAGGCAGGGCGCGCCGTACCAGCTCAGCCCGGGCGCGCTGCTCCGCGCCACGCTGGTGACCTCGGGCACGATGACGAACCGCGTCGACCGCCTGGCCGAGGCCGGCCTCGTCAGCAGGCAGCCCGACGCGCAGGACAAGCGCGGCGTCCTGGTGACGCTGACCCCTCGCGGCCAGGCCGTGGTCGACGCGGCCCTCGGGGACCTGCTGCGCAGCGAGCGGAAGCTGCTGACCGGGCTGGACCGCGCGCAGCGGCGGGAGCTCGCGGCGCTGCTGCGGATCCTGCTCGCGCCGTTCGACGCCGGCCCCCCGCCCGACCCTTGGCGCTCGTAGCCGGCATCTCAGCGCCGGGCGAGGTCACACGGCAAGAAGGCAGAGCGCCGCCGCGTAGCAGCCGAGCGCGCCCAGGGTCAGCAGGGCCATGATCAGCGAGCTGACGTTCTGGTTGAAGTCGAGGAAGCTCGCCCCGTTGAACCCGGCGCCGATGACGAGCAGCATGGCAAGCACCGACAGCACGCCGACGGCCGGGCGGCCCAGCCGCAGCGCACGGCCGGCGACGCCGATCACGGCCACCGCCAGCGCCAGCCCGAGCGAGGCGTGCACGACGAGGGCCGGCCCGCCGTTGCCGATCGCCCAGGCGACGCTTCGGAACGACCCGGTGACGTAGTCCGCCGGATGCGCGCCCGGGTGGCTGGCGGGGATCGTCACGTAGAGGTTCACGACCATGCCGATCCCCGCCTGGACGAGCACGAGCAGGATGGCCGCGAGGATCATCCAGCGCAGCCGCGCCCGCTGCCGGGCAGGGGCGCCCCGGTCCGGCGGCGCCCCCTCGCCCAGCCGTCGTGACCCGGCCGCGGCCTGGCTAGAATCCATCACTGATGAATTATGGCACAAATTCACGGGTGATGAACCCGTGACGGGGGCGGCGCGGTGAGCCCGGCCGGCCGCCGGCCAGGCGGGCCCGACACCCGGTCCAAGATCCTCGAATCCGCGCGGGCCGAGTTCGCCGAGCGCGGCTACGTGGCGGCCACGATCCGGCAGGTTGCCCGGCGCTCCGGGGTCGATCCCGCGCTGGTCTACCACTACTTCGGCGACAAGGCCGGGCTGTTCGTGGCCTGCCTGGCCCTGCCGGCGGATCCCCGCGACGTCCAGCTCGAGGCGCGGGAAGGGGGCGGGCTCGACGGCGCGCGGATCGCCGAGCGCTTCCTGGCGCAGTGGGAGCAGGGCGCTGCCGGGCCGGGAAGATCCTTTGTCACGCTCACCCAGGCGGTGTCCAGCGCGCCGGAGGTTGCGCGGGCCGTGCGCGAATTCCTCACCGAGCGGGTATGGTCCCGCGTACCCGCCGGGAGCGGCGAGGCCGCCGCCCGGACCACGGCGCTGGTGTCCTCGACGCTGCTCGGCGCGGCCTGGGCCAGGTACGTGATGCGCATGGAGCCCTTCGCCTCGGCGACCAGGGCCGAGGTCGCTGCCTGGATCGGGCCAACGATCGAGGCCTACATCACCGGCCGGCTCGGCACTGCGCGCGGGCCGGGACCCGGCAGCTAGCCACAGGAGATCCCGTGCGCCACGCAGCCCTGGCGGTCGCCCTGACCGCAGCTCTGGCCGTGATCGCGCCGGCGGCGCCCGCCGGCGCGGCGGCCGGCGGGAGCCCGAGGGGCCGCCACGCCGACGCCAAGACCAGCTACTACCTCGCCCTCGGCGACTCGCTGTCGGTCGGCGTCCAGCCGAACGGGTTCGGGAAGAGCGTGCCGACTCCGCAGGGCTACGCCAACCAGCTCTACTCGGCGCTGCGCGTCAGCGACCCGGGCCTGCGCCTGGCCAAGCTCGGCTGCTCGGGCGAGACCACGCGCACGATGATCGACGGCGGCATCTGCTCCTACCCGGCTGGCTCGCAGCTGTCGCAGGCGGTCAGCTTCCTGCGCGCCCACCGCGACCACGTCTCGCTGGTCACCATCGACATCGGCGCGAACGACCCCGCCGCCTGCGCCACCCGCCGGAGCATCGGGGCGGTGATCTCCTGCGTCACCGCCACGTTCCCGCAGAGCGTGCGGAACCTCACGAAGATCATGAAAACGATCCGGGCAGCGGCGGGCAGCGGCGTGCGCATCATCGGGATGAACTACTACGTGCCCGAGCTCTCCGAGTGGCTGGACGGCCCGGGCGGCCAGCAGCTCGCCCGCCTGTCGGAAGGCCTCGTGGTCTCCTACAACAGGCTGCTGACCGTCGTCTACCAGCGATTCGGCGCCAGGGTCGCCAACGTGTTCGGCGCGTTCCACAGCGGCGACTTCACCGACATGGTGCGGGTCCCTGGGGTCGGCACGGCGCCGCGCAACGTCGCGGCGATCTGCCTGTGGACCTGGGAGTGCGCGCCGGCCCCGCGCGGCCCCAACGAGCACGCGCGGCCGATCGGCTACGCGGTCATCGCGCTGGCGTTCCTGCTCGCCGACCAGAGCTGAGCGACCGGGCCCGGCCTGCCCGCGCTGACCTCCAGGCCAGGAGGGACCGGCTGGACCTGGCGGACAGGACCGACCGGTCTGACAGCACCGACAGGGCCGAGGCCACGCTGCCGAGCGAGACAGCGGAGAACGCCGAGAGCGCCGAGGCCGCGGAGCCGACGGACAAGACCGAGCCGGCCGACCCCACCGACAGCACCGACCCGACCGACCCGACCGACAGGACCGAGTTCTTGGACCCGATGCTCAAGACCGAGTCCTCCGACCCAACCGACCATTTCGAGCCGTGGCTGCCTCGCACGCTCAGATTCTCCCATCCATCCCGGCCGACCGCCGCCCGCGACGCCCGGCCGGCCTGACAACTAAGCTGTGCCGCGGCGCCTGGAAGGCAGGCAGCGAAGGGACACCGGCGTGACGCAGAACCGGAGAACCGACGGCGGGAACGAGCCGCAGGCCTTCGAACCCAGCGCGGCGAATCCCGCGCGGGTGTGGAATTACTGGGTGGGCGGCAAGGATCACTTCGCCGCCGACCGGGAGGCGGCAGAGACGGTTCTGACGCTGCTGCCCCACATGATGCTGCTCGCCCAGCTCACGCGCCGGTTCCTGATCGACACGGTGCGCCAGCTGACGGCCGTCTATGGCATCCGCCAGTTCCTCGACATCGGCACCGGGCTGCCCACGGCCGATAACACCCACGAGGTTGCGCAGCGGGCGGCACCGGAGTCCCGGATCGTCTACGTGGACAACGATCCGGTCGTGACTAGCCACGCCCGGTCACTGCTGGCCGGCACCCCGGAAGGGGCAACTGCTTACCTCGACGCGGACCTCCGGGATCCTGCGGCGATCTTGGCCGGTGCCGCGCGTGTCCTTGACTTCAGCCAGCCGGTCGCGGTGTTGCTGGTCGGGGTTCTGCACTTCATCGCCGAGCCCGATGATCCCTACGCGATCGTCACGCGGCTGATGGATGCCGTACCGTCAGGCAGCTACCTGGTGATCGTGCACGGGGCCAGCGACATTCAGGCCGAGGCGGTCGTGGAGTCGAGCCGGGTCTACAACCAGATGTCGTCGGTGCGGTACACGCCGCGCAGCCGCGAGCAGGTTGCCCGGTTCTTCGAAGGCCTTGACCTGGTCGATCCTGGCCTGGTGCCGGTTGGCGAGCACCGATCGCCAGGTCAGCCTGACGTGAGCACCGGCAGCGGCCTGGCCGACGGCGGCACCAGCTACTGCGGCATCGGCAGGAAGCGCGCATCACGGTAAAAACCGGCCTCGTCCGGCGTCAGCGCGCCGCGGATCACCAGGAACCCGTTCCGGTCGAACCGCTCACGCTCAGCAGCCGGGGGCGGCCCGGCATGCTGTCTGGTCGGCCCGCTGAGTGACACGGTCACCTCCTCACAGCGTCTGGCAGGCGAATGACCCGCCGGGATCGTCCCGTCGGCTCCAGGCATGGCCTCACACGCTCCATAGGGCCTGGGTCGGCGACATGCGAGCCGCTCGCAGGGCCGGCCACAGCCCGGCGATCGCGCCAATGAGCAGGGCGGCACCCAGGCCACCGGCCCAGGCCTGGGCGGGGATGACGGTGGCCCAGCCCTTGGCGTGGGCGTAGATCGCGGTGGCTACGATCCCGGCGAAGACCCCGGCCGCGCCGCCCAACAGGGCGAGCAGGATGGCTTCGGACAGGAACTGAACCCGGACCTGGCCCCGGGTGGCGCCCAGCGCCCGGCGCAGCCCGATCTCCGACCGGCGTTCCAGCACGGAGATGACCATGATGTTGGCCACCCCGACCGCGCCGACCAGCAGCGCGACCGCGCCCAGGCCCAGAAAAAGGTCATTGAACGCGCCCGCGGCGTCCAGCTGCGCGGTCAGCGCGGACGAGGGCTGGGACACCTGCACCTCGTTGGGGTACTCGGGGTCGGCCTGGGCGGCGAGCAGGCTGTCCACGGTGGTGACCTGGCTGGTCTGGGCCCGGACGTAGATGGTGGATGGGCTGCCGTCCAGGCCCAGGTACTGCTCGGCGGCAGGGTAGCCGACCAGGACCGAGGAGTCGATCTCGGGGGCCAGAGGGTCGGGGTTGAGGATCCCGGCCACGTAGAACCACATCCCGCCGGCGCCGGCCTGGGCGATCCAGATCCGCTCCCTGGGCCAGACCCGGTCGATGCCGAGGTAGGCCGCGGCCGCGGCGCCGAGCACGCAGACCGGCTGGCGGGCGGTGGCGGCGTTGAGGAGCTCGCCCTGGGCGATCGAGGTGCCCGACGCCGACGGCAGGCCCAGGCTGGCGGCGTCGACGGATATGGCGTTGGTGTTGATCGGGGGGATCAGCGGGGTGCGGTAGGCATCGACGCCGTTGCCGGTGATGCCGGTGATGGCGGCGGTGGACTGGACGTTGGTCACCCCGGGGAGCCGGCCGATCATGGCGGGGGCGGTGGCGGGCAGTTCGGCGGTGCTGCCGGTCAGGCTCTGCCCGTTTTGGACGGTGAGCAGGTTGGTGCCCAGGGCGCGGATCTCGGCCAGCAGCCCGGCCGAGGAGGACGCCGACAGGCCCAGCACGGCGACGATCGCGGCCACGCCGATCGCGATGCCCAGCGCGGACAAGGCGGCGCGCAGCTTGCGGGTGCGCAGCCCGACGGCGGCCAGCCGGGCCAGGTCGGCGAGACGCAGCCGGGCCGGCGAAGGCGGCCGGGCAGCAGCCGCGGTGATGCTGGTGGTCATGGCTGGGGCTCCTGTGGGGTGAGGGGAGGCTGGCCGGGACGGGCCGCCAGCCGCTCGCCGCCCTCATCCGGCCAGGGGGTGGCCGGCCGGGGCGCGGTGTCGGCGGTGATCCGGCCGTCGAGCATGGTGATCTGGCGGGGCATCCGGGCGGCGATGGCCTGGTCGTGGGTGACCACGATGATCGTGGCCCCGTCGGCGTGCAGCTCGGCCAGCAGGTCCAGGATGGACTGGCCGGTGGCCTGGTCGAGGTTGCCGGTGGGCTCGTCGGCCAGCACGATCGCCGGATGGCCGGCCAGCGCCCGGGCGATCGCCACCCGCTGGCGTTCCCCGCCCGACAGCTGGGTGGGGCGGGCGGTCAGCTTCCGGCCCAGCCCGACCCGGCCCAGCGCCACGGCGGCGCCCTGGCGCCGCTCGGCCAGCCCGGCGCCGACGTACAGCAGGGCGTCGGCGACGTTACCCAGGGTGGTCTGGTGCTCGGCCAGGAAGAACTGCTGGAACACGAACCCGATGGAGGAGGCCCGCAGCCCCGACAGCTCCGGGTCCGACAGCGCGGCGATGTCCAGGCCGGTGACCCGCACCGTGCCGGTCGTGGGCTTGTCCAGGGTGCCCATCAGGTGCAGCAGCGTGGACTTGCCCGATCCCGACGGGCCGACCACTGCCACCAGTTCCCCGGCCGCGACGGCGAAGCTGACCCCGCGCAGCGCCGGAACCGGCGGCGAGCCGGGGTAGGTCTTGGTCACCTGCACCAGTTCCAGCACCAGGTTCTCCCGGCCGGCCGGGCCGGGCCCGGCGGCCCAGGCGCCCGCGGGCAGGCCGGCCGGTCCGGGCCCGGCGGCCCAGGCGCCGGCGGGCAGGCCGGCCGGTCCGGCGTGCCAGCCTGCGGCCGGGGCAGGGACGCTCGTCTGGCCGGCGTCGTGGCCGGCCGTGGCAGGGGTGCTCATGTCCCGGGCACCACGACTTTCTGCCCGGGGGTCAGGTTCCCGGTGACCTGGACCAGGCCCGCGGCGTCGTCGAACAGCCCCGGCGTCACCGGCACCAGGTAATGCCGCCCGCCCGAGCCGATGACCTCGACCGCGTAGCTGCCGCTGGACTGGGCCAGCAGCGCGTCCACCGGCACCACCAGCGCATCGGGCGCGCTGCCGGTGGTGATCGTCACTTCGACCGGCGCCTGGTTCAGGCTCCCGGCCGCCGCCGGGTCATCCAGCGACACCTCCACCGTGACCGTCGCCGAACTCCCCGAGCCGCCCGAGCCGGAGGAGCCGGAGGAGCCGGAACCGCCCGAGCCGCCCGAGCCGGAGCTGCCGGAACCGCCCGACGACGATGAGGTGGCCACGTTGCTGACCGATGACACCACGCCGGGGGTGTCCGAACCGTCGGGCAGGGTGATGCTGACCGGCTCCCCGGCATGCATCTCGCCTTGCAGGCTGGCGTCCAGGTCAATGGTCACCTGGGGGGTGGTCGAGGACGCGGTCAGCACCACCTGCCCGGCGCTGGCCGGGCCGCCCAGCACCACGCCGCTGCCAAGCCCGGTCACCTCGATCGCCGAGGGCAGGAACACCGCCGCGCCCAGATCCAGCGACCCGGTCTGCGTCACCCCCAGCCTGGCCTGCAGCTGCTCCACCCCGTAGGCCGTCTCGGCGCTGTAGTAGTCCCAGCCCGACCGGGCACCCAGGTCCGCGGCGGTGAGGTAACCAAGCGCCACCAGGCCGGTGTTCAGCTCGGCCACGTCCGCGCCGGTGTCGCCCTCGGTCAGGTCCCGGTAGGCCGGCGTGCTCCCGTACAGCAGCACCACCGGCGTGCCCGACACCGCGTACAGCACCTGGCCCTGGCGCACCACCGCACCAGCCGCCGGCAGCGACGTGTACGTCCCGCTGCCCGAGCCGCTCCCGCTGCCCGAGCCGCTCCCGCTGCCCGAGCCGCCTGAGCCGCTTCGGCCCGAGCCGCTTCCGGCCGAGCCGCTTCCGGCCGAGCCGGTTGACGGGGCCTGGGCCTGGTTGACCACGCTGTAGGACCCGGCATCACCCAGCGTGGCGTCCTCCTGAGTCTGCTCGGTCAGCGACTGCCGGGTCACCGTCCAGGTCGAGGTGCCATACGAGACCGCGCCCTCGTTGGACGAGGCACGGGCGCGGAACGGGCCGGTGAACGCCAGCGCCACCGCCGCCGCCACCACGACAACCACCGCGCCGCCCGCGATCCAGCGGCGGCGGCTGCGGTGGCCCCAGGCCGCGGCTTCCGCGTCCCCGGCCCGCCTGGTGGCTGCCCGGCGCTCAGAGACAGAACTTTTCATGATCCACCACCCGAATCAGGAAAGCGAACTTTCGCTTGCCGCCGCCCCTGAAGGCCGCGGCCGGTGTGGCGGCGGCCCCTGCGAAGCCTGAGGTCTCGGGCTGGGCGCGGACGCTCGTTGTCACCGTTCATCCGGTAGTCCTGGCCGTCTGCACAGTGGCCCGCGCCGGCCCGGCACCGCGGGCCTGCTCCGCCAGGCCGGACCTGCGGCCAGCTCACGGTGCACCGGCCTGGGTGCCGCCCGACAAGGCTTTGCCTGTGTTGGTGGGTTCCGCCACCCCGGGATCGACCGAATGGCAGGCCTGCTCCGCGGGCTGGAAATCCGGCGAGTCGAGGATGCCCTGGGTAAGCCCGAGGGAGGGGCCGCCGTTAGCCGAGGTTGAAGGGTCCGGGAAGTCCGGCACTCCGTGCGCGCGCATGCACGCGGCGTACCTCACGAGCTCGCGGGTTTGCTGCGCAAGCTGCGCCGGGCTCGGAGGCACCATCAGGTGCGCGCAGGCATTGTTCGCTGCCTGGAAGTCGGGCGTTTGGGAACTGATGCCCGCCTGCCCCAGATTCTGCGCGGTGAAGGGCTTGCCTTGAGCGTTCGGGTCCGGGAAGTTCGGCACCCCGTGCTCGCGCATGCACTCGGTGTAGGGCATCTCGTCGGCGTTGCTGTTCGTGGTGGTGCCGCCGCCCTGCGCCGCGGACGTCGCGGTGGTCGACGGGCTGCCACCGCCGCAGGCCGCGGCCAGGAGGGCAACCCCGGCCAGGGCGGCCCCGATCGCAGCGGCCCGCCTCAGGTGGCCCCGCCGCCTGCTCGCGCACGGTGGCAGACCCATTTGCTCGGTTGTGTGCTGCTCGTTGTCGGGTTTCGCGTAGCTCATAGACCCGGTGTAGCCCGGCGGCCGTTGCAGCCCTGTAACGCAGTAACCGTCTTGCAACCCCCCGTCGTGCATCCTGGATACCGGGGCGCCGGCAGGCTCGCCGGCCCGTATGACCGGGAGGCGGCGGGAGGCGAGGTGCGCGATGAGGGTGCTGGTGGTCGAGGACCAGGCGAAGCTGGCCACGGTCGTCGCGGCGGGTCTTCGCCGGGCGGGCATGGCCGTCGACGTCGTCTTCGACGGCGCCGACGCGCTCGAGCACACGGCCAGCACCGAGTACGACGTGGTGGTGCTCGACCGGGACCTGCCCGGCGTGCACGGCGATGAGACATCCGATGCGTTTAGCTGTCAAGCAGCTTGGTTGCGTGTCGCGCTGACGGGTGGCGGGAAGGCGGTGGCTTCGTCGTAGTGCTGGCGGGT
>Ga0335075_10004252_pt1 | contig 22451 bp, 20 predicted proteins | sample Lox_Sample_24_FD_206723 | JGI IMG/M metagenome (GOLD analysis project Ga0335075, IMG submission 206723) | Soil microbial communities from Loxahatchee National Wildlife Refuge, Florida, United States - Lox_Sample_2.4 | ecosystem: Environmental > Terrestrial > Soil > Wetlands | place: USA...
AGCAAATCACGCGCCGTCAACGACACCCCGACCGAACAGGAGGCCACCCCCGCGGCACTGACCGCCTAAACCATCACATCGAAGAATCACACGACGACGTCATACACCACGTCCGTGGACTTGACCCCCCTGCAGCATCTCGTCGAGAGTCTGCGCCTCCGGATGCAGCAACAGAACCGACCCGACGATACGCACTCGGCCACTCTTGTCCAGGGGCAAATCAGCCTCCAAACCGGTCTCATCAGATGCATCAATGAATCGTTCACTGAATCACCACCACATCGCTGCAGCTAGACGTGTCACGTTCAGAACACTTCGCGCCGGGCGGGTCGGCGAAGCGCAGCAGACCGGAAGCCGACTCTGAGGTCGCCGCGCCCCAAAATGGTCGTCTACCAGGGCTTCTCGGCCCCAACCACGCCGACCCATGGCCGGCCGTCAGCCACCACCGTGATTCATCAGATGAAAACGGCGGGTTTACCGGTAACCCTCCGTATTCGATCTGGCCGTATTCGGTCGTATCGAGAAGATGCCGGGGCTCCAGAATCGCTATGCGGTGGTGTCTGATCGTTTTGAGTGGGCGCCCGCGATGGCGTCGATGTCATCACGGTGCGGGGACGCCGTCCTGTTTGCTGGTGTTCGTTCTAATCCGCTCTGGGCGGCTCCCCGATCCGGACCTGCGGTGCCCTCGGTTCGAGCGAACACGCCTCAGTTGGTCTCAGTCGACACTTCCGCGTTGCGCGACCCAACGATGCCGGGTTGGAAGAACGTCGGCGGCGATATCGAAGTCGGCGTCATAGTGGATGAGGGTGAGATCATGTTCAGCCGCTAGCGTGCTGATCAGCAGATCGGCCATCCCGACGGCACGGTGTTGACCTCGCTGGGCAAGCGCACGCTGGGCGTCGAGCGCTGCCTGCCAGTGTTCGTCGTTGGTGGGCAGATACTCGTAGGCCAGTCGCCGATCTGACCAAAGTTGTTCGTATTCGGCGGCATTGCGCGCACTGTAGAGCGCCTCGGCGTCTAATTGAGCGGTGGTGGCCACCAGCCCGGCTTCGATCAGCGGGGCAAGTCGGTCAGCGATCTGGGCGTCGGCCATCCGCGCTGCCGCACTGGTGTCGATGAGATAGCGGGCGATCAGCGCCACACGTCGTCTCGCTGGTCGGTATCGGCCATGTCGCGCAGACCGCCGTCGCGCAGCCAGGCCACCTGGCGCGCACGGGCTGATCGCGCCGCGGCCTGTTCCAACGCGAGGCGAACAGTGTCGGTGACGCCAGAGGTATGAAGTTCCTTTTGCGCAGCGACCAAGAGGTCGTCGTCCAAGTCAATCAAGCGCTTTGTCACCGCAACGAACCTCCACCGAAGTATATATAGAGCAGCTTCACACTATATACCGTTCAGGCCGTTTCCGGGGCGAGGGATCACGACATTGCAAGTCGTTGGTGTGCTCGACGAAGCGCTGAACCAGCCGAATCCGCACTCGTGTCGTGGCCCAGGTTGCGGCACATTTGCTGGTTGCGCCACCCGTCCAGCATCTCATCGACGGTCTGCAATTCCGGATCAGCGGAACCGGCCCGACGACACGCACGCCGCCACTCTTGTCGAGGAGGCCCTCCAAACCGGTCTCATCCAATGCATCATTGAATCATTCGCTGAATCAACACCACATCGCTGCAGCTAGAGGCGTCACGTTCAAGACACGTCGCGCCGGCGTGTCGGCGCACCGAAACATACCGAAAGCCGACAGCCACGTCGTCGGGCGCTAAAAGGGTCATATACCAGGGCATCTCGGCCACAACGACGCCAGCACATGGCCGACCGTCAGCCGCCACCGTGATTCATCTGATGAAAACCGCGTAGTTTTTTGTGGATAACTGGTGTTATCGGCGGCCGGGTCACGGCATGAGGGGATGCTTGGTTCAATCCCAGTGTCGCGCAACAGAGTTCGACCTGTTCAGCTTGTGCATTTAGCTGACCTTTGCACGATTCGCGCAACAAACGCGCAACTACGGCCTGAGCTGAGTCTTCCTCAGGGCGAACTCGCTTGGTGACGGACCATGCTCGTCACTCTGACCTGCAATAGTGAAGGTCTCACTTCCGGGGTCAGAGAATGACACATCCTTACCAGAAAGCGCTTGAGGCGCTGGTCAACCTTGCAAGCGGCGGAGTGCTTGACCGCATCGACAATCGGGCAAGGCGTGCGCGCGAATTGCGGCAATGGGGACTGCATCCACATCATCCCGAACCCGGCAGTTCGTTGGCAGCCGACGACGCCGCATTTCAACGTGCGTATCCCCTTGCGCTTGCAGGAGACGCCGCCGTCACCGAAGAGTCTCTGTTTCCCATGATGAATGCGACAGAAAATCTCTACGCGGTTGCGTTGCTCGTTGAGGAGCGTTCCAAGAGACGAGACCTGTACGCCTCGTCGATCATGCAGTTGTGCCGGTCGGCCATGGAGACCTCAGCGCGCACTATCTGGCTGCTTAGCGAACCAGAACGAGACGTACGCCGCGACCGCAGTATGAGTATCGAGATGGAGCAGTTGGAACAGCAGAGCTACTTCCTGAGATTGGAAGCCGAGTTTGAGCAACGTGGTCGCAACCCCCGACCGCAGAACATCATTGATGACAACGATGCTCACCGCGCGAAGCTCGCTGCCCTGGTCGAGAACCTCAAAAACACCTACACGTATACCAAACCTCCGTCGTTCACTAGGACCATCACGCAAGCCGCGAAATGGGTCGACGACCACCTGCCGCCGCATGACACCGGGGAGCTCGCAGCGTCCGGACTGGAACAGGGCGCGCGATCCTTTTACTCGTACGGGTCGAGCTTCGTACACGGCTATTCGTGGACGACCGACTATGCGCGAGGCGGCGTTCTCTTCGGCATGATTGCCGACGGACTTGCAGCCGCGCTCAACATGACCGAATGCGCCGTGTGCCTCTACGAAGCCGCATGCCGCGCCCCCGGCGCGCAGCGTGACGCCGGTAGCTACGTACCCGAACGCCTAGAGCCAACCATCAGCGCGTGGTCCCAGGAGTTGTTCAGCGAATAAGCCCGTTCGCCCGATCCTGACGGCTTGCCGGCCTTCCGCGTGTCGAATCGCATCGCTTATGTGTTGCATGCAATACTTTGTGTGGCTGACTAATTGCGCCCAAAAACACCGAGTGCGCTGTTAGCGCGCAGGTCATCCGAGCCAACTCTCAAAATCCCTAGCCACCCCGCCCGGCATCGCCATCGGATTTCCTCTGCGTGTCGCTACCGATGCGGCCTTAGATAGGTCGTTAAACTGACCGGCAAGTGTTGTGGATTTTTATTGCCCAAAACACGGTTGAGGCGTTGCGCACCAGCGAGTTTCCCGTCGCTAGCAATACGCTTGGACCCAGATTGCAGTAGCACCTCTATGCCTACTTGCCTGGTGACGCGGCTCTAAGCGCCCCACAGCTCAGAATCATCAGCGTCTACGCGACGCTCCACACCTGGCATGCCACTTCGATGGCGCTGCCGAACAGACTTCGTCGCGCATTGCGCAGCGAGGCACGCTCTTCCATAGAGCGTTTTGCAAGGCCGGGATCATCTCCCGGCCTTTTTTGTGCCCGCCGAACGTTGGCGGATTTGAAGAGAGGTTGAATCATGGAACACCACGCGACGCTTCTGCTTGTGCTGTTGCTGTGCGCGGCCGTGTTGTGGCCAAGCGAGACGCCCATGAGGCGTTTGATCGCCTGGACGCAAGCCGTGTCGGGCATCGCGGTCGCAGCGGTGGTGCTGACGACCGTCGCGGTGGCAGTTATCGGATTGCTGCTGCACAAGTGACGGCCTTCGGCAGTTCCCTACTCTTCGACGGGTTGACACAGATGCTTTAGCTATCCGCTACGGCGCCCTCTGACGCGCAACAAGCACGCAGGCTTACGCCCCGCGAGTCGTCGAACATGGACATCGACGCGCGGGGCTTTTTCATGCCCTCTTCGCGGTGCTTCGTTGACGCGTCTCAGAACTAATGTTGCTAGATTCTCAAAGATCGCTGCAAAGCATTGGTCTCACAGTGATCCACTGAGCGGATGGCGCCGCGCGTCGACATCGTCGGTCTCAGCACGTGTAAGCGTCCATGCGGCTCATGACACTTATGTCGCCCCTCGGACTCAGGAACACGAGGCGGTGTGCCTAACCACAGCGGCTTTACGGGCTGGCGCCGTCCCAGGTGGAGTCGGAATCTTCGGATGTCAAAGACGCTGTCGGCCAAGAGCGTTCGGTCCACAATTGGTCAAGGCTCGGCTTGACCGACTCGGCTCCCGGAGGAAGCGCGACGCGCTCGACTGAGCTGTATATGCGCTCCATGCATGACCGTATCGCCGCACGTGCTCGCCGCTCCCCCATGCCCCAGGAAGCCGCTTCGGCTGTCAGATCATCGACGTTTATAAGGTCGATACTCGTCTTCCCGTTAATCACATGGCCTGTGCCCTTGAATGCGGGATCCAGGTACATGACCGGCGCGACATCGTAGATCGGCGCCAGGGACACACTGCCATCGCGGCCGATCATCACCGAGTAGTTTTTTGAGTGCGCGTCAGCATTACCAATGACGATGTTAAAGGTGACTGCCTGCAGCAACGCCAACCGAAACCCGTCAGGATCCAGCGCCCTCGATGCGGCCGCGCGTGCTACGCGTCGTAGCCTCGAGCCCAAATGAGTTGCTTCGCTGGTGCTCTCGTATTTGGCCGCGGGATCGAGACCTAGCGCTTGACAGAAATCTTCCTGATGCAGCCGATTGCCGTCAGGGCCTCGGTCATAGCGGACCACGACAATGGCCTCGCGTTCACCGAACCGCTCTAATTGCGACTCTGCAGCATTGATACCTGCTCCGCAGGCCACTCGTAGCGACCAGTCTTCCGTCTGAATGAGATGCTTTACCGCTCCGCGGAGCGGCTCGGGTTTGATGATGTGCGTTGAGGCCGCACCGGCTTCAGGCCAACCCCATTCGCCGTTGGGAAGAGCTACTAACAGCACTTTGTCCTGAATACCCGCGAGCGATGCCTGTGGTGTGGTGCCCTCAGGTAGATGGTAGGTCGGCAGGTCCGCGATCAGACTGTCGACCTCCTGCTTCGTCAAACGGCGGACCTGGCCGGCACCGGGTTTTGCTCCTTCGATAAGGACCTGGACAGCACCCGCACATTCCGCACCTACCCGTCGCAATAGCGTCATCGTGTCGTTGACTGGTACGCCAGCCTCGGTGGCGATGTGACGGCGCAGGTTGCCTTCCGGCAGAAGACCTTCGATGAACGCCGACACCTGCAACTTGCCGTCCCGGTCTTGGATGGGTTTTCGCGAGATGGGTAACGCCAACGACAGGACTCGACTTCCCTCGCCGAAGGTGTCGAGCGCCTCCTCGGTGAACTCCAAACGCAGGCGAAACCGGCGTGGCTCGCTCAGCCGTGCGACGTGGACGCCGTACAGCCAAACGTCAAGCGCTTTGCGCGCCATCGATTGTCGTCACTCGGGAAAACTTCGGCACTAGCGCCAGCGCGATGCCGCACTCCGAAAGCGCGCGCAGCGCTATGTCGACGCTGACAGATTCTCCCCGCTCAAGACGGGAGATGGTCATACGACTGACTCCGATGCGGTTGGCGAGCTCATCCTGGTTGAAGCCTCTGTCCTGGCGCGCGCGCCGGACATGTTCCCCGAATCCGATGGTGTCGTACACAAGCGGGACTGGATGATACATATTTCGATCATACGACTGATATGCCCAGATGATCAATATTTTTATCACGACGGCTTAGTAGCCAGATGATCGATATTTTTATCATCCCAGCGCCGCGCAGGCTCTTGTCAGCAAGGATGGGGCGGTGCTCCGAGGACCGCCCCGACGCGTGCTTGCAGTTACCACAGGTAACAACTCCCATGCCGGCAACGCAAGCCCGGGAACGTCGCGGTTTTGCGTTGGGTCAATCCTTGAACCACTCCTGCGCTTTCAGCACACTGGTACCACCACGCCAACCCGATCATCATCCAGGATTCGCCTGGCATCTCGGGCGTCGATGATGAAGCGGCGCCCGGGGTCGCACGAGGCCTCGTAGACGAGGCCTCGTGCCCATCTCGCGCCATTCCAGCCGCAAGCTCATGACCGCCAATTGTGAACCGCCGGATTCACCGATATCGCCGACACCGCGGCGCTTGACCTGTAACCCTGGCGGCTAGAGGGCGAGAAAGGGGCTTGAGTAAACGATGCCGCAATGGCCGATCGTCGATGACGTCAGCTTGGACGACGTCGCACTTGACTCGAAGAATGTCCGCTTGGGGATTGATGGTCTGGACGAGGCCGGCATTGCAAGCTACTTGGCCGAGGCTGAGGAGCTGCTCGACCTGGTGCGGGAGTTGCTTCGAGACGGGTACATCGACAACGAGATCCCGATCGTCGTCGAGGAAAACGGTAAATATGTTGTCCTGGAAGCGAATCGGCGCATAGCAGCGCTCAAAGCTATACATGATCCCGCACTGGTTGGCCGATTCTCGACTCAGGTAGAACGGCACCTGAGTCGCTACTCGGACGCAGACACGCCAAGAAATATTCGCGTTATGGTTGCGCCTTCCCGCGAGGCCGCACAACCAGTCCTCGCGCGACTGCACACCGGTAAACCAAAAAGATCGTGGGTTCGCGAACAGCAGGCCGTGTTCTACCACGCCCAGCTGTCCAAAACCGTGAGCGTTGACGACCTGCGTACTCGCTACCCGCGCGAGACCGGAAAAATCGTGTCGTTCATCCGCATGGGCGAAATGCGGCAGCTAATTCGCGGGCTTCGGTATGACGACCCCGAACTCGAGGAGTTCGTCACCTCAGGCAGATTGGCGATGTCATCGCTGGAATACGCCTACGACCGCCCACGGATCCGCAGCGTTCTTGGCATCGACTTCGATGATCAGGGAAAACTGGCGTCACGGAAGCTAACAGACGGCCAGCGCCGCGGCGTTATGCACCTTCTCGCTCGGTTCAAAGCCGGAACGCTGAATACGCGATCCAACGAACTCAAACAGAGCAGCCCTCAACACGATTCGTTCGTGGAGGAGCTGGAGCGCGTGGTGTCGGGAACGACGGCCGGCGGCAGCCGTAGCAACGGTTCGGGCGGCCCTTCGGGACCGAGCGGGTCCGCCACTGGCGGAACAGGAGGAGCCGCTTCTGGGTCGACCGGGAGCGGCGCGCCACCCGTCGGTAGCGGGACCGGCGGCGGATCCGGTTCCGGTGCCGGGTCAACAGGATCATCGACCGGGTCTCGCGGTCCGAACCGGGGCGATACCCGTACACAGTTGGATTTCACAGGTTTCACCTACCAGGGCAGCGGACTGGCCGGGCTGCGCCGCCGTTTCGAGGAACTAAGCCGCATCAACGTTAGGGACTTCCCGAACGCCGCTCACGATCTGATACGAACGGTGCTTGAATGCTCCATCAAGGACTTCTTCGATGTCCAGGGGCGCCAGCTGCAGGGGCGCACAACACTGGGAGGGTCAGTAGACGCCCTCGCCAGGGAGTTCCAGACCGACCAGAGCATGACCACCCTGATCAACAACATCAACCGGTCGGGAAGAATGCCGACGAGCCAGTACTCCGGCACCGCTGATTCGCTGAATGCGACCAACCACAATCCGGCGGCTTTCGCGTCGCACACCGATGTTCATGAGGCCTGGGACCGAATCAAGCCGATACTTGTCAAAATTGTTGGCTGACAACGAAACACCTAGCTACGAGTCAGCAGTTTTGCGACAGGCCGCGATGCGACAAGAAGCTCATTCACTTTCCCTGATCGGTTGGCGCTGTAGCTCAACTGGTAGTCGCGGACGTCGTGCCCTCGGTATTGCTTACGAATGAAATCGGAAGGGTCATAGGTGAGTACCCAGTTGGCGTCGCGGCCGTTGCCGAGCAATGTGGCTAGGTCAGCGTGGTCCCTGTGTGTAAATGCGTTGAGGTAGAGACTTCCGCCCATGTCAACGTAGGGCGGGTCGATATAGATGAAAGCTGACCTCTGTCGCATGTAACGCCGGATCACTGCCATGCCGTCGATGTTTGATACCTCGATGCGGTTGGCCAGGTCGCCGATGCTGATTACTCTGTCCGCCAGTTGTTCTCGGTTGTATCGAGCGTCGATCTTGTAGTTTCCGTTCTGCGCCACGCCGCCGATCGGTCCGGCCCCTAAGATCCCCGATCGGTTCGTTCGGTTGAGGTAGAAGAATGCGAATCCGAGTGTCAGCGGGTTGGATTCGTCAGCAGCGCGGTAGATCGCACGCTGATTCCTCCATTCGTCGACAGTGAGGCGTGCGTCGATGATCTTCGACGCAAATACTTCTGGATGTTCTGTAACCGATTTCCAGAAGCAGTAAACGGCTGGGTCGATATCGTTGATGACAAGCTTTTTGGCTATTCCTTGTTGCAGCAACACGATTCCGGCGCCAGCGCCCCCTGCGTAAGGCTCTATATAGGTAGGGCGCCGTATTCCGATGCGGCCGATCAGTTCGGCAAAGAATCCAGCAAGCGCGGCTTTGCCACCGGGGTAGCGGAGTGGGCTAGCCGCGACGCTGCGTCCAGTGGCTTCGATGGTCAGCAGTTTGCTCGTCGCTGGCACCCCGTCATACCTTTTCGCTTGTGCTCGCAACCGGTGAGCATTGACCCCTCATGTCGTTGAACAGTAGAGCGTATCCAGGCGCATGTTGGAGGTATTGCCGCAATTTGAGCATGCGTGTGTCTTGCCGGGGTAGGTTTTCAACCTGGTGCGGCATGCGCTGTAGCTGTTGATACGTCTGCCGCCACATGGCCGACGCGACGTCTTCGCCGTTCTTCACGCCGTGGTTGTCCTGCTCGCCGATCAGCGGCGACTCTCCGCGGCCGCCACTGGCTTTCGCGGTCTGCTGATCAACCTGGTCTTTGGTCAGCTGCGGGGTTTCGCCAGTGTCGATTAAACCCGACGGCTTAAGATCGCCTCCACCGATCGACTCGCCTCGCAACGAGAGGGCCGAGCGCGGCAGCCCCGAGTGGTGGATAACCGGGATTATCCGTCTGTGTAAATTGGTTTTTCGCGTGTGGTGCCAATAGGTCTGTTTGTGATACTGCCCCGCTGTAAGGTGACTTGCGTTGTCTCACCGACTGATTGGCTTGGGCACGGTCGCGGTTGTCGCTGAAGTACCCCAGCTGCCGTCGCGCCGCTGCACCAGGCCGGCTACCTCCAGGATCGCCAGCGGCCCGAACACCTGGGCCGGGGCCAGTCCGCAGGCGACGGCGATCTGATCGACCGTCACCGCGCCGCGGCCCGGCAGTGCTTCGTAGACCTGACGTTGCACGACGCTCAGTCCGTCCAACGGGGTGGCCGGCCGGGGCGGATCGGCCGCCAGCTCCCCGATCCGGCCCGCCAACTCGATCACTTCCTCGGCCCGGGTGACTAGCGCGGCGCCAGCGCGCAGCAGCACATGGCAGCCGGCCGAGGCCGCACTCGTGACCGGCCCGGGGACCGCGGCCACCGGCCGGCCCAGCAGCCGCGCCCACCCGACGGTGTTGGCCGTGCCGCTGCGCAGCCCGGCCTCCACCACCACCGTCGCCCTCGCCAACGCCGCCACCAGCCGGTTGCGGGTCAGGAACCGGTAGCCGAGCGGGCGGAAGCCCGGCGGGTACTCGGTGACCAGCAACCCGTGCTGACCGATCCGGTACAGCAACGCGGAATGGCCTGCCGGAGAAGAGATGTCGATGCCCCCGGCCAGCACCGCAACCGTCGTACCGTCGCTGGCGAGCGCGCCACGGTGAGCCGCGCCGTCGATTCCGTAGGAGCCACCGGAGATCACCGCCATCTCGCGTTCGGCCAGCCCGGCGGCCAGGTCCGCGGCCACCATCTCGCCGTAGGCGGTCGCAGCCCTGGTCCCGATGATGGCCACGGCGCGTCCGGCGGTCTCGTCGAGGCGCGCCGGGCCCAGCGCCCACAGCACCAGCGGCGGGCGGCAGTCCCGCTTCTTGCCCGATGCGGCACCAAATGCTGCGAACGCCCGCGACGGCCACTCGTCGTCATCTGGGGTGATCAGGCGGCCACCGCGGCGGGCCAGCAATTCCAGATCGCCGGTCGTCCGGTCGATCTCCCGTCTGGTCTCGGTGTGTTTGGCCAGCTTCGGGTCCACGGCGCCGCAGCGGATGCGTTGCGCCGCCTCGATCGGGCCGAACCGCTCGACCAGCGCAGCCAGATCCGGGCGCGGTGGCTCGGCAACCCGGGACAGGTAGGCCCAGGCCCGCAAGGTGGCATCCGAGGCGCTCATTGGGCTGGCCCCGGCGGGCGGAAACTGAGCGCCGTGGAGACCTCGTCCAGGCCGGGCGATGTCCGGCCCGCCAGGTCGGCCAGCGTCCAGGCCACCCGCAGGGTGCCGTTGGCGCCGCGGATCGACAGCAGGCCGCGGTCCAGCGCGGTGCGCAACGGCGCCATCGCGGTGGCGCACAGCTCGAACTTGCGCCGTAGCAGCGCCCCGCTGATTTCGGCGTTGGTGTGAAAGCCGTGTGGCCCCCAGCGTTGCGCCGCCGCGGCGCGCGCATCGGCGACCCGGGCCCGTACCGCCGCCGTCGACTCCCCGTCGGCACCCGAGAACGCGCCCGCCCGCACCGGATGCATCTCCACCCGCAGGTCCACCCGGTCCAGCAGCGGCCCGGACAGCCGGCCGAGGTAACGCCGCTTTTCCATCGGTTTGCAGGTGCAGTTCCGGGGGTCGGCCGGCGCGCACGGGCACGGATTGGCCGCCAGGACAAGCTGGAACCGGGCCGGGTAGCAGGCTACGCCCTCCGCGCGCGCCAGCCGGATCTCCCCGTCTTCCAACGGTGTTCGCAATGCTTCCAGGGCGCTGACCCGGATCTCGGCGCACTCGTCGAGGAACAGCACCCCGCGGTGCGCGCGACTCACCGCACCGGGCCGCGCCATTCCGGCACCGCCGCCGACCAGCGCCGCGACGCTCGAACTGTGATGGGGTGCGATGAACGGCGGGCGGGTGATCAGCGGTGCGCTGCCCGACAGCAGGCCGGCGAGCGAGTGGATCGCGGTGACCTCCAGCGACTCGCTCTCGGTCAGCGGCGGCAGCAGCCCGGGAAGGCGCTGGGCCAGCATGGTTTTGCCGACGCCGGGCGGGCCGGTCAGCATGAGATGGTGCGACCCGGCCGCGGCCACCTCGACGGCGAACCGCGCCTGGGCCTGGCCGACCACCTCGGCCAGGTCCTCGGTCGAGGTGCCGGGCGGGGGCGCCGTGGTGATCCGGTCGGCCAGTCGCGCCGACCCGTCCAGCCAGCCGTGCAGCTGCCTCAGGGTCGCCACCCCGTAGACGTCGATGCCGTCGACCAGGCTGGCTTCCGCGAGGTTATCCACCGGCACCACTACGGCCGCCCAGCCGCCGTTCTTGGCGGCCAATACCGCCGGCAGCACCCCACGCACCGGCCGCACCCGCCCATCCAGCGCCAGCTCGCCGAGCAGTACCGCCTTGTCCAGCCGCGACCACGGCGTGCCGAGGGCCGCCGACAGCACCGCGGCGGCCAGCGCCAGGTCGTACACCGACCCCGTCTTCCGCAACGTCGCCGGGGACAGCGCCAGCGTCAGCCGGGACGTCGGCCAGCGCTGCCCGCTGTTGGTGATCGCCGCCCGCACCCGATCCCGCGATTCCTGCAGCGCGGCATCGGGCAGCCCCCACCAGATGCACCCCGGGCAGCCCCGCGGTGATGTCGGCCTCGATCTCCACGATCTCGCCGTCGAGAACGCGCGCCGCGACCGAAAACGCCCGTCCGACGCCATTCAGCTCACCCCCCGCAGGAGAGTGATCTCCGGGGTGCGGCACTGCTCAGCCGGTGCGCCCAGTTCGGTTCGGGTCATGGTTGTTCGGGTCATGGTCGTCATGTCGGTCAGGTTCTGCCATGGCACGGACGACGTCGAGCCCGACGGCGGCGAAAACAGCTCCCGGCGGCCAGTTATCCCCAGATCGACTGTCCTGCACAGCTACGGTGCCGTTGAGCTCCTGCCGCAGGCGCTGCGGGCGCATGCCGTCGACGCGCCCGACGATCTTGACAGCGTGTAGCGAAGGCCTCAGACGACGCGCAGGCCGTCCGGGATCTTTTGCGGGTTGCGCCAGAAGGCGTCGTTGACGAATCGGTTGAACAGGTCTGGTGGGAGCAGGGTGTCGCGGGGTTGGGCTTTGACTGTCTTGCCTACGGTGTGCAGGCCGGGGGTGCCGGCACGTTCGTCGAATTCGGTGACGTCGTAGTCGATGTGCTCGAAGTCGTGCTCGAAAGCCGGCTCGCCGATGAAGTTGTAGATGGCATTCATCGTCTTGGCCGGGTCGGCGGTCAGCGTTTCATACTGCACCAGCAGTAGGCGGTCTTTTTGTGCGCCGAAGCAGGCCTGTTTGAGCGAATCGAAGGGGGCTCCGACCATGCCGTTTTGTGCTGCCACGCCGTTGGCGCGGGTGTAGACGGTGCCTCCGGCGGTGTAGTTGAAGATCGACGACGGGCTAAACACGTTGCGCTGGATCAACCGCTCGATGCTGTCGATCACCCACGGCAACTCGCGAACACAGGCAATGACCTTCGCATCGGGGAATAGCTGCACTATCGCCGGCATCCAGGCACACCAGGCGCGGCTGGTGTCGAAGATCACCTCGGCGTGGCAGTCGGCGTAGAAGTTGTCGAACAGCCCGTGCAGGATGCGCTGGCGTTTGGCGTCGTCGATGAACACCGAAAACTCGTTGCGCGCAGACATTTCACCCAACAGGGCACCGAACAGCCCGGCCAGCGGACCGGACATGCCAGCCTCAAAACGAGGGTTTTGCCGCAACAGTGCCGCCAACAACGTTGAGCCCGATCGCGGCAAACCCGAGATGAAATGAATCGCCGTCACGCCACGCTCCTCGACCTCGCGTCACCAATATTCCGGATCGCTGACCGGCGGCCCACCCATGGCCGGTGCCTGCAGGCTTGGCTGACCTTCCCATAACCGGATGGCATGGTCGTCGGATCGTCGTGAGACCCGACGACCATGCCGGTGGATGTCTTGGCCCGACCGTGGCTTGCCGGACTAGCCGGGCTGGCCGTCGTACCCTGTGTAGCCGGGGCTGCCATAGCCGCCGTCGGGGTTTCCGGTCCCGCCGGCACCGCCGGTGCCGCCAGCCCCGCCAGTCCCGCCGGCACCCGGGGTGCCGCTACCGGTGGGGGTGCCACCGGTGCCGCCGGTACCACCTTGGCCGCCGTAGCCGCCGGTGCCGCCGGCACCTTGGGCGCCGTCGGGGCCGCTGGTACTTAGGCCGCCCGCCCCGCCGGTGCCGCCAACGCCGCCGGTACCACCCACCCCGCCGGTGCCTCCGGCAAGGCCGTTGCCGGCGCTGTCGACGCCGCCGTAACCGCCGTAGCCGCCGTAGCCGCCACCACCACCGGTGCCCCCGGCGCCGCCGTTGCCGCCGCTGCCGGTGTCCGAGGTGCCGCCCACCCCGCCGGTGCCGCCCGCCCCGCCGGTGCCGCCGATGCCGCCCGTCCCACCGACCGTGTCCGGGCCTGAGTAGCCGAGAACGCCGTAGCCGCCGTAACCACCGCGGCCGCCGTGGCCGCCGGTGCCACCGTCGATGCCGTTGACGCCGTCACCGCCGGCGCCGCCGGTGCCACCAGCCCCGCCGGTTCCGACAATTCTTTGACCAAACTCGTGCGCTCGGCCGCCGGTGCCACCGGCGCCGCCGTTGCCGGCATGGCTGGGACCGAAGCCCAGATCATTGGCCGGGGTCGCCACACCACCACTGTTACCGCCGGTACCACCGGTACCGCCGGTACCACCGGTACCGCCGGTACTAACGCCGCCTTGACCGCCGGCGCCGCCGTCCCCACCCGAGGCCGTCCCGTAACCACCGGCGCCACCGTCGCCGCCGACCCCACCGTCACCCGCGCCCGCCGCGACGTCCCCGCCGTGACCGCCGTGACCGCCGGCGCCGCCCGCACCGCCCACGCTGACCCCGGTATCAGCACCGTTGCCGCCGGCACCGCCGACACCGCCGGCACCACCCGCCGCGACCTCGCCACTGGCGCCGCCGTAACCGCCGGTACCTCCGGCGCCGCCGTAGCTGAAGGTCGTCCCGTTGTCGTCCCAGCCGGTCGCGTTACCGCCGGCACCACCCGCAGCACCGCTAATCCCCACAGCGGTACCAGTATAGGTGGAGCCACCTTTGCCGCCGTCGCCGCCGGCACCACCCCCGAAAGTACCGGTACCGCCCGCGCCGGCGGCGCCACCGGCACCGGCGTAAGTGCCCAAGCCGCCTTGGCCGCCGTTGCCGCCGGCACCGCCGATGGTCTTCACGGTGGCGTCAGTGGTGGCGCCGTTACCACCGGCGCCACCGGCGCCACCGGCAGGACCGGTTGCGCCGCTCGCCGCGAATGTGCCGCCGACGCCGCCGTTGCCGCCATTACCGGCCGTACCGTCGGTGGCGTCGCCGCCGGCACCACCGGCGCCAGCCGCAGAACCGGTCGTAACATCGGGGCCGAAGCTCTGCCCGCCGTAGCCGCCGTTGCCGCCGTTGCCGCCGTTGAGGCCGTTGCCGCCGGCACCGCCGGCACCGCCGTTGCCACCGACGTAACCCGGTCCGCCGTTCTGGCCGGCGTTGCCGCCGCTGCCGCCGTTGCCGAGATAGGCGCCGGCGGGGTCCTTATAGGCGTCACCGCCAGCACCACCGGCACCAGAGTTACCACCGTCGCCCTGCACCCCGGTCTGCCCCAACGAACCGAAATACTTCGTACCTGCGAGACCCCCGTTCACGCCGAAGCCGCCGTCGCCGCCGTTACCGCCGTTGGGGTCAGCGGCCGTGCCGACCGCGCCCGCTCCCCCATAACCCCCTGAACCGCCGTTGCCGCCGTTGCCGCTGTCACCGATGAGGAGCCCACTATTACCCCCGACGCCACCGTCGCCGCCACGAACACCGTAACCGCCGTCACCGTTGCCGCCGTTAGCGAAGCTGCCGGCGACACCGTTAGCGCCGTCCCCACCGTTGCCGCCGTTACCGCCGTTGCCGAACAACCAGCCCGCAGCGTTCCCGCCGGCACCGCCCGCCGGGGCACCGAGACCCACGCCCGCGACCCCGTCACCGGCGTTGCCGCCGTTGCCGCCGACACCCATCAACGAGCCACCAAAACCGCCGGCGCCCCCGTCAGCGCCCGCGCCCCCGTCGCCGCCGGCACCACCGTTGCCGAACAACCCGCCGGCGCCGCCATCACCACCGGCCACACCGGGATCATCGGCCGCGTCGTAACCGGTGCCGCCGTCGCCCATCCACAACCCGGCATCGCCGCCGTTCGGGTCGGCCAGCGTCCCATCAGCACCGTTGCCGATCAAATACAACCCGGACGCCTGGTTGATGGCGTTGTCGACCGCCTCACCGAACGGGCTGGTGATCCAGGCCTGGTCGGCGGCGTGAATCGGGGTATAGACCCACTGGTCGAACAGCTGGGCATAATCGATCGACGTCGACGCCGCGCTAGTGCCCGCCGCATCCAGCGTCGACGCCGCGGTCGCGGTGCTATCGAGGGCAAACGTGGGGTCGACGCTATCCACCAGGGAGGTCAGATCGGCGCCCAGGGTGGGATCGATGCTGCCCAGCGAATTGATGAGGGGCTCCAAGATCAGATCCTCGAAATCGGCCTGGGCTGGCGGCGCAGCCGCCAGCGGTGCGATCCCCAGCGCTAAAAACGCGCCCACCGCACTACCGCCACCGATGGCCCGGGTACGGCGCCGCGCTCCCTTCGTGCCCTTCCTGCGGTGAAGACCATCCTGGCTGCGGGTGTGACGACGACTCATGTGCAGACACCTTTCCTATGTGAACAGGCTTGAATGCGGTGGAAGATTTTTAGTCGGATTGACGTGCTGATCAAAGGCCCAAAGCGGACACGACGTCTTGCACCAAGCTCGACAAGTCCGCGGCGGCCGCGGAGCTGGCCGCACCGGCGTCGAGGAAGCCATCGGGAATAATGGGCAACGTCACCCCGGCCAGCGGCGCGGTAACATCCGCCCCGGCGCCGGTGTTTATCCAGCCGTCGGCCCCGAGCAGCCCCGCGACGATCTCACCCCAGGATTCCCAGGCCCCCAGCGGGCCGATCCCGTAACCAGGGAAATCGATGTTGCCAAAGCCGGGAGCACCGACGGCGTCCAGCTCAACACTGTTGAAGATCGAGCCGCCCACGGGCGCTACCGCGTCGTTGTAAAGGCCTGTCGATACGGTGCCGGGACTGAGCAGCCCGCCGAACGCGATACCGAGATTGTTGATGTAGAACGGTAAGTACTCCGATTGGTTGATCAACGGGATCAAGCTATTGAGATTGAGATCGGCGCCATTGAAAAACGCGCCGACCATATTGGCCAGGGTCTCGTTCAAGTCATCGCCCGCGCTGATGCTGTTGCCCAGCGCGACCAGGGGACTGATGAAAGGACCCACATCACCCATGATGATGCCGCTCAGCGGTGACCCCAAGAAATTGACGATCGGCGCCACCACTTCAGGACTTACACTGGGAGGCAAGAAGCTTGAAATCTCGTGCCAGTAAAATTGGGCTTCCTCTGCCATAGTGTGCATAGACACCTGGGCGAACGGGTATGCGATGTCGTCCGGGACCCCCCCGCCTGGGTTTTGCAGCGTGAAGCCGGTCCACAATGTCCCCAGGTTGGTTTGCATCTCGCTGCTAATACTGGTGACAGTGCTGCTCGTCGGATCATCGAAGAAGTCCTGCAGGAAACCCGACCAGTTGGCGATCATCTGCTGCAACCCCACACCAGGAGCCAAAGCAAAGTTGTTGAGCAGTTGCGTGGCGTTCTCGGACGCGAGGTTGAACTGGTCGATCCACGGCGTGAGGAGATCATCGCCGGAGGTCAAGGCGACATCGCGCGTCTGAAGGTCGGGCAACCTCGGCAGGTCGGGCAACCTCGGCGCCATCGGCGTAGCCGCGACGAGGCCGGCGGTCACGATTGCGACGCCGGCAGTGACGTAGGGGCGAAGGGCTTGCTGCACGGCATCTCCTAGATCGGCTTTCAATGCGAGTGAGGCAAAAGCTACCTAAGGAGAGGCTGAGCGTCTCTCAGTTTGAGCAGACAAAGGCAGATCACCCTTGCGGTGCACAAGCTTGGCAACCGAGCGGCGCTGAATTAGGGCAGGCTAATGCGTGTCAGCATTTTCTTCAGCGAACACTTCAATGCGGCCGGATGTTTCAGTGCGAAACTACCCAATGTCGGTGATTAGAACGTGTTCATCTCAGCTGCATAGATAGCTAGACTAGTAGTCATCCGCTTTCAGGTGCGGATTAACCAACTGTTATCTTTGCTGAAGCGGCTCACCCCTGAACGTATATAACATGCGGGTTCTAGACGGTTAAGCCCTTACCTAGGCAAATAGGCCAGCGGCTGGCCATCAATACGCAGCTAGAGCCGATGTGGTTGGCCAAGGCATCCCCGGTGGCACTTGGGATGGGGTGCGAAATTGACATCTCCGCAACCGCTATAGCTGAGAATTGCCTGTGCGAACAGGCTTTGCTATTCGACAGGTGTCAGGAGCGCGGCGGTGCCGATTGGCGCGGTGTGGCGGTTGCTCGTCGTGAGCTCATTTTTGGACGCACGCGTGGCAGTTCCGCCTCTTGATTGGATCCGGGGATCATTTCACCCGTCCCCTAGCTGATGTCGATTCGCTCGCCATCGAGGTCGACTTCGATGTGCAGCCGTCCACCGAGCGCTTCGACGTAGCGACGAAGGGTGCCGATTTGAGCGCTCCCCACACCGCGACGCTCCAACGCGCTCACCCGCTCCTGGGTGACATAGAGCATGTCGGCGAGTTCGGCCTGCGCGATGTTCTTGCTGTGGCGTAGCCTGCGCAGCCGCCGCGATAACCATTGCACCGGAGCAATCATCTTGCACGCCAATCATATTCAGACCTGGTGGATAATCGTCGTTATCCATGAAGAATCGGAGCCACCCCCAGGCATTTCTTTCGGGCCGCAGCTCATTGCGACCTGGCGCCGGGATCTGTGGCCGGCGTCGAAGCTGCCCACCAGCATTCGGAGGGGTCGCGTGGCCGCGGTTGTTGGCGCCAGGAGTCTTTGTAGCTGAGCCCGGGTCCCCCGCACGGACAGCGCACGAGCGTCTATTTGACTTCCGCCAACGTGCTGGCCAGTCTCGTAGGGTCAGGGGACTCCGAACGTGTCCTCATCTTCGCACGACCAATTGGCCGGTTCTCCATCTTCGCCTGTGGCAGGCACCTGCCAATGCCCCAACTCGTCCCAGACGGCATCATCGATGGCTACGTACTTCTTGTTGTCTTTGAAGAACACATCGCCTTTGCGTATGTCCTTGGCTGCTTTCAAGCGCTTTGGGTAGTCAGTCACCGGGGCATCCTATCTGCGGGAAGGCCGCACAATCGATGAGTCGGCGGCCAGCGTTCGCACCTGGCGCGTGGGGTGATGGTCTGACAGTTTTGAGCATTCGAGGTTGATGGCCGCCGTGGCAGCCGGCCGCGTGCGCGGGGCCCGCGCAAGGGCCGCCGCGCTGGGACTCCGCATCAATACGATGCGCTCAGCAACGCACGCCGAATCGACCGGCTCGCGTAGCCATGTCGCTGTCGGTCGACGCATCTTCCACGAGTAGCGGATGGTGCGCGGCTGACAGAAAAGCAGGCGACACACAACAGGATCGGTCACTAGACTCGCGGGCCGTGACCACTCAGGATCTCGAGGAGTACGAGCGGCCGGTCGCTGGTGCGACGAGCCTCCTTGGAGCCTTCACAGTCGAGTTGGCCGACGAACTTGACACGCACAATGGCGGGTTTCGGTGGTGGACGGGCTTCTCAGACTGGAAGACCCTGACCATGCTGTCCGACTATCTGTTGCAGTCCCTTAGCGGTGCGTCTGAGTCATTGGTCTCAGCGTCATTGCAAGCAGAAGTGCACAGAACGGCGAGCTCTGACGAAGGCGGCGGGAGCAACAGCGTGGCGAGAAGCAAGCGAGGGGCACCGAGGCGGCAGACGTTCGGACGTATCCGCCAGGGGCGTTCGGGGCGGTGGTCAGCGGCCTATCAGCATCACGGCGCGCACGTTAGCCCGCCGGCCATTGCTCCCTTGACAGGCGCGCAGCACGGGTGAGCCTGCCGGTTGTGGTCATCGTCTCGATAACTCGGTCATTAGGGATGCGAAGTTCGTGCAACAGATTCACAATCACGACGGCAATAGCGACCTCCGTGATGGCGTGCATTTGGACGATGTCGTCGTCTCCTTCCCCACCATGCGCAACTAAGTTTCGGGCATCGATTGCCGCATCGACCCACCCGTCTGGGTTGGGTAGCAATTGCGCCATAACTTGCGCGTCGGGGCGAGAAGCCAAGTGTTCCAACCTTTCTCGGAGGGTATGGCCATTGCGGCCCAGCTTTTCGCTGAGCCACTTCCTTCGCCCATCGGGAATGACTGCTTTGAGCGTCTTCTTGAGTTTGTTGAATTCGCTGTTCGAAATCGGCGGGTTTAACCCAAGTGCCTGATGGAAGGCCTCGGCTGCGGCCACCGCGGTAATGAGATGAGTCTGTAAATAGCCCTCTGAGCTGTACACAAGACTCAAAATCATGTCGCACGCGACTCGAAACTGCTCCCGGATTTTCAGCCAGCGCGGAACGATGTCCTCGTAGTTGACGCCCTCAACGCCCAGCGTGAACGTTGCATCCCAACCGTGCACGCTCGAAGCGTCTGGGTCGCCGTTGACAACGTGTTGGGCATAGACGGTGACATTCTTAAAGGCCGCCGAATTCGGTTCTGCCTTAAGCTGATCGGTTGGCCTAAGCTCTGTCTTCAACACGGCGCACGGCGCATCCATCGCAAGGGTGATCAAATCTTGCATCACACTCGCCGTCTCCATCCATTCGTTGACCGACTTGGGCGCGGGTGAATTCAACACGAAGTGAGACACCGCGAAGGTGCCCGCCTCCAAGCGGCCGCGTCGATTGTCGTGTGATGGCAGCCGATACCAGCGTTGCAACTCGACAGTTAAGTCATCAATTACGACCGTCCGCGGATCGGCGGGCTCAACCCTGATTCCCCAACGTGCCGGCCGCCGGCCAGTTTCGGACTCTTCGATCTCCCACATCACGTCCGGGCGGTAGTCCCACTCCGTTAAATTCTCGATTTCGAGGCTGATCTGCGAAAACACCTGCGCGTCGGGATCTGTCAGCCAGACCCCGAGAAGGCATCTGGTAGCGCGAATTTCCTGCTCTTCCACCCTTTCGCCCTCTTTACCCATGAAGTAGGAGGACGACCTGACAGCCGCGCAGTCAATCAGCGTGACTGCCTGCTTGCTCGCCTCGCCGTAAATAACAGGCCATCGTCGCGATGCGCTTGAAAGCACGCGAGTGTGGGGGTTTTCTGTAGGCAGCCAGACGGCATCATCGAAACCGCCAATCAGTGCTAGGCGCACTCCCTTGTCCGGGGTGTACGTGAGGATGCCCCGCTGGACATTATCTGGGCTGTCCGGTAGCCAAAACCGTCCTCGCCATGTGCTTTCCGAGGACAAATACCCATCCATGGCGCCTCCGAGAATTAGGTCGGCAAACGAATCATCGTTCCCAGTCTTCAAGCAACGCCAGGTGTCCCAGCTGGTGCGCTTCGAGCCACTCGATTACTTCGCCACCAGGAATGCCCCGGTGAAACCCCGGTGTGCCCTGAGGGTCGGCCTTGTCGAACGTCGTGTGAGCCACGATGCCAATCACACGTCCGTCTTGGGCGATGATCGGGCCGCCGCTGTTGCCCGGTCTGGTTGTCGACGAGTAGAGGAAGAATCGTTGGCCTTGGAAGCTCCGCACATCGGGACTGACCACTTCGCCGCTTTGGAACGTGAGCACGCGCGGGTTCACGACTTGGCCGCCGTGAACCAACATGTAGGCATCGGCCAGTGTGGGTACCTGGGGATAGCCGAATACGTATGCGGAGTCGGTTGCTTCGGGATCACGCCACACTATCCCGGGCAGCGTATTGAGTGCGGGCCTGTCATCGGCACTTTCGACTTCGATCACGGCCAGGTCTAGCCCGCGCTCGTCATCGCTTTCGCCTAAAGCATCTTCGTCGTCATCGAAAATTGGATCGCGGGCCACCCGGACTGAGTCGGGTATTTCGTGCCACGGCGCTCTGAGGACCAGCGGCGGTGGTATTTGCGGTGTCACTAGCTCATCACCAGCGTGGATATTGAGATCTTTCACCACGTGGCGATTGGTCAATATGTGGTAGTCGTCCAGCACCAGGCCGCTGCCAATGCCTGCTTCTCCTGGCTTCGCGACTGGAGCGGTCATAGCGCCGTAGCTCTCGATAATGAGACCCGGCCCGACGGCCTCGGACAACCACAACAATCCATTCGTCTGCGACTTCGCTACCGACCCCATGGTCCAGTACATGTTGGTATAGAACTTGTCCGACAAGGCGTCTCTACCGCAGTCATAAAGCAGCCCGGCGCGTGCCTTATCGGCCAGCAAGCGTTGTATCTCGGTGATCCGCGGCCAAGCCTGAACTACGTCTTTCAGCTGCTCATGCGTGCTGAGATAGTCGGCGAAGTCGGCGACAGTGAACGGCAGAAAGGGCTTCCCAGGCTCGTGGGCTTTGTCGTATCTCGATGCGAGTGCCGCATCCTGCTGAACCGCGAAAAATTCGTGAGCGGCCAGCGCGACGGCCAATCGCCATCGAGTATCGACAGGCGGCAGACGCGTCACAGCTGCCAACGCTAGCCAGCTTCGACGTGATGCGCCCGCAGGTTCATTTACCCTCGAATGTCCCACTGGTGGTAGCGGAGATCCGAGACCATGCTCCATCATCTTGGTGTGGCCCGCCGACCAGTACCGATGGCAGGAGACGGAGTTAGAGATTATGACTGCTGCGGAAGAACGGTTCGGTAATACTCGCCGCCCATGCGGTTCGAGCCATGACCGGAGTTCTGGTCTCGACGCTACTCGACTGGACTGCGACGCGAGAAACGGCGTCGCCGCCTCCGGCCATCATCCAAGGCTCAGCGATCCGCGGCTGTCGGACTGCCGGACGAGTCCAAACCCAACAAGTCATTGCAGGGCGCGGAGCCCTATGACTAACAACGACTCAGATGGCCCCGAGATGTTCAGGCCCGAACAAAAACGAACTTGGTGAGGTGGCCCCATGCTGGCGGAGCGGGGAGAACTCATCACAGTACAGGCTGCGGCCGATCGACTCGCGGTTAGTCGATGGATGATCTATCGGCTGCTTTGGGACCAGCAGATCAAGTCCGTGCAGATCGGTCGGTGCCGGCGGATCGTCCGAAAGTCGTTTGACGAGTACATCGCTGGCCTTATCGACGGGGTCGCGTGATGGCCGCGCGAGAACGGGCGAAGCGCAACGCAAACGGCGAGGGCGGTGTCTATCGCCGCACCGACGGACGGTGGGAGGGCAAATTCTTTGTTGACACA
>Ga0335075_10004253_pt1 | contig 22451 bp, 18 predicted proteins | sample Lox_Sample_24_FD_206723 | JGI IMG/M metagenome (GOLD analysis project Ga0335075, IMG submission 206723) | Soil microbial communities from Loxahatchee National Wildlife Refuge, Florida, United States - Lox_Sample_2.4 | ecosystem: Environmental > Terrestrial > Soil > Wetlands | place: USA...
CTGCCCGGGTCGCCTCCGAGACGCCCGGGCCCGCCGTCCCCCGCCACCATGCCTCCGACCCTCGCCACCGGTCCCCGCCGCAGACTGCCCGGGCCCGCCGTCCCCCGCCGCAGACGCCCGAGCCCGCGGCCGTCCCTCGCTCACTACCCGCGCCCCCCCCGGCGCTCAGGCGTGATGAAGGATTGCGGCCAGGATCCCCGCGAAGCCGAGGATGAGCGCCAGGGGGGTGCGGGAATCGGCGCGGGCCTTGCTTCGGACCGCCGTGGATTCGGCGCGCATCGCGGCGAAGCCGGCATCGGTTTGCGCTCGGGTCGGTCCACTTTCTTCGCCGGTCCGCCGAGGCGCCGGTCGTCCCAAAAGGCCCTCGTGCGCCGATCGACAGTGGCGCTTACTTCTTGACGGTCGGCACCGGCACCAGGTCGAACTCGGTGCCCAGCCGCAGCTCCGAGTAGCGCTTCGTCCAGTCGTCGTTGAAGCTGTCGGACTGTTTCTTCATCCGCGGCTGGAAGCTGAAGTCGTCGGGCGGCGAGAGGTCGAGGCGGTCGAGCAGGTTCAGGGTCGAGGTCTCGTAGTCGGCGGCGAAGTTCTCGTAGAGGACGAGGATCGGCTTGATCCCGGCGTGCTCGAAGAAGGCGTCCCAGGAGGCCTCCTCGATCAGCAGTTCGCGCAGCAGGTGGTCGATCGCCCGGTAGTGGAAGCGCAGCTGCGGCCGGTGCTCCTCGATGAAGGTGCGGTAGGGCGGCGAGCCGTCGTCCTCGACCGAGATCGCGCTGGAGCTCGAGGCCTGGTCCTCGCGCCAGGTCGCCGTCTGCACCGCCTTCCAGAGGCTGACCGCCTGGCGCACCTTGTTGGCGCGCACGACGCGGACGAAGGTGAGGTCAGGGAAGACGGTGGGGAGGAGCTCGGCCAGCGGCACGTCGCGGTAGGCGGGGACGTTGCGGACGAGGCTGACGAAGTCGCCGAAGTAACCCCACATCAGCTTCGCGCCGAAGACCCCGTTCGGGGTCGTCCCGGCCTCGAAGGCCCATTCGAGGTAGCGGTCGTAGGCGGCCCGGCTCCAGAGCGGCGAGCGCGGCGTCTGCTCGGCGCCGACGCCGCGCTCGCCGAGGTGGTCACGGATCGACTGGTCCTCGACGCCGAGGAAGTACTCCTCCGGGCGGCGCGGCCGGCCGGAGTGGCGGAGCGCCTCGAAGTACTCCTCCGGGCGCCCGGCGACGCCGGTTTCACCGAGCGCGTGGCAGACGAGCGTCGAGCCGCTGCGGGGCGTGGCGCAGACGATGTAGGAGCGGTCGGGGATCATTTCCCGAGTAGGTTACTCAACAATTGGTCGGACGTTGTTACCCTCGGCGTGTCCGCATCAACTACCCGGGTAGGGAGCGATCATCGCCACCGCCGACCGCGCACCCAACGTCCTCTACATCCACTCGCACGACACCGGCCGCGTCGTGCAGCCCTACGGGTTCCAGGTCCCGACCCCGAACATCCAGATGCTGGCCGACCAGGGGGTCCTCTTCCGCGAGGCCTTCTGCGCCGCGCCTACCTGCTCCGGCAGCCGCGCCAGCCTGCTGACCGGCCTCTACTGCCACAACAACGGGATGGAGGGCCTGGCCCACCGCGGTTGGGAGCTCCACGACTACGGGCAGCACTGGGTGCACGCCCTGCGGCGCGGCGGCTACCACTCGATCCTGGTCGGCGAGCAGCACATCTCCCGCGACCCGGCGGTGATCGGCTACGACGAGGTGATCAAGGTCGGCTCGAACAAGGCCGACGACGTGGCGCCGCTGACGATCGAGGCGCTGCGCGGGGCGAAGCGCACCGGCAGACCGTGGTTCATGTCGGTCGGCTTCTTCGAGACCCATCGCGACTTCTCGGCCCCGACCTCGGTCCGCGACACGCTCTACTCGCTGCCCCCCGGCAACCTCCCCGACCTGCCCGCGACCCGCCGCGACATGGCCGAGTTCAAGGCCAGCGTGCGTTCGCTCGACCAGGGGATCGGCGCCGTCCTCCACGCCCTCCACGACCTCGGCCTGGTCGACGACACCCTGGTCATCTGCACCACCGACCACGGCGTCGCCTTCCCCGGCGCCAAGGCGACCCTGACCGACCGCGGCACCGGCGTGATGCTGATCATGCGCGGCCCCGGCGCCTTCGCCGGCGGCAAGGTGATCGACCAGCCGGTGACCCACCTCGATGTCTACCCGACCCTCTGCGAGGTGGCCGGGGTCGACCCGCCCGGCTGGCTCCAGGGCGAGTCCCTGATCCCCCTGCTGCGAGGCGAGGTCGCCGCCCTGCACGAGGCGACCTTCGCCGAGATGACCTACCACGCCGCCTACGAGCCGCAGCGCTCGGTCCGCACCGAGCGCTGGAAGTACATCCGTCGCTTCGACGACTACCCCGGCCCGGTGCTGGCCAACTGCGACGACTCGGCCTCCAAGGAGATCTGGCTGGAGGCGGGATGGGGCGAGCGCATCGTCCCCCGCGAGCAGCTCTACGACCTGGTGCTCGACCCGGCCGAGATGGAGAACCGCGCCGACGATCCCGGCGCCGCCGCGGCCCTGGCCGAGATGCGCGGCCGGCTCGAGGAGTGGATGCGGGCGACCGAGGATCCGCTGCTCGACGGCCCGGTCGAGCCGCCGCCGGGCGCCGAGGTGAACGAGCAGTGGCAGATCTCGCCGGACGAGCCGACCCGCCGGGTCAGCGCCGCTCGCACCGCCGCGCCCTCGGGGTGAGGCGGCCTCGCGGCGCTCTCATTCGGCGGCCGGGGTGCCGCCCGCGACGACGTCGACGAAGTTCTCCAGGTGCCGGGTGGTCCAGCACTCGAAGGTGCCGTCGCAGTAGCGCTCGTAGGAGCTCATCACCGAGTCGCCGTAGTTCCAGTACAGCTTCGGCTCCGGGTTCAGCCAGAAGAGCCGCCCGGCCCGCTCGCTGATCCGACCGAAGACCTCGGCGTGCGGCTCGCGGCCGTTCGTGCGCGCGTCGCCGAGCACGATCACGGTGGAGCGCGGGTCGAGGTCTTCGGAGATCTCGGTCAGGAACTCGAGCCAGACGCGGCCGTAGTCGGTGTAGCCGGAGATGTCGGCGACGCCGCCCTCGCTGGAGATCTTCTGCGCCACGGCGGCGAAGTCGCGCTCGTGCTCGAAGACGTCGGTGACCTCGGAGATGCGCTCGATGAAGACGAAGCTGCGCAGCTTGCGGAACGAGTCGTGGAGGGCGTGGAGGACGGAGAGGAAGAAGACGCTGGCCGAGGTGACCGAGGTGGAGACGTCGCAGAGGACGTAGATCTCGGGCCGGCGCGGGCGCTTCGGCCGGTAGCGCAGGTGCATCGGCACGCCGCCGGTCTCCAGCGAGGCGCGCATCGTCCGCCGCACGTCGACCATCTGACCCTTCTTCCGCCCGCGCTGCTCGTGGCCGAGCGTCGCCAGCCGGCGCTTCATCTGCGAGACCGCGCGGTGCACGGCGGCGAGGTCCTGGGTCGGGCTGGTGGGGAGGGCGCGGTCGAGCTCCGCCAGGGGCCGCGAGGCGGGCAGCGTCTCGGTGCGCTCGATCAGGTCGCGTTCGAGTTCGCGCCGCAGGTGGCGCTCGAAGCCGGTCAGCTGGTCGCGGTCGATCGGCGGCCGGTTCTCGCCGCCCTCGGTCGGCGGCTGGGCGCCGGCGCTGAGGCCGAGCGAGCGTCGGATCCGCTGCACGTCGACGCCGACCACGCCGGAGCCCTCCTCGCGGCCGAAGGCGGCGATCGCCAGCCGCGCCAGGTCGCGCAGCGCGTTCTCGTCGCCCGCTTCCATCGCGTCGCGGATCAGTTCGGAGAGCTGCTCGCTGTCGAGCCGGTCGCCCGCCTCACCGGCCGGCTGCGCGCCCTGGTTGATCTCGCTCGCGTCGCGCTCGCCGATCCCCTGCTCGATCGCGCCGGCCTCGGCGGCGCGGAAGAAGTACCGGTCGAAGACGAGGTCATAGACGCGGCGGTCGTCCTGGGACTTGGCGATCGTCGTCGCCAGCGCCTCGCGGAAGTCGGCCTGCGAGGTCCAGGGCACGTGTTCGAGCGCGGCGAAGGCGTCGAGGATCTCCGAGGTCCCGACCGCGACCCCCTCGCCGCGCAGCTCCTCGCAGAAGCCGAGCAGCTTGGGACCGAACCCCGGCGGTCCGGGGTCCGCCTTCGGGCCGTAGGGCGAGGCCGGGCTCACCGCACCGATAATAGGGCGATGAGTGGGGCGGACCGGTCGGCTGGGATGGTGCTCGCCGCCGCCGACCCGGTGGCCGCGATGAAGGCGATGCGGCGCGCGCGGCGGCGGCGCTACGTCGCCCGGGTCGACGTGATGGAGGTGCTCTACCGGGTCTACCTGGGGGCGCTGGTGGCGGTCTTCGCACTCGGCTTCCTCGCCGGGGCGCTGCACGAAGTGCCCGCCGACCCGGCCTCGGTGGACGGCATCCGCGCCCACGCGCCGGCGGCGATCGGCCTCGCCGTCGCCCTGCTGATCTACGCCGGGCTGCGGGCTGGCGCCCGGGGAGGCCCGCTGGCGATCGAGGCCGCCGAGGTCCAGTACACGCTCCTCGCCCCGGTCTCCCGGCGCGCGGCGCTGCGGCCGGCGGCGCTCGCCCAGCTGCGGATCGCGACGATCTCGGCGGCGATCTTCGGCGCCGTGGTCGGCAACTTCGTCTTCCGCCGCTTCCCGGGGACGGCGGTCGAGTGGATCGGCGCGCTGGCGGCGTTCGGGGCGCTGGTGCCGGTCGCCGTGCTCGGCTCGGCGCTCGCCGCCTCCGGCCGGCGCCTGCGCCCGGGGACCGCGGCGGCCCTCGGGGCCGCGCTGGTCGCCTGGTCGGCGCTCGACCTGGCGCTCGGCTGGAGCACCTCGCCGGCGACGATGCTCGGCGAGGCGGCGACGCTGCCGCTCCAGCACGGCGCCCGGGCCGTGCTCGCCGCGGTGGGGGCGGCGCTCGCCGTGGCGCTCTTCGCCGGCGGCCTGCTCGGGATCGGCGGCTTGGGCCTGGAGGCGGCGCGCCGGCGGGCCCAGCTGGTCGCCGAGATCCGCTTCTCGGCCGCGGTCAAAGACGTCCGCACGGTGGTCCTGTTGCGGCGCCAGCTCGCCTCCGAGCGGCCCCGGCGGCGGCCTTGGCTGCGCCTCGGCGGCGGCAGCGCCGCGCGGGCGCCGATCTGGCGGCGCGACTGGCAGAGCTTCCTGCGCTGGCCGGCGGTGCGGATCGTCCGCGTCGTCCTGCTCGCCGTCGCCGCCGGCGCGCTCGCCGTCGCCGGCTTCAGCCAGACGCCGGTCCTCTTCGTCCTGCCCGGGCCGCTCCTCTTCGTCGCCGCCCTCGACCTGATCGAGCCGCTCGCCCAGGAGTCCGACCACCCGACCCGGCGCGCGCTGCTGCCGCTGCCGGCGCCCCGGCTGATGCGACGCCACCTTCCGGCGCCGGCCCTCGCCTGCTGCCTGGTCGTCGCGATCGCCGCGGTGGCGGCGGCGGGGATCGGCGGGGACTTCGGCCTGGCGCTCGGCGTCGGCGCGGTAAGCCTGATCCCGGTGGCCCTGCTGCTGATCGGCGCCGCCGCCTTCAGCGCCACCAACGACCCCTACGAGTACGCCCTCGTGCCGCAGCTGGAAATGGCGATGGCGGGGGCGCCGATCGCCACCTCGGCCCTCGCCGGGTTGCCGGCGCTCGTCGCCTGGGCCGTCGTCGGCGGCCGCCTGCACCTGCAAGCGCACGGCGACGGCGCGGCGGTCGGCGCCGCCGCCGCCACCGAGGTGCTGCTCCTGGTCGTCTTCGCCGTCGCCCTCGGGTTCCTCACCTGGCGCTTCGCCAAAATCGAACGGGAGGCGACGTGAGCGGGGCGACCGCGGCGACCGCGGCCGGCTCGGGGCCCCCGCCACTCTCCGCCCACGGCCTCGGCCGCAACTACGACGGCTACATCGCCCTCGGCTCCTTCACCGTCGAGATCGAGGCGGGGGAGCTGGTCGCGCTGATCGGCCCGAACGGGGCGGGCAAGACGACCTTCCTCAACCTCGCCGCCGGCCTGCTCGAGCCGACCTCGGGCCGGATCGAGGTCGCCGGCACGCCGCCCGGCTCGCTCGCCGCCCGCCGGGCGCTCTCCTACCTCCCCGACACGCCAGTCTTCTACGAAGACCTGAGCGTCGCCGAGCACCTCGAATACGTGGCGGCCCTGCATGGGGCGAAGGACCCGGGCGCGCGCATCGACGAACTGCTGGAGCGCCTCGGCCTGCAGGGCTGGGAGGACGCGCTCGGCGCCGAACTCTCGAAGGGGATGAAGCAGAAGGCCTCGATCGCCCTCGCCCTGGTCCGTCCCTTCGACGTCCTCCTCGCCGACGAGCCGCTCGACGGCCTCGACCCGCCCAGCCGCGAGGTGCTCTTCGAACTCCTCGCCGAGACCCGCGCCGCGGGCGCCGCGATCGTCGTCTCCACCCACCGCCCCGACGTGATCGCCGCCGCCGGCCGCTGCGTCGCGATCCGCGACGGCCGCCTCGCCTACGACGGCGCCCCCGACCCCGCCGTCCTCACCGAGATCTTCGACCGCTCGGAGCTCGAGGGCTAGGGAAGCCGACGCCCGGCGCGATTCGCGGCCGTGACGGCGGGGGACGGGCGTCCTGGGCGTCTCGCGGCGACCCGGGCAGCCTGTGGTCGCCCCGAGACGCCCAGGACGCGAGGCTTCCGGCGGGAAGTGCGCAGAGTCCGCGCGTATCCGGGGAGAGCCGCCACACCCCCACAGCACCCCCAGGTTGATGGGCCGAAAAGTACTGCTATAGCAGTACTTTTCGGCCCATCAACCTGGGGCCCGTGACAAGAGTGCACGATCGTCACGACTCCCTCACGCAACGGTGACGTCCCTCGCGCCTCCCTCACGGGACTCCGACCGTCTCCGTCCCGACCTCGCGCGATCCTCGCCCCCCGAACCCTCGCCCGTCTCCCGTGACCCGCCATTTCGGAGGCGACCACAGCCTGCCAGGGTCGCCTCCGAAATGGCCGGGTCCCTTCCGCGTCCCTTCCGCGGCTTCAGCCCCCGCCGGGCCCTAAGCCCGCTCGGGCAGTTTCAGGCCGACGCGCTCCGCCACCAGGTCGATGTCGGTGCGGTGCTTGACGATGATCGACATCGACTGGGTGAAGGTCTCGCGGTCGATGTCGTCGACGCCCATCAGGAGGAGGGTGCGGGCCCAGTCGATCGACTCGGCGATCGAGGGGGGCTTCTTCAGGTCGAGGGCGCGGACCATCTCGATCACCTCGACCAGTCGCCGGGCCAGCTCGGCGGGCATCTCCGGCGCGTGGAGGAGGACGATCTCCATCTCCCGCTCGACCCCCGGGTAGTCGAGCCAGAGGTAGAGGCAGCGGCGCTTCAGCGCCTCGGTCAGCTCGCGTGAGTCGTTGGAGGTGAGGACGACGATCGGCATCGTCGTGGCGCTGATCTGCCCCAGCTCGGGGATCGTGATCTGGAAGTCGGAGAGCAGCTCGAGCAGCATCGCCTCGAACTCCTGGTCGGTCTTGTCGATCTCGTCGATCAGCAGGACGACCGGCTCCTCGCTCGAGATCGCCTGCATCAACGGCCGGGTGAGGAGGAACTCGGTGCCGAAGATGTCCTCCTGCACGTCCGACCAGCCCGCTTCGCCGCCCGCCTGGATCCGCAGCAGCTGCTTGCGGTAGTTCCACTCGTACATCGCCTTCGCCTCGTCGAGGCCCTCGTAGCACTGCAGGCGCACCAGCGGGCGCCCGGTGGCGCGCGAGAGCGCCTTCGCCAGCTCGGTCTTGCCGACCCCCGCCGGACCCTCGACCAGGACCGGCTTGCCCAGTTTCTGGGCGAGGAAGGAGACCAGGGCGGCGGGCTCGTCGGCGAGGTAGCCGACCGCGGCCAAGGAGCGCTTAACGTCCTCTACGGACTCATCGGGCATGGCGGCGATGATAATCCGCGCCCGTGGATGACCTGCTCCTGCCGTCGGCCGCCCTGCCACAGAGCCCGGGCGCATACATCGCGATCGTCGGCGCCGGCTTCGCCATCGGCATCGTCGGCCACGTCTTCCGCCTGCGCTGGCTGGTCGGGGTCGGGATCGCCCTGATCGTGCTCGGCGCGCTGCTCCTGCCCTTCGCCGCGGGCATCCCCTCGAACGAAAAGACCCCGCCGGCGGAAGAATCGCTCGAAGGCGGATTTGGCGAATAGTCCGTACAGTGGTGGTTCTTCCCCGTTTCCGAATCGAAGGAGCCCGAATCCCTTGAGCCGTAAACGATCTGTCCTCCTGCTCGCTGCCTTCGCGGTCCTGGCCGCCATCCTCAGCGCCTGCGGTGGGAGCGGTGGCGGCAGCAGCGAAGACCCGCAGAAGGTGATCGAAAACGCCACCTTCGAAGGCGTCGAAAGCGGTGAAGTGGCCCTCTCGATGAACGTCGACTCGAAAGGCGAGAACGGCGGCAACCTGAAGGTCGACCTCTCCGGTCCCTTCCAGTCGACCGGCAAGCAGAGCCTGCCGGAACTGGCGCTGGAAATCAGTGCCAAGGGCGAGGCGAAGGGCGAAAACGTCGATTTCGAAGGCGGCCTCACGCTCCTGGGCGACCGCGCCTTCATCGCCTACGACGGGACCAACTACGAAGTCGACCCGACCACCTTCGGCTTCATCAAATCGGGCTTCGAAGAAGCCGAGCAGGAAGGCTCGAAGGAAGGCGCCGGGGGGACCTCGGCCTGCCAGAAAGCCGCCGAGTCGCTCGAACTCGGTGAATTCGTCGACAACCTCGAAAACGAAGGCTCCGAAGACGTCGACGGCGTCGGCACGACCAAGCTGAGCGGCGACCTCGACCCGAAGAGCGCGGTCGAAGCGGTGATCAAGCTGACCGAAAACTCGGCCTGCTCGTCGGAGCTGGACGCGACCGGCGCGCTGCCGCTCGATCAGCTCAAGTCGCAGGAGTCCGAACTCTCCGAAACGGTCAAGAAGGCCCACGTCACGGTGAACGTCGGCGAAGACGACCACATCCCGCGCAAGGTCACCGCGGCGATGACGATCGAACCGAAGGGCAGCAAGGAAACCTCTGAAGTCGAACTCGAACTCACCCTCTCCAAGGTGAACGAAAAGCAGACCATCAAGGCCCCGGCCGGTGCCCAGCCGATCGAAAAGCTCTTCGAGAAGATCGGCGTCAACCCGCTCGAACTCCTCGGGATGATGGAAGGCGGAGGCGCGGGCGGGCTCGGCAACCTGCTCGAAGGCGTCACCGGTGGCAGCGGCGGCTCCTCCGGCGGCGGTTCGTCGACCGGGGTCGGCGCCCAGGTGGAAGAAAAGCTCGAAGAAGCCGAAATCCCGGCGGTCGAAAAGTCGAAGGAATTCAGCGAATGCCTGAAGAAGGCCGAAAGCGCCGCCGACGTCCAGAAGTGCGCCACGCTGATGGAATAGCGGCCTGACCGCGCCAAAGACCGAGCCGCCACAGCCGCCCGTGGGAACGCCGCGCCTCGACGCGGCGTTCCTGCGGACCCCGCAGGGGTATCCGTACCTGCTGACGCCGCTGATCCCGATCGCGGTGGCGCTCGACCTGGCGGGGGCCTCGGCGGTGCTGGTCTTCGCCACCTCGGCGCTCGGGATCATCCCCACCGCGGCGCTGATGGGGCGGGCGACGGAGGAGCTGGCGGCCCGCGCGGGGCCGGGTATCGGCGGCCTTCTCAACGTCACCTTCGGCAACGCGCCGGAGTTGATCATCGCCCTCTTCGCCCTCGGCCAGGGGCTGCAGGAGGTGGTCAAGGCCTCGATCGTCGGCTCGATCGTCGGCAATGTGCTGCTGGTCCTCGGCGCCGCGATGCTGGCCGGCGGGCTCGGCCGTGACAAACAGACGTTCAACCGCACCGGCGCCGCGATCCAGACCTCGATGCTGATGCTGGCCGCCGCGGCGCTTTTGATGCCGGCGATCTTCGAGCTGGTCGAGGGCAAGGGCCTGCCGCTGCCGGGCAGCCAGGCCACCCATTACGGCGGCACGGTCGAGCACCTCTCGCTCGCCGTCGCGATCGTCCTCATCATCACCTACGTCCTCGGCCTCGTCTTCTCGCTGAAAACCCACCGGGACCTCTTCAATCCCGACTACGAGGACGAGGAGGGCTGGGGCTGGTCGGTGCGCACCGCGGTGATCGCCCTGGCGGTCGCGGGGGTCCTGGTCGGGGTGATGTCGGAGGTGCTGGTCGGCTCGATCACCGAAGCGTCCGCGTCGATCGGCCTCTCCGAGTTCTTCATCGGCATCGTCGTCGTCGCGATCGTCGGCAACGCGGCCGAGCACTGGGTGGCGGTCCTGGTCGCCCGCAAGGACAAGATGGACCTGGCGGTCAACATCGCGATCGGCTCCAGCGGCCAGGTTGCCCTCTTCGTCGCCCCGGTCCTCGTGATCGCCTCCTACTTCATCGGGCCCTATCCGCTGGCCCTGGTCTTCAACGGCTTCGAGCTGGGGGCGATCGTGATCGCGATCATGGTCGCCAACTACGTGATCCAGGACGGCGAGTCGACCTGGTTCGAGGGCGTCCAGCTGCTCGCCGTCTACCTCGTCTTCGGCCTCGCCTTCTATTTCGCCTGACCGTGGAATACCTGCTCCTGCTCGTCAGCTTCGCGGTGGTCCTCTCCGGGGCGCTGCTGTTCACCAACGCGGTCGAGTGGCTCGGCCACGTGCTCGGGCTGGGGGAGGGGGCTGTCGGCAGCGTCCTCGCCGCGGTCGGCACCGCGACCCCGGAGACGCTGATCGCGATCATCGCCCTGGTCAGCGCCGAGGAAGGCTCCGAAGACGTCGCGATCGGGGCGATCGTCGGCGCCCCGTTCCTGCTCGCGACCCTGGCGATGGGCCTGATCGGGCTCTTCGCCTATCTCTACCGCGAGCGGCGCGCCCAGGGCGTCGCCCTCGCGGCCCACGGGCCGACCCTGGAGCGGGACCTGCTCTTCTTCCTCGCCTTCTTCGCCCTCGCCGGGGCGCTGGCGTGGGGGCCGCCGCTCGGCATCCGCCTGCCGCTCGGGATCCTCTTCGTCTGCGCCTACCTCTTCTACGTGCGGCGTACCCTCGCATCGTCCGGCGAGGTGCAGGGGGAGGAGACGCTCGACCCGCTCTACTTCGACCGCCGCGCCGACCGCACCGAGGGCAAGCCGCCGGCCGTCCTCTGCGCCCTGCAGCTGCTGGTCGGCCTCGGCGCGATGGTCGGCGGCGCCCACCTCTTCGTCGAAGAGCTGCTGAAGATCGCCGACAGCCTCGGGATCGAGGCCCTGGTCCTCGCTCTGGTCCTCGCCCCGCTGGCGACCGAGCTGCCGGAGAAGGTCAACAGCTTCTTCTGGGTGCGGGAGGGCAAGGACGCCCTCGCCCTCGGCAACGTCAGCGGCGCGATGGTCTTCCAGTCGACGATCCCGATCGGGATCGGCCTGATCTTCACCCACTGGCACCTCACCGCCAACGCGATCGTCTCGATCTGCCTCGGCCTCGTCGGCGGCCTGCTCGCCTACGAGTCCCTCCACCGCAACCGCCGCTTCAGCCTGCCCGCGGTCGTCGCCTGGTTTTGCCTCTACGCCGCCTTCATCGTCGTGGTCGCGGTGTAGGCGACGCCGACCCTAGGCGTCGGCCAATTCGCCCAGGGCCTTCAACACGAGGTCGTCGTGCTTTTTCGGCTGCACCTTGGGGAAGACCCGGGCGACCTTGCCCTTCGGGTCGATGATGAAGGTCGAGCGCAGCATCCCCATGTACTTCTTCCCGTACATCGACTTCTCGCCCCAGGCGCCGTACCTCCCCGCCACCTCATGGTCGACGTCACCGACCAGGGTGAACCCGAGCCCGTACTTGTCGTCGAACTTCTTGATCGCCTCCGGCTCGTCGGGGGAGACCCCGATCACCTTGGCGCCCAGCTTCGCGTACTCCTCGCCCCGATCCCGCACCCCGCAGGCCTGGGTGGTGCAGCCGGGCGTATCGGCACGGGGATAGAAGTAGAGGACGACGGTCTCGCCCTTGAAGTCCGACAGCTTCACCTTCTTGCCGTCCTGGTCGGGCAGCGTGAACGCGGGGGCTGTGTCGCCTGGCTCGAGCACGGGCCGAGTATGCCGGCAGCGCGCCGCGCGGGAGGAGAGCGTGCTCCATCCAGAAACCCAGGAATTTTTGACTGCTCAAATCGGCCTTGATATAGAAGGGGAGCAAGCGAACCTAGGGGGAGAAGGTGGTCGCTCGGCATCAGGCCCACAGGGCGGGTGCGCTGGCGCTCGCGGTGCTGGCCGACAGCCTCGACGCGCGGATCCTGATCGCCCTGGACACCGGGTCGACAGGCATCGGGGATCTGCGGACGGCCGTCGGCGTGCCGCCGCCGACGACGCTTCGGGGTCACCTGCGCGCGCTGGAGAAGCTCGGCCTCCTGGCCCGGCGCAGGGCCGAGGTCTTTCCCGGGCGCACGGAGGTCGGCTTGCTGGAGTCCGGCCGCGGGCTGCTGCGGGTCGCCGAGCGCGTCGCGGGCTGGCTCGCCGCGCGGCCCGGTGCCTCCGTCGCGCTCGGCACGCCGACATCGCACGCCGTCCTCGTCGCCCTTGCCGATGGCTGGAGCTCGCTGCTGGTCCGGGCGCTCGCCGCGGCGCCGCTCTCGCTCGTGCAGCTCGACCGGCTGATCGGGTCGCTCGACTACCCGACCCTGTCGCGGCGGGTCGACGCCCTCAAGGTGACCGGCCTGGTTCGCGCCTGCGGGTCGACCGACCGGGCCACTCCCTACGCGCCGACGGATTGGTTGGCCCGGGCGGTGGGGCCGCTGATCTCCGCGGCGTGCTGGGAGCTCGAGTCGGGGGTCAAGGCGGCCCCGATCGGCGCCGTCGAGGTGGAGGCCGCCCTGCTCCTCGGCGGCCCGCGCATACGTGCGGCGGCGAGCGTTTCGGGCAGTTGCCGACTGGTGGTGAGGATGGGCGATCGCGGGGCCGCCGGCGGGGTCGTGCGAGTCGATCGCGGCCGCGTCGTATCGGTGACGATCGACCTGCGACAGTTCGCGAGCGCGGCGATCAGCGCCGGGACGGCGACCTGGATGTCCGCCTTGCTCGACGGCGATGGGCGGGGCCTGGCCGTGAGCGGCAACCAGAGGCTCGCGCTACCGCTCGCGGAAAGCATGACGGCGGCGCTCGAGGGACCTCGGCGTCGATAGGCGGACTCGCGGGACGGCGCGCGCGCCGATCTGTCGCACGGCGGATGCAGGGGAAAAGCTCGGCATCGGACGGCAGTCAGGTCGGAACATTTCGATCGGGTTGAAACAACACTGTTCAGCGGTCTAACCCTGACTGGTAAAGGAGGCGGGACGGCCCGTCTCCGTCAAGTAGGGAGAAGACGATGAGACGCAAGATCCTCACGCTGTGCCTCACGGTGGCAGCGGCGTTTGCCTTGACCGCGCTGTCGGCCGCGGCCGCATCGGCCGCACCGCTGTTTCACGCGGAAAGCGAACCGGTCACCTTCAAAGGCAGCAGTTCCGACAACACGTTCGTGACGAAATCCGGCACGGTCGAATGCGCGAATTCCAGCTTTGCGGGCACGAGCGCGAGCAAAACAACCAGCACAGCCACGCTGGCGCCCACCTACGGCGAATGCACCGCCTTCGGCTTCCTCGGCGCCAAGGTCGAACCGCACGGCTGCAAATACACCTTCCACCTGGTCGAAGGAAGCAGTCCACCGACAGCGACCGTCGACGTCGTCTGCGAAGGCAGCAACGAAATCACAATCGAATCGACCGGATGCGTCGTGCACGTCCCGCCCCAGACCGGCCTCAAACATGTGGTATTCGAAAACCTCGGTGCCGGCAAAACTCGCACGATCAAGGCCGGCGTCACAGTGGAAGGCATCACCTATACGGCCACATCCGGGTGCATCAATGCGGGCACCTGGACGACCGGCAAATACTCGGGCACGGTCACGATCAGCGGGACCAACGCCGGCGGTACCCAGCAGGGAATATGGGTCGAATAGACACCAAAGGCTGACTGCCAACGCCCGGTTTTACGCGAAAGCCACAGGTAACTGTGGCTTTCGCATTAAGACCAGCTCTCTCCTTGACAGGTAACACTTTGTCTGTCTACGGTTTGTCTGCGCTACCGATGAGTGGCGGACGCAAGACGAACTGTGCGGTGGCTCGGGGGGCTGCCGCCGAGATGGCAGGAGGCAGGGATGGGGAGAGCAGGGCGAGGACGCTCCACGAGCGCGTCGCGAGGACTACTGGTCGCATTGCTGTTGGTCGGTGTGTGGCTGGCGGTGGCGGCGCCGACCTGTTTCGCCGCGCAGACCCGACTCTACGGCGGCGATTCGTTCGGGCCTGCGGGGACCGGATCCGCGACCGGATTCGCCTACCCTGGCCAGCTCGCCGTCGATCCGGTTTCGGGTTCCGTCTACGCGATCGACATCGGCGCCGGTTCGGTTCTCAAGTTCGACGCCGCGGGCGATCCGACCGACTTCTCGGGTCCGGGCGCCCCGGCGATCGAAGGGCTCACCTTCTTCGGATCGGGCGCGGAGCAGCTGGCGGTGGACGGCACCACGCACCGCCTCTACGTGGTGACCAACGACAACGGCGGCGCCGGGTCGTTGAAGGCCTACGACGCGGCGGGTGAACCGGCCGAGTTCGCGGCGCTCGGAGCGCCCGAAATCCTCGCCCCGTCCGGGGGCGAATTCTGCGGCGTCGCGGTCGACTCGCAGGGCGACATCTACGTCGGCGACTACGGCAACGGCGTGTCGATCTTCTCACCGACCGGCGAGGCGATCACGACGGTTCCGGTCCCAGGGGCGTGCAACGTGGCAGTCGACGAATCCGGTGACCTCTACGTGAATCACTGGAGCCAGGAAGTCGAGCGTTTCGTTCCCTCCGAATTCCCGCCGACGGCGGCGGTCGCCTACTCGTCCTCGGGCACGGTCGGTGGCCCGCGCGCGTCTTCGGTCTACGCGAGCCCGGACGGCGGCCCGGTGCTCGTCGACGAAGGCGAAAGGATCACCGAATTTGCACCGGACGGGCAGCTCCTGGGTCGCTTCGCCAATTCGGGCGCGGGCGCGATCGGGGCGTCGGAAGGCGTCGCCTACGGCGCGGGCGGCGAGGTCGCCTACGCCGCCGATTCGACCTCGGGTCGGGTCAAGATCTTCGGCCCGTCGGAAGCCGCGAAGCCGCGCATCGAATCCGAGTCGGTGCGCGCCGTGAACACGACGGAAGCGACGCTCGAAGCGGTGGTCGATCCGGAAGGCGACGCCACCGAAGTCAGCTTCGAATACGGGCCGGGCCCTTGCTCCAGCGCTTCCTGCGCGGCGACCGCCCCGATCGCGATCGGGGCGGGAGAAGCGTCGGTCGGCACGACCCGGATCCTGCGAGGCTTGAGTCCGGGCAAGTCGTACTTCTACCGCGCTGTAGCCCGCAGCTCGGCGGGCACCACCGTCGGCGCCGATCGGCAGTTCGGGACCGAGTCCGAGCCGGCATCGTCCGCGGGCGGGTGCGCCAACGAAGCGACCCGCAACGAGCTCGACCGCCGTCTGCCCGACTGCCGGGCGTTCGAGCTCGTCAGCCCGCTGGACAAAGAAGGCAACGACATCCGGTCGATTCCGGACGTCCAGGGACTGCCGAGCGCGATCGACCAGTACTCGAGCGCCGGCGACCGGTTCACCTTCTCGACCTACGGTGCTTTCGCGGGCGCCTCCTCGAATCCCTGGATCTCGCAATATCTCGCGACGCGTGGCACCCAGGGTTGGACGACGCGGAACCTCACCCCGCCGCGCGACGGCCCTGACGAAGAACTCGCAAACGAGTTCAAGCTGTTCAGCCCGGATCTGGCCCGTTCCTGGATCGTCCACACGGAAGGTCCGTCGCTTGGACCCGGCGGGCTCGCGACCGATCCCACCCTGTACGAACGCCAGACCGACTCGGGCTCGTATACGGCGGTCAACACCACTGCCGACGTCGACTTTCTCCCCGGCCGTGGAGATCCGATCGAAATCCAGGGAGTCGGAGGAGGTCACACGGTGTTCCGCGTCCCGGTCGGGGCGGAAGACCAGTATCAGGTGTTCGACCGGTTCGACGGCGCGCTTCGGGAGGTCAGCGTGCTGCCGGGAGGCGCTCCCTATCCGGGCCGGGCGACCGCGGGCGCCTTCGGCACCTCGGGTCAAGGTGGTCGGGGCGCCGTTCTCGACCACGCGGTCTCGGCCGATGGATCGCGCATCTACTGGACCGGCATGCAAGGCTCGGCGAGCCCGTCGAGTCCGATCTACCTGCGCGTCGAAGGCCGCGAAACGCTTCCCGTCTCCGAAACCGTGGATCCGGGCAGCGCGCGCTTCTGGACCGCGAGCACGGACGGATCGCGCGCGCTCTTCTCGTTTGCCTCCGGAGCGCGGGCGGGCGGCCTCTACGAGTACTCGGAGGCGTCTGGGACGTCGCAGCGGATCGCCGGCGAACTCGTCGGCGTGGTCGGCGCCGCCGCAGACCTCTCGCGGTTCTACTTCGTCTCGCTGGAATCGCTCGGCGGCGAAGGGACCGCCGGCACCCCCAACCTCTACACCTACGGCGGGGGATCGGTGGAGCTCGTCGCCACCCTGTCACCGCGGGACGTCTCGATCGCGCCACGGATCCCGTCCCTGTCCAATCCCTATCCGACCTCTCATTCGGCCGCCGTCTCGCCCGATGGCGACGTCGTCGTCTTCAACTCGCTCGGCCGGCCGACCGGCTACGACAACCGCGACGTCGAGAGCGGTGAAGCGGACAACGAGGTGTACCGGTTCGACGCCGCCACCTCGCAGCTGACCTGCATCTCCTGCCAGCCGACCGATGCCCGTCCGGAAGGCAGGGAAATCGTCCCCGCCGGCACGATCGCGTCAGGGCTCTGGTCGGCGGCCCAGGTGCCGACCTGGCAGACGCCGCTGAGGGAGCCTCGGGTCATCGCCGACGGCGGCGATCGCGTCTTCTTCGACGCCTACTCGCCGCTTCTCGCCCGCGACGGCAACGGCCAGGAGGACGTGTACGAGTGGGAGGCGGCGGGCACCGGCAGCTGCTCGGGCGGGTCCGCCGACTACTCCGCCCGCAACGGCGGCTGTCTAGCCCTGATCTCGACCGGAGCCGACCCGCTTCCGTCGGAATTCCTCGATGCGGGCGCCGATGGGCACGACGTCTTCTTCGCGACCGCCCAGTCCCTGGTCGGGGCGGACCCCGGTTTCTTCGACGTCTACGACGCCCGTGAACTGGGCGGCTTCGCCGAACCCCCGGCGGCGCCAGCTGCCTGCGAAGGCGACGCCTGCCAGGGCGCCGCGGCGGCGGGCGCGACGGCCAGAGCCGGATCGTCCAGCTTCGTCGGCCGGGGGAATCCGGTCCGCCACAAGCACCGGCGACACGGCAAGAGGAAGCGCAAGCACGGCCACAGGTCAAAGCACCACGGACACGGTCATCGCCACGGGAAGGACGCGAAATGAAGAAGCTGATCCCCTTGCTGAGCGTTCTCGCTCTCGTCGCGGCCTTCTGCGGCACGGCGCGGGCGGACTTCGGCCTGAGCCAATTCGAAGTCTCGCTGCGCAACCGGGACGGCAGTCCCGCCACGCAGGCCGGTTCGCATCCCTACGCGATGGACACGCTGTTCCGGCTCAACGCCCACGCGGAAGGGCACGTCGCCGACCAGGAACTCCGCACGCTGACGATGCGCCTCCCGGTGGGAGTCGTCGGCAACGTGACCTCGCAGCCGACCTGCTCGGCGGTCGCCTTCCGGACCAAACAGGTGGTGCCGGGACACGAAGCCCCGACCAGTTGCCCTGACTCGGCCGCGGTCGGCGCGGCGAGCGCGTACCTCTTCGGCAGCACCGAAAGCGCTGCGGTCGGTGCCGTCTACAACCTGGACCCGCCGCCCGGCAAGGTCGCGGCGCTCGGGTTCCAGATCGCCGCCGTCCCGGTCGTCATCGACCTCGGGATCGATCCGGTCCGACCGAACGAGGTGGTCGCGACGGTTTCGAACGTCGCCCAATCGGCCCTGCTCGCCTCCTTCGTCGAAATCTGGGGCGAACCAGGCGACCCGTCCCACGACCCGTACCGGGGTCGCTGCATCGACCTCAACAGCTCCGTCACGCTGGGTGACTTCCGCTCGCTCGGCAGCTGTCCGACCTCGGCCACGGCGCCGTTCCTGACCATGCCCCGCTCCTGCGGCCCGGGGGTCGCCACCTACTCGGCGCTCTCCTGGCCGGGCGAACTGGCGAGTGGATCGGCGGAGCTCGCGGCGACGACCGGCTGCAACCGGCTCGGCTTCGCCCCGTCGATCACCGCCGCGCCCACCATCCGCGCGGCCGGCTCCTCCTCGGGGCTCGACTTCGGCCTCGGCGCGGAAACGCAAGGCCTGACCTCCACCGGCGCGCTGGCGCCGACGGACATCAAGGACGTCGCGGTCACGCTGCCCGAAGGATTCGTCGCCAACCCGTCGCTGGCCGAAGGCCTCGCCGCCTGCGGCGAGGACCAGCTGGCCCGGGAGACGGCTGCCGGGGCGCCGGGGTCCGGTTGTCCCGAAGCGGCGAAGATCGGCACCGTCGAAGTCGAGACCCCGCTGCTCGGCGAGACCCTGCAAGGGGAGATCTATACGGCGACGCCGTACCGGAACCTGGCGGGCGACTCGCTGCTCGCCGCCTACGTGGTGATCAAGGACCCGGAACTGGGCCTCCTGGTCACGCAGGCGGTGAAGATCAGTCCCGACCCGGCGACGGGAAGGATCGTCGCCACCGCCGAAGCCCTGCCGCAACTGCCCTTCTCACGCTTCCGCCTGCACTTTCGCGGCGGCGAACGCGGGCCGCTGACGACGCCGCCGAGCTGCGGCGCCTACCGGACCGAAGCGGTGCTGACGCCGTGGTCCGGGGGACCGTCGGTGACCAGCGACTCGAGCTTCGAAGTGACGACCGGCCCGGCCGGCGGATCCTGTCCGAGCGCGCCGGCCGCGCTCGCGCCGACCTTCGAAGCCGGGACCGTCAGCCCGCTCGCGGGCACCTTCTCGCCGTTCGTGCTGCGGCTCGAACGCAGCGCCGGCTCGGCACGGCTGAGCTCGCTGGAGACAACGCTTCCCGAGGGGGTCCTGGCCAAGCTCAGGGGCGCGACGGAATGCCCGGAGGCGCAGATCGCCGCCGCGCGGGCCCGCGAACTGCCGCAGGCCGGACAGGCGGAGCTCGCCGCGCCGAGCTGTCCGTCCTCGTCGGAGGTCGGCTCGGTGACCGTCGGCGCCGGCTCCGGCGCCCAGACCAGGGTGAGCGGGCGGGCCTATCTCGCCGGTCCCTACAAAGGCGCGCCGCTCTCGCTCGTGGTGGTGACACCGGCCGTCACCGGCCCCTTCGATCTCGGCACCGTGGTCGTCCGCAACGCGCTCTACGTCGACCCGTTCAGCGCCCGCGTCAGGGCGGTCTCCGACCCCCTGCCCTCGATCCTGCAGGGCATCCCGCTCGACCTGCGCAGCATCTCGATCGATCTCACCCGGCCCCAGTTCACGCTGAACCCGACCTCCTGCGAGCCGAGCTCCGTGAGCGGCAGCGTGGGCTCGCCCTTCGGCCAGGTCGTGGCGCTCGGCGACCGCTTCCAGGTCGGTGGCTGCGGCGGCCTCGGCTTCACGCCCAAGCTCGCGCTGTCGCTGACCGGGGCCACGAAGCGAACCGGGCACCCGGCGCTGAAGGCCGTCGTCACCTTCCCCGATGCCGGCAGTTCCGCCAACGTCAGCCGCGCCCAGGTTTCGCTGCCGCACTCGGAGTTCCTCGACCAGAGGAACCTGGACAAGGTCTGCGGCCAGGCCGATCTGTACGCGGGAACCTGTCCCAAGCGCTCGATCTACGGTCAGGCCACGGCCTGGTCTCCGCTTCTGGACAAGCCGCTGCGCGGGCCCGTCTACCTTGGGGTCGGCTTCGGCTACAAGCTGCCCGCCCTGGTCGCCGAACTGGACGGCCAGATCCGCGTGCTGCTGAAGGGGAGGATCGACACCGATCGCGCCGGCGGGATCCGCACCACCTTCGCCTCGGTCCCCGATGCGCCGATCTCCCGCTTCGTCCTCCAGATGCGGGGTGGCCGCAAGTACGGCCTGCTCGAAAACTCGACCGACATCTGCGCCGCCGCGCAGCGACCGACGGCGCGATTCGAAGGGCACAACGGCAAGGGGGAGACCCTGCGCCCGCGGATCTCGAAGAAGTGCGGCGCCGCGAAGGGCAGGGGCGCCGCGAGACGGTGAGCGGCGCTCAGTCCTCGCGGCCGGGGTCCTGGCCGTCCTCGTCTTCGTCGAGCTCGTCGTCGCCCTGTTCGAGCGCGGTCTCGGAGACGGAGCCGGTGGAGCCGGGGTGGTAGTGGGTCTGGAAGGTCTCGAGGACGCGGTCGCGGCCATCTTCGTCGACCGGGACCTCGTCGGAGAGGCGGACCCACTCGGCGCCCTCGTAGGCCTCCATGTTGAAGACCTCCTGGTCGATCGAGGCGGAGTCGTCGACGATCACGACGACCTCGGTCTGCGGGTTGAAGTAGGTGCCGGGCTGGACCAGCAGCTCCTCGACCTCGTAGAGGTTCTCGTCAGGATCAAGCGCCATCGGCGCGATCTTAGAACGTTCGGGCGCGCCAGGCGCGCGGGCGCTTCAGCCGCTCAGGTCGGCGAGCTGGCGCTCGGTCTCCGTCTCGACGTCGAGCGGTTCCAATCCCGCCCGCCGCCGACGTTCGTTGCGGGCGACCACGAGCTGGCGCACCTCGGTCCGTAGCTCCTCGTCGCGGGCCGCCGGGGGGCTCTCGTCGGCCGCCGCCAGGAGGCGCGCCGACTCGGCCTCGACGTCCAGCACCGGCTCGCCGCGCACCTTCTGGCGTTCCGCCTTGGCGGCCAGCATCTGGCGCACCTCGGCCGCCTGGATCGCCGGGTCGACCTCCCCGTGCGGGTCCCGCCTGCGCCGCGGCGTATCGCGCAGGATCGCGAAGGCCCCGCCGCCGTAGGCGTCCCGGCCGCCGGTCAGTTTCCACAGCCCCAGGCCGATCAGCGGGGCGACCACGCCGGTGAAGATCAGCACGGCGGTGGCTTTGGTGCTCACCGCGATCGCCAGTACCGCCCCCATACCGAAAACCCTATCCGGCCGAGGACGGGCTCCCTTTAAGGCTGTCTTTTCTCGCTCCGGGGTCGCATCAGGTACTCTTCCCCTGGTTGACTGACCAGTCAATCGGGGGCGCCGAGCGGCACTCCTGCACAGCCTTGGAAGCGACGAACAAAAGGAGTGTCACGCGGTGGTCGACTTCACCCTGACCGACGAACAGAAAGACCTGAAAGAGCTCGCGCACTCGTTCGCCGAGAAAGAGATGCGCCCGGTCGCCTGGGAGTACGACAAGGACGGCACCTGGCCCGACGAGGTGCTGCGCAAGGCCTGGGACGTCGGCCTGATGAACACGCACGTCCCCGAGGCCTACGGCGGCCCCGGGCTCGACTACCTCTCCGGTTGCGTGATCGAGGAGGAGATCGGCTGGGGCTGCTCCGGCATCGGCACCTCGCTGATGGCGAACGGCCTGGCCTCGGCGCCGGTCGGTCTCGGCGGCTCCGAGGAGACGAAAAAGAAGTACCTCGGGATGCTCACCGAAGACTTCAAGCTCGCCTCGTTCTGCCTCACCGAGCCGGACGCCGGCTCCGACGTCGCCGGGATGAAGACCCGCGCCGTCAAGCAGGGTGACAAGTACATCCTCAACGGCTCCAAGTGCTTCATCACCAACGGCACCTACGCCGACTGGTTCACGGTCTACGCCAAGACCGATCCGGACGCCGGTCATCGCGGCATGTCCGCCTTCGTCGTCGACGCGAACTCCCCCGGGGTCACCGTCGACAAGAAGGAGGACAAGATGGGTCAGCGGGCCTCGAACACCGCGACGATCTCCTTCAACGACGTCGAGGTGCCCGTCGAGAACCTGCTGGGCGAAGAAAACAAGGGCTTCAAACTGGCGATGATGACCCTCGACCGCACCCGTCCGGGCGTCGCGGCGATGGCCACCGGGATCGCCCGCGCGGCGTTCGAGTTCGCCTGCGAGTACTCGAAGGAACGGGTCCAGTTCGGCGTGCCGATCGCGATGCACCAGGCGATCCAGTTCATGATCGCCGACATGGCGACCAAGGTCGACGCGGCCCGTCTCCTGACCTGGAACTCGGCCGTCCAGCTCGACCAGGGCCAGCGCAACACGCTGCGCTCCTCGGAGGCCAAGCGGTTCGCCTCCGACTCGGCGATGGAGGTCACCACCGACGCCGTGCAGGTCTACGGCGGGTACGGCTTCATCAAGGAGTACCCGGTCGAGAAATTGATGCGCGACGCGAAGATCATGCAGCTCTACGAGGGCACCAGCCAGATCCAGCGCCTGGTGATCGCCAAAGAGGTGCTGCTGCCGCGCAACATCGACGAGCGCACCCCCGAGGCGCAGGCGCAGGAAGCCGACGCCGCCCGGGACTCGCAGAGCGAGCAGGCCGCCGCCACCGTCTAACGCCACACACCCCGGGCCCCCGCGGGGGCCCGGGGTCGACGGGGCGCAAATCGCGCCGATA
>Ga0335075_10004254_pt1 | contig 22448 bp, 23 predicted proteins | sample Lox_Sample_24_FD_206723 | JGI IMG/M metagenome (GOLD analysis project Ga0335075, IMG submission 206723) | Soil microbial communities from Loxahatchee National Wildlife Refuge, Florida, United States - Lox_Sample_2.4 | ecosystem: Environmental > Terrestrial > Soil > Wetlands | place: USA...
GCTGCTTCCTTCGCGATGCTGGATTCAACCTCTGAAACCTTTACCCGAGAGCGCCCATGCTCGACCCAGGACATAACAAGTTTCTGGGATAGCGATAGCCCCGCCGTGAGCAGTGCCGCAGCAACATCGACCATACTTCCCCCCGCCGCCATGTCTATCGCTGGAGCTTAGGCGGAAAAATACTTCTTAGTACAGATCATGTCAACCTTGTTTGCAAACTTTCCTTACCTGTGGGCTTTTGATTGTTTTGATCTCTTGGCCGTACCGGTCTTGCCGCATCACTATGTTAAATAGATATTTATGAATGACACTGCTGCAGAAGCGCTAACGTTTCTCACTTGCTTCGCGCTGTCATTTGAGCCGGGAACGTCTCTGTCGGCTGACTTAAGTCCGCAGCAGGCGCTGCGACATTCCCTCACACAGTGGAAAGGTGATGGATCGGAACCAGGGCATCAGGGCCCGCTAGCTTGACACGCCTTCCACCGAACTGCTCAAGCAACAGAATTCTCACCCTGCCTCGCAACTCCTCTTGCGAGATAGTCGGGAACCGCTGCGCCCGGGGTTGGCCGACGTGAAGCTGAGCTTGGATAGCGCGCACCGACGGAACCCGGTCCACCAGCGAGTTGCTCGGCGAACGACTTGGCCACCTGCTCCCGCAGTGGGTCCGCGTCATGCCTGGTCTCGGGCATGCCCTCGGCGGAAACCTGGGACCTGCGGATGACCATCATGAGGAGCTCGTACGAACCGACTAGCGCAACCCCGGGCCATGCGGCCATCGCCGCCCCGGTCAGGCCATGGCCCAAGCCGTGCGCGACGTTAGCCGCAAGGGTCGCCGCGATACCCAAGCCGAGCAGCCACCGCGACAGCGGGGGAACCGGGCGTCCTTCGGCGCGCGGAGTCAAGCATTACCATCGAACTCGCTTAGATCAGGCCGTCTACCGTCAGCGGGACCAGGCGAGCAGTCCACCCTGCCTCACCGTACGCCCGCACCAGATCGTAGCCATGCTCGTAAGACGCCACCGCGGCCACGCCGCCTCACCGAGCACGGCAAACACCGTTGACCACCTGATGACCCGATCGCCCTTCACTGCGCACCGCTAGCAGCAAGCGAGAACTGTGTTCAGGGCGATGTCGATCATGCAGCTGATGATCGCTCTTTCGCCACGCACTCAACCGCGCAGCCCGATTGATACACGGGTGATCATCTCCGCATATCAGGCCGAAAAAATTAGCGATGATCACCTGTGTATGTAGCGTTATACGGCTCGAAGGGCTCGGCGATCTTCGATCACCCCGTATAACGCCGATTACAAGCCGGGCTGCAGTCGTGTAAGCAGTGGGCGTGTTCGCGACCCGATAGCCCAGTTCTGTACACCTTAACCGGCGTGTGCCGATCGTTCCAGATCCTCACGGATCGGCGGTTCACAGCCACGGTCAATGACCGTGCTCGGTGATCGCTTGGAGGGTGTCCCCTGGTTGAGGAAGGCGCTGAATGCCGCCGAGCGCAGAGGCGCCGCTGGCGAGATCAACAAATTTCGGACAGACGCCGCAATTGTCGGTGACAGCAGGAGCCTATGGCAGAGCAGGGCAGTAACCGCATCTCCTGACGAGCATGAGTCGGACTCCATCGCCTGTCATGCGGCGGATGCTGTCCGATGATTCAAATGCATGAGGGCACTAGGCTACAGAGCCGATCGCGATGTAGCTTTCTGCTAAACGTCATCGCGGTGAATGGGGGACTTCATGGCTGGTGTCGACACTCGCCTGCGGGGTGAAGCCGAATATTACGGCGCCGGCGGGGGACGTTCTGGTGGCGGCCGGTCGGATTCCGTGTCTGGCTCAGCATCGTATTTTGCGTTCGGGCTCCCCTTCGCGGGTTGGCTGACGCTCAGCGACATGATTGCTGACTCAAATCCAGAACTGGGCGACACGATGCGGGCACAGGCCGCCGTCTACCAGGCGGCGCTCGAGCGCTCCTTTGCCGACCGGTTCACAGACATCCGGGGACTTCTCCAGAATGCCGGGATACCCCGCTGGTCAGCAGATGAGGCTGAACGCGCGCTGTTGTCAGATTCGCTGCCGCTTCCGGTCAGTGACCTGGCGCAGGATGCCAGGCAGGCGTACACGGAACTCATGGAAACCGGAACAGTCCTGGCCACGAAGCCTGAAAGTGATGGCTTCCTGGCGGCCGTCATGCACTTCGGTGGACTCGCCGTCCTTGGTGCCGACGCGGACGAGGTTGCCTTGCCCACCAGCCTGCCGGTCCGCCGGGAAGATCTTCCCGAGGCGTTCCTTGACTATTTCCTACCGGATACTCAATTGCGGGCCGCTGCGTCCCTTGATCTGCCTGAGCTGGCCAGCGGACGCGGGTTCAGCCTCTGGTGCCAGAGTCCCCTCCGCCGGTGGAAAGGGGACAACTTGGTAGCCACCGAGCACACGTACATCGAGCGGGAAGTCGAAGGACTCACCAATCCCCAGTTCCACGGTACGGACGCTCCGGTGCTCACTCAATACCGCGACGACATCACCGAATGGCGGCCAGGGGACTTCACCGAGTCCATCCGGATGGGCGTCGGCAACTTCTACTACGCCTACCGGCTGACTGAGCCGAAGCGATCGCGAGCCGCCCACAGGCTCCGGAAAGTGCTCGGCAGCGACGCTATCCGCGAGGTCCTGATCGAAGCCGTCAACGCCGGCGTGACCGCAGGCATGAGCGCTGCCGGGCCCGTAGGCGCTCCGCTGGCTCCCGTGGCATCCACAGCCGCGCGGTCGGTGAACGACGCATTGCTGTCGCGCCTTGAGACCGCGCTGGCCGACACCAACATGACCCCATGGATCATCACGCACACCACGCTGCTCACTCCCCAGTACCCGATCGGGCCGCTGTCCATGTTCGTGCTCGCCTCACCCGCAGCCCCGGACGCCAAGCTGCACCAAGTCCGCCGCGATGCATATGATTCCGACCGCTCCGAAATGGACCTCGGATATTCCGCAAACGTGCGCGCGCTGCAGCGCGGCCGCGGGATGATAGGTTTCAGCACGCCTCCATCACCCCCGTGCCCGGGTGACTTGTGGGCCCAGGTCGCGGCAAAGAACCAGCCCGCGGCATGGACCGAACCGTCCCTGGACGGCAAAGGATTCCGGGTTCTCGTGCCACACGCCGAGGCCAACAACGGCGCGAGCTACGTTTCGGCGTTGCGAGCTGACGTGATTCAGGCACCATAACTACCTTTACCAGCGCCTCTTGGCGCCCAGAACGCCCAGATCAGCATCGCTGGCGTGTCGGCATGAGCCGAGACAATACCGGCGCAGAACGACGGTTCGCGCACGTCTACCGGGCAACTATCGATAACGCTTCGTGACCTGTGCCTACTGGTCGATCGCTTGCCGGTGTGGTGCCCAGCGGCTGGCAATAACTAGCCACAGTTATCGCAGACTCCTGAAACCGGGAGTGCCAGGTTGCACGATGGGCACAGGCTGCTTGGGGCGTCTGCTCTTGACTGCCGGGCCAGCCAGGCCCGGCGCGCGGCAACCTGCGGTGTCAGAGCAGGCCTTCCCCCCGCCGGGCGGCAGGTCCGCGCCGAAGCTCTGGTAGCAGCGGAGCCGTTCCCCGGCGGCGTGCATGTCAAAGTCGCCCGGCAGCGGTCCGCCGTAGTTGTCCAGGATCGCCTGGCCGTATCCCTCCCCGACCGTTGCGTCGGAGTGAACGCACAACGCGGAAAGCATCGGCTGCCCGCGCCGGCGGGAGATCCGGGAGACGCCGCCCAGGACCTGCCCGATCCAATTCATCAGCAGCACGCGCGTATGGATGCCGGTCGCCTGCTGCACCTCCTCGCCGAGGTCCTTGTATGAGATCGTCGCGTGATAGGTGCGGGCGACCCGCTCGAGCACAGGGACCGCCGCGGCCGTCCATGCTGCCACTGCGGCACCGAACTCCACACGCGAGCCGTCAGACACGCGGTAGGTGCCAGGAGTCCCCATGCCCGTCACGATGCCAGATCCCGAGGCTACGCGCAGCTTGCCGGCGTGAACAACCAGAAGACCGGCATCTACGTCGGCTGTACGAGACAAGGTGGTCTCCCGCGCATACGAGATCGCCGACTCTGTCCTGCCATCCGGGCGCACTGGTAGATCGTGCGCCGCCTCCAGAACGTCCGGTTCTGTTTCTGAAAGCATGTAACCCGCAGCCCGGCTACTGTCAGCGCGAGGACTATCTCGGCATTTACGCTCGACAGTTACACTCCTGAACGTAGGGCTATGATTCCCGCGGCAGGCTAATTAGAAGCGATGGCCGCATTTCATGGCAATCTGTTCCAGCTGTTCACGGTAGTCGCGGTCTTGCGTAGCGGATATTGCGGCCAGCGCACATTGGAGGATGAGTTGCCTTATCTGGTCATCATCGGCGGCCAGGCTGAGGGCTGCGTCCAGGTAACTGATGGTGTCTGCGGCGGGAATCCGGGCAGCGTCGGATCGCAGGGTGCTGAGGATGAGCACGACGGCCTGGCGTTGCAACTGGGGAGCCCACATGTGGGGCCGGCCAAAGAGGATTGCCACCTGCTGGTAGGCGTCGCCCGGGTCGTCACCGGGGCGCAGGGTTCTGGATAGCCACAGTTCGGTCAGGGCGTGGGCGACCGAGGCCGCCGGGCCGTCGCCGGTTCCGAGGAACGTCATGATGCTCGGGCCGAGCCAGCGGAACAAGGGTTCACCGGCATGGCGGACCGATGAGTCGTTGGTGCCGCTTGAGATGTCCATCTTGTGACTGAGCTGATCCCAGTACGGCCGGTGCCACACCATGCCTTTCCGGCCACGCTCCCCGGGCGGGTAGCGGAAATGCCAGTAGGGGTCGATCGGCTCGGGAGGAGCCATGGGGTCGGCGGCCAGGCTGATGTCCAGGTCCCGGCGCGAGCCGGTCCACGTGTGCCTGATGGTCAGGGCGAGTGCCAGGTCTGTCCAGTCTGGCTCGGTGAGTGATGACCGCCACAGGAGCGCCCGACGGTGCCAGGTTCCGGGGGGATCTGCCGACTCCGGGAACAGCCTGCTCGCAGGCATGCCGGGGGTCAGCGCAAGGATCAGCAGGACAAGGTTGGCGCTGTAGATGCCGTGTCGTGCGGCAGTCGGCAGCGGCGCGGGCTCGTAGCCGGCGTAGCGGTGCTCGGTGCGGGCCTGGCTGTCAGCGAGCACGCCGACCAGGAGTTCGGCTAGCTGCCGCTGTTCGGGTCCTGCCAGCTGGCGGGCGCAGATCCCGCGGACATGGCGGAGCATCTGGCGCGATGACAGCGGCGCATAAGACAGCAGAGCGTACAGAAGATCATCCTCGGCGGGAGCGCGGCCGACGGTCAGGACCGGCCTGCGGGCCAGCAGGTCGGCGGCAAGCTGGACTGTCAGCCGAGCAGCCAGGAACTCCCCGAACGTGGCGTGCAGGAACTCGTAGGTCTGCAGGCGCGAGCCGTCGCGGACCGCCTGGGCGCGCTGCACGAAGAAGAACCGCCCCACGGCAATCTCGGCCGGCGTCAGCGGCGCCCTGAATCCGGCGGCTGTCCCGGCACGGCGTCCCTGCAGCGCGGCGATGTCGCCGTCGAGCTCGGCCTCGGTCACCCACTGCCGGTGCCGGTTGATCATGCCGAACGCGATCAGCGCCAGCCGTTGCAGTTCCTGCTCGACATGCCCGGCCATCTCGCCTGCAGCTGCCGCGGCATGGGACTTGGCGATCTCGCGTGCGGCGAACGAGGTCAGGAGTTCCTCGTACAGCCGGGTCTCATCCAGCACCTGGCCGTCCGCGCCGCCCTGCAAGGCGTTGGCGTCCGCGTCGTACAACGCCAGCATCAGCAGCAGCAACGGCTCGCGGGCCAAGACCTGGTGCGTCGCCACGATGGATGCGGGCAGCGGCTGCAGGCCCCGCGACCTCAGGTGCTCTTCGTTGTGCCGGTTCCAGATGCTGATCCAGCGCCTGGTCTGCTGTTCCCGAAACGGCTCCAGCCGCAGCGCGGTAGTGCCCTCGGGGTACCGGACCCGGTCCGCAACCGCGATCCTGCTGGTGACCACGGCAACGACCGGCCGGCCCTGGTCAGCCTCGCGCTGCTGGAACCGGGCAACCTTCAGCAGGTAATCAGACTGGCTCACTCCCGTGGCCTGCAGCAGCTCATCAAAACCGTCAAGCAGCACGACAGGGATAGCGCCGTTCGCCGCGCGGGCCAACGCAGGCCATTCCGAACGCTGCCCGGTCGCCGCCCGGACGGCGTATTCAACCTGATCCTGAATCTCCGCATCGGCAGGGACCTCACGCAGCGCAACCCGCACCGGCAAGAAGTCCGCTGCCGGCAGGCGAGCCGCGAGAACCTTCATGAGTACCGACTTCCCGGCTCCCGGCTGGCCGAGCACAACCAGCGGCGCTTCCGTCGCCTCAGGCGAGGTCAGGACGCCGGCCAGGTACTCGGTCAGATCAGAGCGCACCGGACAGTCATCCCACCAGCTCTCATCAGAAGGCAGCTCTCCTCCGGCCACCGGCGCGATACGGAAATCCGGATCCAGGTAGCCCTCCTCCAGCGTCGGCAGGCGAACCCCGGTCGGAGTTTCCCCTTCCGCGAGAATCGGCCGGGCCAGCACGGCACGGTAGGCGTTAGACAGCGCGGTAACGCTCTCCGCGGCCGGGCCGCGGGACGGCAGACAGGCAAGCAGCGTTTCGATCCCGGCAAGCGCCTTGCGGATATCGGCGCGGGTGGCCTGATGCTCAATCTGGCCAGTCCAGAACTGAAACTCCGGTACCTCAAGCGCCAGCTGCGCGTACAGCTCCTGATACCGGCCGACCGCCGCCTTGCACAGGACATCGTCGAGCACACGCTCAGCCTCAGCCCGGCCAGCGTCATCCAGGCCGTTCCACACCTCCAGCCCGCGCGCAAAGGCCGTCAGCCGCAGCGACAGCTGCCGGTACCAGGCCTCAAGCGACTCCGGGAAACGCTCGTACGGCACCAGGGGAGTCGGCCGCGGCGGCGCCGCCACCAGGGCCTCAAGAAACTCCCCGGCCGAGGTACCACCGCTGGCCAAAGCGACCTGCCGCTGCCGGCTCATGCTCATGTCACTAGTGCTGAAGGGCAGCGGAGCCGTTGCCAGGCACTCAAAATAAGCAGTTACCACGATGACGGCATGCGCCGCCTCTAGGCGCTGCATCCGCTCCGCCCGGCCGGTACCGCGCAATCTGTCCCGCAAGCCGAGCAGCAGATCCCGCCCCAGCCGGATAATCCGGCCCTGAGCGCCGAACACGTCAAGCACGGCACCGCTCACACCGCCCGTAGCAACCGACAGCGTGCCCGCGAGCGCACGGTCCAGCGCGGCCAGCACCGGCGGATCCCCGCCAAGCAGGATCACGGCATCACGGTAACCCAGCGCCCTGCGCACACTCACCCCACAACAGGCCTACCCGCCCAGCGGGCAACGTTCATCCCCAAGCATGACACGGCAGCAACAACCAATCCCAGTACGCGACATCCGGGCAGTTCCAGAAAAACCTGCTACGAACGTAAGTAGTCGGAAGTCGTGACGAGTCCCTGTTCGGCAACACCTGTCCGGAGGCGTTATAGGCCCCACGGTTGCAGGGTGCCGACCCCCAGAAAAGCCAGTTATGTACTCAAACTCGGGCCGTTGCCCTAAACGAGGCAGGTACGCATAGCGGCGGTTCAAGCGCTGGTTGCTGACCAGTTCCTGTGGCGGTGTGTGACCATCGCCTTTCAAGCGTCCTATCCTTGGCCGGTGACCGCGACCAGCCCAGGATGGCCGTTGCCGGGAGACCCGGATGCGAGCGTCGGTGCGCGTCATCATCGCGTGCCCCGTTTCTACCTGGAGCGGTTCGCCAACGAGCGCATGCAGATCACGACCGTCGACCGGCGCACACGTGCCCGCCGGACTGCGTCTATCCGGGAGACCGCAGCCGAGAAGGACTTCTACACCGCGATCAATACTGAGGGCGAGAAGGACGGGAAGAGCGAGCACCTGCTGTCGCATATCGAGGGCAACGCTGCGCGCGCGATCAAGAACATCCTGAACCCGGTCTTCCCGCTGTTCCCGCCTCAGCTGCAAGACCGCGCCGACTTGTGCCTGTTCCTCGCCTTTCAGAAGGTACGCGGCAAGCTGACTCGCAAGAGGATCGAGATGCTCGGTGACCTGTGGGCACGTCTGCAGATCCCGGCCGGCATGACCCCGCAGCAGGCAGACGCGTGGCTGCAGGCCAAGGAGCAGGAGCCGACGCCGGAATCCGTCCGGGAGATGGTGGAACTCAGCGCCAGCATGGAGGAGTTCGAGTTCGTGCCTGACCCGAATGCGCACCTGAGCGTGATGGGCGAGGTAGCGCTGCGGATCTCCGAGCTGCTCCTGCCACGGCCCTGGTGGATCGCCGAGTACGACTCGCCGGCGTTGCTGACCAGCGACGAGCCAGTCGCCTTGCACTTCCGGGACCGCAGCCGCCCTGTAGGTCATGATCGCGGCATCGCCTATGCCGACGAAATCTGGTTCCCCCTCGACCCGCGTCGGCTGCTCATCCTCGGCAGGCCCGGCGACCCGCTACCACAGCAGCGTCTGCACCCGGCAGCCAAGACCGCTGCGACAGTGAATTTGACTATTGCGGCCGGCGCTTACGAGTACATCTACATGCACCCCGCGCAGGACCACCTCAAGGGACTACAGCTGCCCAAGCCCGGTCCTGTGTTCCAGATCAGCGGGGACTTGCCCGTCGATCTCAGCCGGTATAACCAGCCTGTCGCCAACACACGCACTCAGCGTCGTCGGTAGGCCCGTACTCTCGCACAGCGCGATCCCAGAAGAATCCGAGAGCCTACACGCCCATGACTGTAAGCATCTGACGTGAGCTCACGTCCCGGGCAGAAGGGTTCCATACCGCCGACTCTGTCCCTGTTAACAGCCGTTGCTGATGGGCCGTGCGTCGGCCACAGAACGTCCGGTTCTGCTCACGCAATCGGCGCGTTGCGTCCATCGTGCATGACAGGACGTTTCTCTTATCCTGGCGGCAATGAGTGATGACCACGGTGACGCGCTTTGGGAGGCTTTCGTCATCGCCATGCTCGCGGTCGGGCCGGTCGCGGAACGGCGATCTCGCTATGGCGATAAGCCGGCCCTGTTCACCGCGAGCCGGGAGATTGCCCACATGGAGGCGCCGGGCGTGATCGACCTGCGGATCACGCAGGCCGGATGGCGACAGGTGAAAGAGCACTTCAGTGGTGATCCCGCCGTCGGGCGTGATCGGTCCCGGCGCGACTGGATCGAGCTTCATGTGAGCTCGTCAGCAGACCTGGACCGCCTCGGCCGATTGCTGGCCACCGCGTTGGCTGCCAACTCATGAGCCAAGGCCGCCAGTCACGCGAGCGCTCGGAATGCGGCAGAAGCGGGCGTTGACGGTCCGAGGGCTAGCGCATAAACATGCAGCCACCTCGTCGTTTCCGTTGGCAGGCGGCAGTGTGGGATCCTTCTTGACGACGGCGCGCGCACAGGCGCCGGTCTGGATTCTTGCAGGCTCTGCGAGGCAGGATGATACAGCCGCGCGGAATGGGTTGACCTGGCCCTTACAGGCGCTTACATGACAGGCTGTTGTACTCACAGCATTTGCGTTGTACTCACAGCATTTGCCATGTTGATCGAATTAAAGTAGTGGTTCAGGAATGCCTCGACCTGCGGTTCTGCAGGACTGCTCACAAGGTTCCCCGGTGCTCGCGCAGTTCCCGTCTGAGAGGGGTCGGCGTGACGGGCGCCCGGACTGAGGCTGAGGCGCCGTGGCGGGCGCGAGCGGACGGGTGCTCTAGAGCGCGATGGCGTTTCCGTCCGGGATGGCTAAGGTCATGCCGTGCAGGGCTGAACGTCACCCAGCGGCAGCCGGTCAAGTCCTGTGTGCAGGACGGCATGAGTGAACCGACGTGCAATACTGTGACATCAAGGCCTTACGAAAGGTAGTTCCCCATGGGGGTTCCGCGCCGCGCAAGCGATCTACGGAAGGCATTGTGGATAATTATGGACCCGGGACGGGGATGATTGCAATGCTCAGGCGAAGGAACAACAATGCCAACCCTCTGCGTAGCTTGGTGTACGTCTCCGACCTTAAGCTACAGGTGCTTGCTGAGCAAATCCCCGTGAGGGTGAGGCGAGATATAGCAGCCGAGCTTAAGCTTGACTTTAAGCTTGTAAGCCTCACGCTAAGTAGTCCCGCCATAGGAAAGAGCCTTCCCGGGGAAGGGAGGATCGCCAAACTCGCGCTAGTGGAAGAGCACATGAAACGGAGCGGTCAAATCGGCGGGCTAGACGCAAAGCTGGGATATTTCGAGGCCCTGGCCGAGATGGATTGGGCTCCTCTCGACGAGAAGACGGTCCTATTCTGCGGATTCATAGACGGTCTGCTCCTTGCCTTGGGAGGATCCGTAAGTCACTTGCTTGGAGAGCCCCCGACGGAGGCGCAGATCGGATCACAGCCGTATTCGATTAGGGCTGCAATTCATGGAGCTGGCGCACCGCGGGCAGCGGACCTTGGCCGAGACTTGCTATCTGCGGCCAGCGCAATCCGTGTCACGCCTCAACCGGTCCGGACCCTTGCAAGTGTAATTGCGCGCGGTGCTCTCCCGAAGGGCTCGCCAACGAAAGAGTATCTTCTGGGAACGCCGATATATGTCGAGAAAATTAGTGAGTTAGATCCCGGATGATAGCCTACCGATCGATTGGAACCCGTTCCTGCCGCTTCATGCCCCCTATCTTTGCGGAATTAGATTCTCCAGATACTCGCCCAGTTCGGTAAGGACGGCTAGGGCAGTTTGGTGCATAGTGTTAGGGAACTGGACATCTTTCGATAGGGACTGCACTATCTTCAGCATGCTTCGTACGCCATTCGCATTATTGTCCGTAACTAGGCAGGTCGCCGCCAGCCGGGAAAAGCGTGAAACAGCTTCAAGCTGACCGTTGGATGGGTTTTCCGTCAGTCCACGTACGCTCAGGCGAAAGGCCAGCATGGCATCGGGAGCGTCACGACGCATATCTGTCGGAAGGAAGTTGGCCGCGAAAATGAGAGTCTCGGCCGCCTCCCTGCACTTAAAGCCTGGAAGGTCGTCGGGGTCAATTGCGCGAAGGACAGAGAGTGCTGCGGCCGCGGCATCCGCCTCGCTCGTGAGCCCACCCACCCTGATCGCGCCTCTGGTTTCCTGCAAGATGATCGCAATTAGCATGAGCGAATTCACCATCAGCAGTTCATGGGCAGCGGCTGTGACACGCCCAATTTCCTTACGGAATCGGAGGGAACTTATCGATATGTCGATGGCCTTGGCTGAATCCTTGGCAGCACCGCCATAGTCCCTCTGGCCTCGCCTGGTGATTGCGCTTTTGATGAGAATTTGACTGGCTAGCGGGTCAATTGGCCCGTCGGGCCTCTCAGATGAAACTGCGAGCTTGAGTGCTGCATCGAGTATCTCCAACTCGCGCAAAGGGTCTTCAATGTTAATTGCGAGATTGTGCAGCAGTGAAGCTCGTTGCATATGGCTTGCGCGATCACTCTCGGGAGATCCGGATATATTGTCGATTGCGTCAAGTTCGGCCAGGGCCCACGAGATTGTGCTTTTTAGGTCCTCTGCGCTCATGTTATGATCCATGTTGAACATGAGGGTGAGGCAGCGAAATGCGATGTCGTGCACTTCGTATGTTGACGCCATACCTCCGAGCGTGTGGGTGATCCTTAGACACTCTGCGGCGGAAATTCTTGCCTCCAGATGCTCGCCGCGAGCTATATGCCAATGCGTCAAAGCTACGAGACTATTTGCGAGTCCAGTACCTGCCCTGTCGTAGCCGACCTCTAGCAGCTTTCGACGGCGTGCAATGCTATTCTCCAACATAGCCTTGCTTGCACTCTCATCCCCCAATTGCTCAAGGGAAAAAGACATGCTTAGCTCTGTACTCGCTATGTTTTCCTCCGATTCCTCTTTCGTCATGAAATCGCCAACGAAATCTTCGTACGACTTCACCGCCTGCCTGTAGACTTCGACCGCTTCTGCATGCTTTCCCGAGTCTGTAAGCGAGGTCCCCAGGAGTCGTAGCGTCGCAGGAAGCTGAGCATTTATCCCCCATCTATTCCCCATTCTCACTATGACACCGGAAGGCCTACCGGAGGACGGCAGCAGAAATTCAAGAGATTTCCTGAAGTCTTTCTCTGCTTCTTGCGGCTTGCCTAGCCGCACCAAGCACCCTCCTCGTCCGTGATATAGCTGCGCAAGAAAAGGGGCGTGCAATTCAGGATCAACCCTGGCAATCAAGTTAGAATATTCCTTGACGGCGGTCGGAATATTTCCTCTGTTCTGCTGCTCATGTGCGAGCTCCGTCCTCAAGGCGATTTCCGTGTCAAGGGTCCGTGCGTAACTGAGGCCCTTGTACAGCGCGGCTATGGCCTTCTGATACTCCCCTATCGCGGAGAGCGATTGGGAGAGGCGCATCGACATTCCGGCGGTTTTCTCGCTAAGTCCATCGTCGTTGAGCTTCAGGGCCAGCGCGCCGAAAATTTCAAATGCCTGCATTTGCGCCCAGACTGAGCCAACCGGGTCTCCCAGGTATGAATATGCAAGCCCCATCTCCGACCATGCGTCTCCCATCAGGGGCTCAAGGCGCTGATCGGCTGCGACTGCAAGGGCATCAGCTATTCGCCCCAGGGTAACAATGGCACCCGCGAGATAGGCAGTAAGGTTGGTCGCTGGAACTGGCTCATCGTGGATGGCAAGGAGGGAGTCTGCGTTCAAACCCGCCTTATCTGCCGCGTCAATCGAGCGCAGAAGCAGAACTTCAGGTCCGTGAACTCGGCCGCCGAGGTCAGATCTCTGGAAGCCTGGAATATAGGTTGAAACCTCACTTGGCCTTTCCGTGACCAACGGTGGAACGGGATGCGGGCTGCCGGTCGTCTCTGAGTATACCGCGCCCAATTCGCTGATTATCTCCATTGCTACTTCTTCTCGCGCGCTCGGAGGCGAGGTGAGGATCTTTGCAAGTCTCCGGGGAATTCCACCTACCGTCGAATCGTCCAGTACTCCATATTCTTTCAGGCTCTCAAATGCGTCTGCACCTCGCCGCCAAGGGCGGCGCCCGATAGATGCCTCGATAAATGTAAGGCCCCAGGCGTACCAGTCTGATCCTATGTCGGGAGCAGCAAAAAGATCGGATTCAGGAGGCAGGTATGCGTCGGTGCCACCGACGCGCCCGCGCTGACCTTGTGAATAGTGCGTTGCAAGACCAAAATCTGCTATGGCCAGTCGCCAACCACCAAAGATGAGCAAGTTCTGCGGCTTGACGTCCCCGTGTATAAGCCCGAAGGCATGCACTTGACTTAGCCCGAATGCAGATTGTAGTGCGAGTTCGATTATGCGAACTGGGTTATCCGCCACGTCATTGATGCAGCTAGCGAGACTGCCCCCAGGCGCATACGGCGTTATGATAACTGGACTGCCATTCACGGTGGCTGTCGCCTGATAGGGGCAGATATTCGGATGGGGCGGCAGGCAGGCGAGCACGGCTATCTCTTTGAGAGCGGTAAACATATTCCCAAAATTGCCTAGCTTCTTTAGGGCTACACGCCGGTCTAGTAGCATGTCTTCGGCAAGGAAAACTTCGCCGTATCCGCCACGGCCAATCTCGCCGAGAAGTTTGTATCGACCTGTCACCATAGGTGGCAGGTCCGGGTCATGTTGCAGATCGTTGCTCAATGTCGCACCCATCCTGATAGTCTGTTGAGCAGTCTTTCACGAGCCCTCCTCCCTGTCATCAACCACAGAGGTCGAAAGGCCAGGGTATATGGCGATAGTGGGTCGAGGGTGAGGTCCGTCTGGCCGAGGATGGCGCTGATAGGTTCTGGTTGGCTATGGATGTTGCGTAGCCGGGAACAGACCATGGCCTCTAACTGGTCCAGAGTGGTTGCCGAGGCTGCTTTTCGTGGTGGCCCAGGTGCCTCCGACGGCGCCAGGGGTCGGGGCGAGGCTGGGCAAGTGGACAGCGGTGAGCTAGTCGTGTGAGCCCCGGTGAACTGGCGCACGTTCTTGGTGCCGTTGATATTGAGATTGTCCCATGCGGGGATGAACGAAGCGTTCGGGGCGCGATGCTCGGATTGAAGAGGGCACGAAGCGCACGGATGAACTATTCTATCGGCCGTCACCCGCGACCCAACCGACTGATCTGCAAGCACCTCTACCCCGTGAATCATCGTTCATCATGTGCTCGTAATCGGCAACGATAGGCACGCCTTCGACACGGACCACAAGTCCGGATGGGCCACCGTGGCCAGCGGTAGAGGCATAGAGGGTTGACGCATAAATATTCGGGCCTGCAACTTCCGTTCATCGGCACGAGCGGTCGTTCGCGCCGCGTCAGGCAGACTGCCGCGCGTCAGGCCAGCTCGTTCTCACGGGTCGATTGACGGCTGCCTAGAGTGCCGGGGCGCCGTATAGCGGTGGCTGCTTGCGCGAATGTCCGGCCACGAGGTATCTCTCCGCGATGGGCAGCCTGGGCCGGTCGGCATCGTGCAGTTCGACCGTCGTGCGATATGCCCCGTCTGCTGTCGGCGACGTTAGCCGCGCGCCGTGGTGGCAGCCGGATCCGGCGAAGTGTTCCCGGAAAGGCCCCGGCCGGCGGGTGTTTACCGCCCGGTGGCCGCCTGGTATTTAGCGACGATGCCGGCCGGCACGCGGCCGCGGTCCTTGATGTCGATGCCCTGTTCCCTGGCCCAGGTGCGGACTGCGGTGGTGTCGATGGCGCTGGCGGCGCGGCTGCGGGGGGCTCGCCGGGAGGTGCCGCCGGCCTTGCGGGCGTGGTCGATGTATTTCCCCAGCGCCGTGTGCAGTTCTTTGGTGTGCTCAGCGCTCAGGTCGATTTCATAGCCCACGCCGTCAAGGCCGAACCGGACGGTGCCCGCAGCCTCGCCGCCGTCGATGTCGTCGATGTAGAGGGTCTGTACTTTCTGAGCCACGAAATTGCTCCGTTCGCGGGATGGCGATGTACAGGCAATAGTAGGCAGCCGTGGTTATAGGGGCGGCAAGGCATGCCGGGACGTTCGCTTTGGGCCGTGGTACCGCGCGGCCGGATGACACGTTCCAGTGCTTTCTCGCGCGTGGTGCGGAGATACAGCCGGCGGCGCCTAGACCAGCCGCCCGGCGGCCAGGGCCGTGCTCCACCTTGAGGTGATTGCGGGGATATTCCCTTCGCGATCGGAAGTTTTGCGGTCTTTCCAGGCATGCCGGATCAGGCGGACGATACCTGGCCTGCTCTCGCGTGGCAGGCCTGAATTCGCGATATCCGGCAGGCGGTCTGCCGTTCCATCGAAAGTGACCCGTGTGTGGCTGCGATGGCCGTTGGACGCCAGCTGGCTGCCCGCGTTGGTAACCATCCCGAGTCCGCGGCTGGTCGTTCCTGTAGTGGCCCGATCGCCTCCGCTCCGGCTTCGGTCGGCTGCGGGGGACCACCGATCCGGTCGCCCTCGGAGGGCGGGGAAGAAACACGCAATGGTGCATAGCCATGTGCGACACCCGCGAGTTCCGCACACGCCAGCAGGGCGGCCGTCACCGGCAGTGCCCCCCTGGCCACGCGCTTTCTTCGCGAAGAGGCGCCGAATACGGGCGGCCGGTAGCTGGATAGCTAAGGGACGCGGCCGTGCGCAGATCATCCATTCCGGCGGCTTTCGCCCGGCTAGCAGGTTACGAGGCCGACCGAATCCAGCCAGGAGCAGGCAGCCGCCCGCCCGGCAAACGTTTCGCCGGCGCAGCATGGGATAGGGATAATCGCGTCATGGACATGAGGAGCCACGCGGACGCATGGCTGGCCGCCTGGGGTACGCGCGACATCGACGCGATAATGGCCTGCTACGCCGAGAACGTCGAGTTCACCGCCTCCACGGTCGCGCGTCGCTGGGGCAGGCCCGATGGCAGGCTGCACGGCACGCCCGAGTTGCGCAGGCACTTTGAACGCGGGCTGGAGCTCGCCCCGGACCTAGCCTTCACCGAGGAGGCGCTGCTGACCAGCCCCAGCGGTTACGCGCTGCTCTACCGGCGCGAGACCGGGAACCGGGTACCTGATGTCGTCGAGCTGGACCCGCAGGGGCGAGCCGCCCGCGTCCACGCCTTCTACGAGCACGCGCAGCCCTAGCGCCGCCCGGCCGCTGACTACTTAGCAATGCGCCGAATGCAGCTGACTTGATCGCAGATGATCCAGTTATGCGCGGCGATCGGCTCGCCCGCGCCCCCATTCCAGAGCGCGCTTATCGGCGGTTCGCGATCGCTGATGGTGGGGCTACGGCTGGGCTGTGTCCGGGTGACGGGTGTAGGCGTACCAGCCTGGTGTGGGGCTGTCGTCTGGCAGGTATGACATTCTGTTGAGGTTTCCTCTGGCGTTCGGGGTGAGGTGCCAGGGGAGGTTTCCCGCTCTGCCGGCCCTGGCTGCTGTGTGAGGGCTCACGACACGCCTGACACTTTGTTCTCAGGAGATGCTTGACGTCCCTGCCCCGTTTCGTCAGCATTTCTGCCCGTGGAGGCAGCGGGAGAGTCGTCCGGGCAGGGTCCGGGGTGGCAGGTCGAGCACCGGTACCGGGCGGTGATGGAGGTCCTGGACGGGTCGCCGGTCAGCGAGGTGGCGGTCCGGTACGGGGTCTCGAGGCAGTCGGTCTACTCGTGGCGGGCCCGGTACGCGGCAGGCGGGATCGACGGGCTGCGCGACGTCTCCCGGCGGCCGCGGACCTCGCCATCACGGCTTGCGGCCGAGACCGAGGCGCTGGTGTGCGAGCTGCGCCGGGCGCACCCGCGCTGGGGTGCACGGCGGATCGCGTTCGAAGTCGCCCAGCGCGGGGTCGAGCGGGCGCCGTCGCGGGCGACGGTGCACCGGGTGCTGGAGCGCAACGGCCTGGTGGTCCCGCAGGCCCAGCGGCACAAGCGCAAGTACAAGCGGTGGCAGCGGGAAACCCCGATGGCGCTGTGGCAGCTGGACCTGGTCGGCGGGATCTACCTGGCCGACGGGCGGGAGTGCAAGCTGCTGTCCGGCATCGATGACCACTCGAGGTTCGTGGTCTGCGCGGCCGTGCTCGCCGTCCCGTCGGGGAGGGCGGTCGCCGACGCGTTCACCGCCGCGATGAAGGCCTACGGGGTGCCGTCGGAGGTGCTGACCGACAACGGCAAGCAGTTCACCGGCCGGTTCACCAAGCCTCGCCCGGCGGAAGTGCTGTTCGAGCGGGTCTGCCGCGAGCACGGCATCACCGCGAAACTGACCGGCCCCTACTCGCCGACCACCACCGGGAAGGTGGAACGCTGGCATCGCACGCTGCGACGCGAGCTGCTGGATGTGGCCGGGCCGTTCGCCGACCTGCCGTCGGCCCAGGCGGCGATTACTGCCTGGGTGCACGCCTACAACCACGCCCGGCCGCACCAGGCGCTGGATATGGCCACGCCCGCCAGCCTGTTCCGTCCCGGCGTCTCCCCGGACCGGGAGCCCGCTGCCGCGGCCCCGCCGCGCGCGGAACCCGCGGCGGCCGCCGGGCCGGTCCCGCGGCTGGTCCTGTCGCCGTCAGGCGGCGCGGTCGAGTTCGAGACGGTGATCTCGCCCGCCGGGGTGCTCAGCGTGCTGCCCCGGGTCCAGCGGCTCAAGATGGGCCCGGCCCTGGCCGGGCAGGTCGCCCGCGTCTGGGCCGACGAGGTCACCGTCCACGTGACCGTCGCCGGGCAGCTGGCCAGGACCGTTCCGTCGGCCCTGGACGCCGAGAACCTGGCCGAGCTTCGGATGCGCGGCGCCGCCGCGGCCGGGCCGCCGCCCGCGCTGCCCGCCCCCGCCCGCGCGGGCGCCCTGCCCGCCGGCACCGTGATCGAGGTGGACCGGGCTGTCGACGCCAACGGGACCGCCGACCTGTCCGGGCGGAAGGTCAAGATCGGCGCGGAACTGGCCCGCGCCCGCGTCACGCTCCGGCTCGACGGGCACCTGCTCCACGTCATCGCCGACGGGGTCCTGGCCAAGACCCTGCCCTCGCCGGTCCCAGCCGACGGCCGCACTGCGCTGCGCGGCGCGCGGATCGCCGGCACGCCGCTGCCCTCCCCGGCCCCCGGAGCGGTCAGCGTCCAGCGCAAGGTCCCCCGCGACGGCGTCATCATGGTCACCCGCCAGCGGCTCCGCGTCGGCGCCACCTACGCCGGCAAGATCGTCACCGTCCACGTCGAGGACACCCACTTCCGCGTCACCTGCAACGGCACCGAGATATCCCTCCACCCCCGCAACGAACAACGCCCGGTCAACAGGTGGAAAGCCAAGATCCACGCCCCGAAAGTCAAAGCACTGTCCAGCATGTCCTGAGACTGTCAACCACGTAGTGAGCCGAAGTCGTCAAGCATGTCCTGAGACCACACACGGCAGCACAAGCGGCCCGGCGCGGCGCGCCGCGATCCCGCAGCATGTGCTTTCCACTTCGACGGTGTCGACCCGGCCGCCGCCGCCGAAATCCTCCGCCGCCATCGGCGGTCAGAGCAGTGGGCCCCTGCCGTTCAGGAAGAGCTGCTCACGGCGAGGCTCACGGTCCCGTTGATGCTCGTCTCCCAGATAGTGCCGGGGACTCCGTTGATCGCGAAGCCGTAGCGCGCCTCGTGCGGCACGTCCTTGATGGTGAACGGCATGTCGCAGGGATAGATGGTGGCCCCCGAGACGGTCGTGGTGTCGTGGTTCCACAGTCCGAGCGTTCCCGTCCCGATCACCGTGCCGGACGGATCGGTGACCGTGACCTGCGTACCCGGCTCCGGAGTGCTTGACGCGCAGGTGGCGTAGCTGGTCGCGTTCATGCCCTGCCCGAACACTGATGAGGAGGCGGAAGATGGTGTGACCGTGCCGTGGATGGTGGTTGCTGGCGGAGTGCTGCTTCCGCATCCCACGCTCAGCACAGCCAGAGCCGCAGCGGACGCGGCAAACGCGATTCTCCTCATGATTCTGGCCCTTTGGTGAGTGCCCCGAAGCGCGTAGTGCGCTCCTTTCCTGACTTGCAGGACGCATCGGGTAAGTAGACGGTGCACCACCGGTTCGCAGTTGTTGCCGGGATGTTACAGAGAGTCCCTAACCAGAGGGAAACGCAGGAATGGACGTCCCTCAGACCGTCGCTGTCGCCGTGATCGCCCAGCACGGGCGGATATATGCCAGTTCGATGATGATGCTCGACTCGGCGCATTACGGAGAATCCCTAATATGAGGGAAACCATCTTGAAGCAACCCCTCACACCGGGGTATGTCACGCAAATGCAATGTGAGCGCCACTGCCGTCGTGACCCGGGAATCCGATGATGCCGTGCGTGCCCTGATCCCGTCGCCGGGCACGGACGGCACCTACTTCAGGAGCACCCGTGAACCTCAGGCCTTTCACCTGGGCCGTAACTCCGGCGGTCGCAGCAGCGGTGACACTGGCCCTGACCGCGTGCGGCAGCAGCCCGGCCGCCACTGCCGCGCTGGCCGGGAACAGTCCGACCCCCGGTCCTTACGCCGGGAACCCGGATTCTGGTGACTGCCTGCTGGGCGCCAACGGCGCCGACGTCGAAGTCGGTGTCGCTGACCCCACATCCTCTTGCTCACGCTGGATCCAGAACCTCGCGGGGAACGGGCTGGTCTGGTACCCGGTGAGCCGGATGGTGGTACCCGGATCAGCGGGCACTGCCGACGGCGAGACGATGCAAGAGACATGCGACCTCACCGACGGCACGCAGGAGCTGTATGTCGAGGACGCCGGCGGCCAGGACTACGGGGACTCGATCTGCTCACAAGAGGAACAGAACGGCTGGACACCGGAAGGCTCGCCAGGCCCGCTCGCCGCCCAGGCCCAGCAGGCGGCCCAGCAGCAGGCTCAGGCATCCGCATCGGCTGCCGCAGCCCAGGCGTCAGCGTCCGCGGCCGCCGCCCAGGCCCAGCAGGCCAGCCAGGCGCAGGACAGCCTCCAAAGCGACGTCAGCACCCTGGACAGTGATGCGAACACGCTGAACACCGACAACTCGCTCGCTTCCGGCATCCAGCAGATGAAATCTGATCTCGGGCAGGAACAGGGCGACTACCAGAGCGAGCAGTCCGACGGGTGCCCCAGCGCCGCAGGGGACGCCGACACGGTAGGCGGCGACGCCGATACCGTCGGCGGGGACCTGGACACCCTCAACGGAGACATCCAGACCCTGCAGGCCGGCGACATCGGCGCCGTCAAGACCGACATCGCGAACGTGAACAACGACCTGGCCAGCCTCCAGAATCTCGGGGCCTCCCCAGACGTCAGCGCCTCAGCGGCGATCGCCACGGGGAACCAGGCACTTGACAACGCGAGCTCGGCTATCGGCTGGGCGCAAGGCCAGGGCCAGCAGATCAGCAGCCAGGCACAGGCCCTCGCAACGACCGCACAAAACTGGGCAAGCCAGCACGGCTGCTGAGCAGTCGATTCAGTTGCCGGAATCAGCGCACCCAGCACGCCCATTCCGCCCGCACCATCCCGCTGCTTCCCGATGCTTGCCGGCAGGCCGCTCCCCATCGCCAGGTGTATCGCCAGGTATTCAGCCGCGGCTGGGGTTCTTCTGCGCGGGGGACCTGAACCCGCATGCCGGTGAGTTCTCCCCAGATGGGGAAAACCACGGCGGCGTGTTCAAGTGCCGTCCGCTTTGGTGAGATATCACCCGGTTTGGTGTCCGAGGGGGGCTTGAGCACGCAGCGAGGTGAAATTCCCCGAGGTGGTTAATCCCGCAGCGTGTTCAAGCGCAGCGCGGATCAGGTTGAGGAAGCGCGGATCACCCCCCCGGGGGGGCATGCGCGGCTTCATCATGGTCCTAGTCGCAGCGCTGGTACGTCGCGAAAGGGCTGCCTGACTTCAGATGCTGACATTGAATTACCTGGTCAACCGGCGAGTCCTTGGGGCTGTAGTTGCTGTGCCTCGGCCATCCTGGCACGCGCCCAGCGGCGGGAGGTGCGTCCGAACATCCGGGCGAGTTTGCGTTCCGACAGCGGACTGCCGGCTTTCACACTAAGCCGGTAAGCGGCAACCGCTTCGTCGTTGACAGCATCAGAGTTGTGCACCTCATCCTCGCACTGGGCGTTGAAGGGCATCATGGCTGACAGCGCGGCAGGCTGACTCGACGATTGCCGCATCTGATCTGCTGCCTCGCGCTCGCCTTGGCTGCGCTGCTCGCCATCAGCGGTTGGGGTCGGCAGGGAACGCGCCTGAGCATGGCACGCCGCGTCGTCACGGATGTGCTGTGCAGAAGGCCCTCGCTCTATCGTCCCCGCAGTGCGGATTAGCCAGACCAGGAGTTCGTACGAGCCCACGAGACTGACTGCCGGCCAGGCCGCGACCACCGCCCCGACCGGCCCATGTGACCAGCCCTGGGCCATGTTCGCCGTCAGGGTGGCCGCGATCCCCAGCCCAAGCAGCCAGCGGGCCAGAAAAGGCACTGGGAGCCGGTGCCGTGCCGCGTACAGAATGACCATGGAACTGGCGTAAACGAGGCCGTCAATCGTCGCGGGCTCCAGCCGAGCGGTGATTCCGCTCCCGCCGTGCGCCCGGACAACCGCGTACGCGTGCCAGTAAGAGACATACGCGGCCACGCCCGCCACGGCCAGCACTGCCACTGCCGTAGAGACGCGTATGACACGATCGATGCTGGTTGTCGCGGTCAGGTCAGAGCGATCGGTGATCTGGGTAGCCGCCGCGAGCGCCGTCATCGTCCCGCTCCCGTCTCCTGATCGCGGCGGCCGGTCACGAGCCAGGCGCCCCCGGTGCTGAGTTCCTGAACGCGATACCCGGAACCGTGGAGAATTCCGCCGAGCGCTGCGTTCATCAGCCGGAGGGTACGGCGGTAGATGCCGTACCGGTACCAGTCGAGCAGCAGCAGGTTGTGAGTGGTCCAGGAAACCGCGATCCCGCGGTGGCCGGTGCCGGATTCCCTCGGGATGGGCATCACGCATACCCCGCCGAGCCGGTACAACGGGTCGTCCTGGTTGCAGTGGTGCAGCGTGAAGCCTGCCTCGATGAGGGATCGGGCGACATCACGGACCAGCGACGCGGGCGGATCGCCTTCGGCGAGCGGGTAACCGTCGGCGCTGAGCACTCCGCGGACTGCTTCGGCGAATTCCGCTTGCGAAGCGGCGGCGCGCAACGGCGCGAGGTCGGGCCGCTCGAATTCTTGATCGGGCACTGCTTCTCCTCCACGGCCGGTTGGGAGGAATTTGGGAGGCCGCATCTTTCGCGAACTGTCCCGAACTGCTCCCAACTGAGCTGAAGTGGAGCTTCTGACCTGGCCTTCCGCTGAAGTGCCTCGTCGTCGGGCTGATCGGAACCCCATGGTAAGGAGAAGGTCTACGGTTCGATTCCGTAACGGGGCTCCCAGGTTAGCGGCTGGTTCCGATCACGGGACCGGCCGTTCCGCATGCTGGTGCAGCAGCAAAGTGCAGCAGTCGCCTCAAGG
>Ga0335075_10004255_pt1 | contig 22441 bp, 25 predicted proteins | sample Lox_Sample_24_FD_206723 | JGI IMG/M metagenome (GOLD analysis project Ga0335075, IMG submission 206723) | Soil microbial communities from Loxahatchee National Wildlife Refuge, Florida, United States - Lox_Sample_2.4 | ecosystem: Environmental > Terrestrial > Soil > Wetlands | place: USA...
TTGCCGTTGATCGTTTCCGTGTAGGGCGCGGCGGCGTAGGGTGGCGCCACGCGGTGACGACCGAGGATGACCGGTATAGGCGCCCACTGCGCAGCCTGGTTGCGGCTGCCGGCGATCGAATAGCTGACCTTTGGAGCTTCAAGCTTCTGGGGGTCCTGTGGCTTCGGTGCGAACAGCTTGTTCAGCAGGAACTTCGCGCCGAACGACAGACCAGCGAGCAGCAGCTTGCCGAAGAACCCCATGGCCGCGACCGCTTGGCCGAAGGCTCCCACCGCGCCGATGATCGCGCCAATGATTGCCGTTATCGGTTCCTGCGCCACAGGACGAAGCGCCAGCGTCGTCGAGGGCTTGAGGCGGACACGATGCCACCGATCGGCGGGGATGACTTGACCGTCGATATAGGCGACGAAGTCTCGAGCCTCGTATTTCGTCGCGACCGATGCCCGCGCCGTCGCGACGATCTCGGCGATCGTCATGCCCGCCGGCAGGCGCAACGTCTGCGTCTCATGACGCATCGGATGCGTAGCGACGATCACCTTCACGTCATCGGCATGCGTCAACACCTCGCCGTCGAGGATCTTCGGAACGAGAGCGTTCATCGGCTTTCGTGCCTTAGGAAACCGAGCACGCGACGGCGCAGCCTGGGCGAATTGAGCGGCTCGATAACCGCCCCCGACTTCCGATCCGTATGCAGGACCATGTCGCCAGACGCAGCGATGCCCAGGTGGCAAGGGCGGCCCGCCAGAGCGAGCAGGACGACGTCACCGGGCTCGGGAGCGTCCACAGGTCGCCAGCAGTCCTTGCCGCCGTCGATAAGGGCGCTGATCGCTTCTCGATCCTGCGTTGTGACATAGTCTTCCGAATAGCTCGGAAGGATGATGCGGAAGACGTCCTCGTAAACGATGCGCAGCAGGCCGTAGCAGTCGGCCCCGTCGCGGTCCCGGCCGCGCTCGACAAAGGGCACGCCGACATAGGCGGACAGGTTCATCAGAACAGCCCTGGGAAGCCGCTCGGTGCAAAGACGCCAGCGGGAAAAGGTTCATCCGTCAGACTGTCGAGTCCAAGCTCCAGCGTGAGGCTTTCGGCATCGCCACGGAAGCCACGAATATCAAACTCCGGCGTGTCGTATTCGACGTCATTTGGCGAGGACGACAGCACCACCTGGATCGAGGCAGTGCCCGGTGTCGTCACGCTGCGCGCACGCTCGACAAGTTCCCGGCTGACGTTCTCGATCACGATGCGGGCCATGGGCGCACGCTCGCCGACATCGTCGGGTAATTGCACCGACATAGGCGCGAACAAGTATATATGCCCATTGCTTTCCGTGCCGTAGCGCAGGGGTGTTTCCGACAGCCGTTCGGTCGGATCGCTGGACAGGCGCGCGATGCCCGGAATGTCAGGGTGCTGGAGGGTGATCAGGACAACGGGAAACTTGTCGGTCTCCTGATCATAGGACGCCTGCCGGAATGTCAGGCTCACGGTTCGGCTCATGGCAGCACCTCAAGATCGAGCGTCACCGAGTAGTTGTCTGCGCCGAGCGGTGACCATGACGGCAGCGAGCCGGCGAACCGGACAAGCATCGTCGAGCCGTCGATCGGGTCCGGCATTTCAAAGGGCAGGCTGCCGCCTATGAGCGTCGCCTGAACGAAGTCGCGCAGATCGGCGAGCTGATCGCCGTCCATGATCATGCGACCCCTCAGAGGGCGAGGCGCTGCCGTCGAGCGCGGCCGCACCTTTGCAGGTCCGGTTTCCATCGGCGAGATGAGGCGGTTGTCGCCCATCGCATCCGAATAGCCGTCCATCTGCCAATAGTCGGGCAGGGACGCGGGCCAAGCATCAGCCATCCTATCGACCCTTCAGCGCGCCAGTCGTGCGCAGCGCCCGGTTTGCGGCCGTGCCACGGTTGCTCAGTTTGTCGGCGATCATCTGATCGATGATGACGTCCAGCTCGACAGTGCCCTCAGGCCCCTGCCGTTCCTGCGTGCGGACCTGAGCGCCGGCATTGTTGATCACGTTCAGGGTGACGCGCGCGCCGCCGCCATGCATCGCCACGCCGAGCCCACCGTCCGGCCCTCGACGAAGCGGCATGATTGCTTCCGGCCCGGCCTCGCCCATGAGGCCGACGCCCTGGGCAAAAGGGAAGATGGTCGGACGGTTGACGATGCCGCCTTGTGCGAACGGGATAAGCCCGCGATCGAACACACCACCCTTCGCAAAGAGTCCCCAACTGCCCGAGATGATGTCCAACGTCGCGGCCGGCGAGATCGCGTTCATGAAGCTGAACGCCCCACCGATTCCGCCGAAGCTGCCGATAAGGCCCTGAAACCAGTTCGAGCCGCCGCCCATGGGGTTCGCCAGAAACTGCTGCATGCCCTGGCTGAAATTCGACATGCCGGCCGACATCTGACTGACTGAGCCCGCGGCACGGGAAGCGCTTACACCGGTTTGACCGAGCCCACTGGCCGCCTGCTTTGCCGTGTTGGTGACGCGATCAACCGAGCCGCCGAACTTGCCCAGCGCTTCCTCTGCACCGCGCAGGCGGCCAGTGAAGTTATGCGCGGCCTCAGGGTTGTCTTCGCTCCACCCGAGCGGGCGTTCAAAACCAGCAAATGCCGCCGTGGCCCCGCGAACGTCTCTCGATGCCAGCAGGCGATCGAAAGCCGGGCGTTCAGAGGATTGCAGTTCCTTCCAGGCGAGATTGAGCTGAGCATTCGTATCGCCCAGCATGTGAGCGCCACCGCCGCGGTTGCTCCAGTGCTGGAACAGTCCGAATGCCTTGCCAGCGTCGCCAACGGCGCTCGGGTTGAACGCGGACTCGGCGCTGATATTGCCCATGATGCCCGCGATCTGATGCGGGGCAAGGCCCTTGCCGGCGAAGAAATTCCAGACCTGCCCCTCGACGCCGCCGGCGCTGGTGAGCCCGGCAGCCACGTTGCTGTTTGCAGGTGAGAAGATGCGTGAGACGTTCGAGCCAGCGCCGCCCAGGAACTCTGTCAGAGTCGTGTTCGCTTTGAAGCTGGACGCCGCCGACGCCCCGCCGTTGAACAATTGGCCGATCCATCCGCCAACAGACGCGCCGCTGCCTGCTGCCGGCGCAGTGCCAAAGAATGCGGCGAAGGGACCTTGTCCGAGCAACAGTGCCTGGAGCACGGCATCCGCCAGCGCAGAGACAACACGGCGTAGCGCACGCTCGGCGCCATCGGCCCCGGATGCGAGATCGTCGAGCACGCCCATTGCCAGCCCACCGAAGAACTCGGCGCGCTCGTTTACTTCGTCCTGCTGCCGGGCGAGATCGGCAAGGCGCAGCTTGTATTCGGTGATCTGCTCAGCATTGGCGCGCAGCGCATTGGCTTCCTCACCATGCAGGTCGATACCCATGCGGCGGATATCCTGCTCCACCTGCATCTGAGAGACGGCACGGGCGCGGGCCGCATCCGTCTGTCCGATCACACTGGCCTCGAGCCTGAGCGCGTCGATCTGTTCGAGCTGTGTCTTCAGCATCTCCCGTGCGCGGTCGACGCGCGGGTCTGCCTCCATCTCGATCAATGGGCGCGGCGTCGGCGTCGGTATGCCGATCGATTCACGCTCCAATTGCTCGCGCTGTCGGCGGTACTCTTCGATTTGCTGTAATGTCTGGAACGGCGTGCTGTAGAAGCCGCCGAGAGGATCTAGCCCTGGCAGGACGGAACGCTGATTGAGAAGCTGCCCTCCGAGAATACTTGCCCCTTCCTGAAGGAACTGTGCTTCCGTCCGCAATTCGCCGGCACGTTTTGCCGCTGAACCAAGCTGTTGAGCGAGTTCTTCGAACTGGTCGGCATAGTCCTGGATGACCGGAATGCCGGTCTGCTCCATCAGTTTGTTCAGTTCGCTCTGGACGCGCTGCGCGTCTTCGGCCGTCGCTGTGCTCGCTGCGATCTTGCTGTCGAGTATGTCGTATGCGTCCTGCAATGGCACGAGCAGGCTTTTGTTGGCTCCCTCGGCCGCGCGGAGCTGTTCGATCAGTGTTGCAAAGTCGATGGATAGATCGCCGCGGCCGCCTCGCGCATCGTCGTATTGCTCGCGGGCGAGATTGTTGCCGACGGCAAGGCGGTCCTGAATATCTTTCTGCCGCTGGAGCTCATCGTTGTAGTCGCGCAGCTTGGGCATAGCATCGCCCCAGCGCGCGGCGACCCGCGCAATGAGTTCTGCTTGCTCCTTTAGAGCCGTTTCCGATTCGTCGGCCGCCTCACCCCATGAGGCGAAATACTGGATGGCTGCGGCCGCCGCACCGGTCAACCCGACCGCGATGATGCTAACCGGACTGACGAGTCCGAGCAGGGCAGCGCCGAGCGCGCGGGCAGCGCCGGCCGCACCGAGAGGTCCCAGTGCTCCGGCAAGCTGTGTGCCCTGCTGGACGGCCGTCACAAGCGGCGCCTGGCCGGCCATCGCCATCATGCCGATGTCCTGGAGTTGGAACATCGCATTTTGCGCAACGAAACGGTTGTTGTCGTTGGCGATCGACGGCGTATCGTTCAGGCGAATTTGCGCCTGCCTGACGCGCTCGATGTCGGCGATCTGCCGGCTGCGCAATGCCTCGATCTGGGCGGTGGCATTGACCTGCGTGGTGACGCCGAGCATGACCGCCTTGTCGACCAAGGCGAGCGCCCGCGTCATTTCCCGCTCAGCGGCGAGCTGAGCCTTGACGACAGGATCGATCGCTCCGCGCAGCCGATCATAGGCTCGCGTGACCCGATCAACGCTCGTCGGTATCTCGTCGAATACCTTGCCGGCTGAACGGCGCAGCTCTTCCGCCTTGGCGTGCGCGCCGTCCATTGCCCGCTCATACGCGGCCAGGCCAGCCTGAGCGCCACGGGCGTCGACTGTGAGTTCAGTTACCGCTGCTGCTGCCATCTGTCTTTTCGCCCTCTCGGGGCTTGCCGTGCTCGGCGAGGAAGATCACGTCGAGCCGTTCGATCATCTCGATCTCCCAGGGCGTGAACCGAAACCCGGTCACGCGCTGGAAAGCGTCGATGTCGGAATAACTGATGAAGCCGAGACCGAACCCGTTCGTCGATCGCCTGTTCGAGAGGCGGACGAACTTGTTCCACAGGTAGACCGCATGCCGCGGGAGAGGCGGCAGCGCGAGTTCGGCTTCAAGTTCCTCGCGCCGCTTGTCGGTCCGCGCTCGGTCGCGCAGACCTTCGATGTTCTTTCGATCTTCGGCGCTCAGCGAAAAGTACGCCCTCGCGTGAGCCTCTAGGCCGTCTGCGAGGGTTTCGTAAAAGACCGCTCGTCGCCGATCACGTCGATCAACTGCGCAACGACCCAGCCCATTTTCGCGTGGCCGAGAACCTTGGTCGCGTTCTCGTCCGAGTAGGCGAGCGGCTCAGGCGAGATGAAGTCGATCTTGACCGGCGTCCAGCCGATCACGCGGCTGCATACCCATGCGATGTTATCGCGGCGCTGCTCTTCCGGGTCCCGCTCGTCGGGCTTGATCTTGCGGCCGTTCAGTTGCTGCGCCTCGATCGCGGCCTGGCGTTTTGCGCCCTTGCGCGCGGACTCGTTCACCCATGCCTGGGCCTTCGGGTGATCCACATAGGCGATGTCGATTTTCCAGCCGCTGCCGATCTGCGTGCCGGGCTTCAAAACCTCGTAGGTGATGCTGTCCAACGGGACAATTGCACCGATGTCGGTGACTTCCATGGCCGTGTTCCTTTTGCCGGAAAGGTGGGGCGGCGGGACCGGCATCCCGCCGCCTTTCTTCTGCGCAGAAGCGCTACCCACTGCCGGGCGGGGTTCGATCGTCACTTGGCTTTCGCCACGACCTTGTCGACGGCCTTCTGGGCTGCCGAGCCGGCCTTGTCGACCGTCGAGGAATCGACGTTTCCAGCCACCGCCACGGTCACCGATGCCTTTGCCGTCTCGCTGACAGGAATGGCATCGAGGTCGCGCCAATTGGCCGGGAGCGTGGTGCGATAGCCGGCCTTCTCAGCCTCACCGATCGCTGACTTGAGTGCGGAAGCTGCCTCCCGCACTGCCTTCTCATGGTTTTTCATTGGGGGGTCCTTTCCCGGTTACGATGCGTTGCTCACCTGGAGCTTCACCATGCAGGGATCGAACGCGCCGCCAGCGCCGTCGATGCCCACAAGTGCAGGCGGGATCGAGATCGACTGCGTGCGCGGCCCGCCTTCCTTGGCGAGCGCGGACTTGTCGACCGAGCCCAGGGTGAAATTCGGCACGAAGAGCGAGAAAAAGTCCGCAGGCGCCGTCTCGTTCTCAGAGGCCATGACATGCAGCGATAGCGGCGTCTCTGCGATGAAGTCGGCCACGGCGAGCAGGTCCTTGCGCAGCATGGACAAATTCATCGAGACCATCATCGAGCCATTGAAGACGTCGGCGACGAATTTCGACGCCGAGCCGAAGGTGTCCGGCGCGGACGGACGGATATCGACCGTGATGTCGAGTGACGTCAGGTCGACAATGTCCGTCGTTCCCATGCGGATCGCCGCCTCGACGACAGCGAGCGGAACGCTCGTCGTGGTGCTCGGCGTGGTGAAGTGCGGGGACGAGCCAGAGGCTGCTGCATCGAACTGGCCGGTTCCGACCCAACTGGTGTCCAGCATGATATTGCTGTTCGGCTGCATCGAGAGGCGGAATGAGCCCCAACTGCAGTCGGTGAACAGTTCCGACCGGTCCAGATCATATTCATGCTCTTCGATCGTGAAGTAGCGCTTCACCAGCGAGCCGGCAGCCGGATTGATCAGCACGCGGCCGGGGCGGGTGATCGTGAAGGCGGTATCGGCGACCGCGTTCAGGGTGAGCGTCTCGGCTACGGTGATCGTCGTGGCGGTCAGCCCGGTGATGCGCAGGTTGCGGCTGTTGTTGCCCGCCGTCGAATGGCCGGTGAGGCGGATGACGTCGCCGACACGCAGGCCGACGGTGATCCATGAACCGGTGTTGCCGACGATCGTGCTGGCCGTCGTCGTGATCTCGGTCGGACCGCCAGACGTCGCTTCGGTGATCGCGAGATCGGCAGAGCCGAACGTGCCACGCATGACAGCTTCGAAAATGTCATCGAAGGTGCCCATGGACAGTTCGCTGGTATAGTTGCCGTTCGAGCGCTGCAAACCGTGACGGCCGCGCGTCGACATGCCGTCCCGGCGAACTTCCCGGCTCTCGATAGCGGCCTTGGACATGCGACCGCCCTGGCCGCCAGTCTGCCGCAAAACCTTGGCCCCCGAGCCGTTCGCCTGGGTGCCTTTCGCGGACTGCACTTTGAACGCCGCGAAGCCGTTCCACTGTTCCGAGTATGCCATTGTCTGGGCTCCTTACTTTTGCGGGTCAGCCGCGGTGCCAGTAGGTGAAGTCGACGGCCAGGGTGACGCGAAACCAGTTCCCGTCGTCGTCCGATGTCGCGCCGCCGTCGACCTGGGGATTCAGCGTTCGGACATATGAGCCGAGCCCGTCGTCGTAGAACTTCGCTGCTCGGAAGAGTTCGCCGATCGTGACGGCGTATTGCTGCGCCTGGGCGAGGCCAGACCCGACAGGGACAAAGACGTGCACGTAGATCATGCCGTCATAGCGCCAGCCCCGCTGTCCGACCGTGCCGAACGTCCATAGCCTGCTGCCGAGTCCGGCCACCTCCAGATGAACCCATGGCTGTAGAACGCTGTCGCCATCCACCGGGGGCCACGGCTGAGCCGGGGTTTCGTTCTGGAACGATATCCTCGTCGTGAGCCAATTCGTTTCGAGCCGCGAACGGATCGCAGCAACGGCGCCAGCGTAGTCGGCCATGGTCTCAGCGTTCCCTGATGAGCATCGCCGGCGCGCGGCCCGATCTGAGGTTGCGATAAGCAAAGCGGATATCGACCAGCCGGCCGTGAGTGGATCGCATCATGCGAACCGCCTCCAGGTAGACCTGATCGGTCCCCGGCACCCGCATGCGCATCAGGCCTATTTCGATCTTGCGCGCGTAGGGCATGGGGTTCGCGATGAACACCTCGTCTCCAGGCTTCCATCCGTCCAGATCGGTGACGGGTTGCCCGTTCAGGAACATCGTATGCAGGTCGCGGTAGTGACCGCGCTCGACAGGACCGAGCGGGGAGCGCGCCTTCAGCACTTCGATCGCGTCGCGCGCCACTTCCTCAAGCCGGTGATAGATGTAGTGAATGACACCGTTCAGCCGGACCGCGTCTTCCCGAGCGCCCTCGACACCGTCGACAAAGCGCGTGAAGGACTGAGGCCGCGGCTCAGCCGAAAGGATTTTCCCATGCTCCCGCTTGGCGAAAGCCGCGATCTGCTTACGCACCTCGTCGGCCGTCGCGTTCTTCGCGGCCTGAAAGCTGAAGGCGAGGGCGGTCATCCGCGTAACTGCAACTCATGGCGAACGATCGAGCCGGCAAGCCGGACGATGTTCACCGAGATGATGCGGCGAGGCGTCCCGCCGACGACGAGATAGCCGTTCTGGACAGGGACCGCCCCCAAGCCTGTCGGTGAAAGTATCGCCTTGCTGTCGCCCTGCTGGATGATGCCGACGATCTCGTCGGGGCGGTATCCTCGAACGAAGGCGTTCGTCGCAACTTCGCCGACGGCACTGTTTCCCGTGCGCAGCTTGACCGCTTCGCCATGGTCCGCGATCTGCGCGTCGAGCGAGCCGATGATCTCTGCCGGCGTCATACCGTGTAGACCCTCAGGCCGGACAGCAGCCGGTCCGTCATCTGCCGGATGATCACGTTCGCCTGATCGCTCACGACATATTGGCGCATACCGATTCCCTCGACCTGATCGGATCGCAGGAACAGGTTTTCTGTTCGAAAGGTCGACTTCAAATGCTGCACGGTCGCAATGATCGCCTGCCGCGCCCGCTCAGGCACCGGCCCCGTGCCGCCTTCGTTTGAGGCGTCCTCGTCATTGTACCCGGCCTGGTATTCGATCCTGAGGGCGTCGGGTGCGCATGACAGGCTCGGGAACGAGAAGCCGGCCGCGAACCAGATGCGATCGTCGACCATCCGCCAGGCGTCGTCGGGGACACTGAACTCATTATCGGCCGCATCGAGGTAGGCGATGTTTTCCACCTCGATCACCGGGCCATAGGGCAGCAGCATGTTGCGGCCACAGAAACTATCCTGGGTGAGGCGCAGGACCTGAGGCCCGAAACACCGGCCCAGCCAGCCGGACGGCCCGTCTATGTCCTCGGTGACCGCCTGGATCAGCGCAGCGACTGCCGGATCGTTTGCCGCGTGGCTGCCGACGATATCTGCCGGCGTCACAATGGCTTCAGGCGCTGAAATGACGCGTACCGTTTGCTTCATGGGGGGGTCCTGCTGTCACGCCGAAAGGGCCGGAATGAGCAAGCTCAAACCAGCCCCCGGTAGCGTGACATTTCCGGCTTAGGAGATGTGGACGCGAAACTTGCCCGACTTCACGTTGCCGCCTTGCGCGATCACGATCTTGACGCGCGAGACGATCGCGATTTTGTCGCGAACAGCTTCACCGCCAGACGCGTAAAGCCCGCCGGCGCCTGCCTGGGTATGAACCGCGCCGCGCGGCCGAACGATCTCGGATGCGTTGATGTTGGTGTCGGTCCACAGGCTTTCGCCGGTGAGCTCGTCCGTGATTGTGAAGTCGACGCCGTCTGCGAAGTCGACCTTCTCATAGCCGATGGACTCCAGCAGGCCGCGGCACTTGCCGGCGGACGGCAGATAGGCGGTGGCGCTGCCATCGGCAGCAGTAGTCACAGTCACCTCGTAAAGGCGCATATTCGTTCTCCGTTTTAAGGAACCTGAGGGCAGAGCCCCGAACTGCCGGACAGCCGGCCCTACTGCTTGAGCCTCGACAGCAGCGGGTAGAGATCGCAGGTGATCTGCGTCCCGTCGCCGTTGGTGAGGATCAGCAATGCTTCGTCGGTGATCGACATATCGACGACTGGTTCGCCGTCCTTGCCGCGATCACCCTTCAACTTTTCGCCGCGCGGGCCTGGCCGTCCTGGCTTGCCCTGCGCCGATATCATCTGCCAACCTTCGCCAGGGCAGGGGCCGGGTTCATCCCTACGGGCAACGAAAGCAGCGCCATTGAGTGCGACGACGTCGAGCGCCTCATAAGCGGGCTGCCCGTTCGCGAATGCCTCAGGATCGAACGTGCCACGGATTCGGAACGACCGGCCGGGCTTCCCATCCACACCGCCCCGAGCAATGCAGTTCCAGTCGTCATGAGGTGGCGCGCGGCCGGTGTCCTTGTTCGCCTGGAACGTTGACCCCTCATGAGTGACGACGTCGCCTTCGTAGTGGACGCGATCCTCCCACGCTTTGACGATCGGCAGCTTTCCGTCCTTGCCCGGCTCGGGCGGGGGCAATTTGGACACCGCCTCGTCGACCATTGAACGGATGACCTCGGGATCGGCGTCGGCGCCGTCCTTCAACGTCGCGAGACGCTCAGCCACTTGCCGTTCGAGGTCCGCAACAGCAGCGATGCGGGTGTCCAGCAACGCGAGACGTTCGCGGTGCTCAGTATCGCGGGCGTCCTTCTCAGCTTGAGCGGTGCGGCGCAGCTCGGCGATCTCTCGCGCGATCGCATCGGTGACCGCATCAGTGAAGGAGCGCAGAGACGCGGGCATCGAGTTCGCGGGTGTAGTCGTCATAGCTGCGCCCTGCGTCGTCATCGTTTTCCTCGTCCTGTTCCGCTGGCGCGGGCTTCGCCGCTGCGCCTGCCTTGTCAGACGGTTTCATGTTCGCGCCGTAGCTGAGCGGAACGACCTGTTCCTGCACGCGCGGCTCTTTGCCGACGCCGCCTGCCGATGCGGGAAGATCTTCCTCGGCGCGGGCTTCATCCGAACTGTGAATGCCGCTTGTGACGCTGCGCGCCAGCGCTTCGATACGATCCTTGAACGCGCTGCGCTGGAGCGCCTTGGTATCGAACTCGAGATACTCTTCCGGCATGCCCCTGAGTTCGAATAGCTGGCCGAACGCTTCCTCGATGTGGTTCAGCGCGAAGCCGAGTCCGGTTGCGATCCATGACTGCATGAGCGCTTCGGTTGACGCGAAAGCGCTCTTCTCGCCCATGCCAAGGACCTGCAACGGCATGCGGAAGGCGAGGGCGACATTTTGATCGGTCATCTTCAGCAGTTCGGCCAACTGCCCGTCGCGTGCGCTTGCCTTGATTTCTTTCGCCTTGAGGCCCCAGGTGAGGATCGGCGTGCCGCCGGCGTTCTCGCCGCGCGTCTGTTCGTTCCAGTGCTCGCGAAGCTCCTGGGCTTGCTGCTTGTTCAGCTTTTCGTCCGTTTCTAGCATAAAGCTCGGACGCGCTTGATTCAGGTAGAACACCACCTGCTGGCTGAGTGCCGCGCCGGACATGGCGAGGTCCAGCGTCGCGGCGAGGATCGGTGAGACACCTTTCAGCGGATGCTGCGGCGTATGAAGGCGGACATGCAGCACGTCACGCGCCGGCACGGGCAAGGAGAAATTGAACCGCTGCTCGGCTACTTCGTTGCCGCTCAGGCTGTAGAAGATCGAGCCATCAAGTGCGATGCGAGCGCGGCCATTCCGCATCAAATGCAGCTCGACGATCTCTTCTCGGCCGTTGCGCACGGCATAGGCGAACGCCTCGCCCTTATCGTAAAGCCGACGGGTGAGATTCAGCAAAAGGTCCGACCCGGACTGATAGTCGTTCGGACGCTTGAGAACGCGCGAGAGGGCTGAGTTCAGTCGGGTGCGTCCGCCGTCGGCATTCTTCTGCCAGTGCCCAGGAGGGCACATTGCGACCGTCTGCGAATAGGCAGAGATGCACGCCTCGACCATGGCATTCGCCTGACCGTATGGCTGAACCGAGTAGCCCATCTGCCACCAGTTCAGAAACTTGCCGGCGGCCGCCGACAGGTAGCCGTCGGAAAGCAGATATGGACCCGGACGATATTCGCCTTCCTTCGCGCTGCGCGTCGACAGCCAGGACGAAGGCATCATCCGGGTGAGAAAGTTCGCCATAGTCTTAGACGGACTTCATCTCGCGATTGCCGTAAGTGCCCGCCCGCATCGCGTCCAGATCGGCCTGGGACGGGAAGGGTGCCTCGGGGGTTGCGTCGGTTGCCTTCGCCTTTGCCGCCTTGTCAGCGGCCTTTGCGGTGGCTTCGTCGGTCGATTCCGAACGGATGTCATCGGCCTTCGCCTGGCTCGGGACCGGCTTGGCCGTGCTCTTCGGTGCCTTCGTCATGGTGATCTCCGTTGAACGAAAAAGAGGGCGAGGCGCGGACGCCTCACCCCATGGCTTGCTCAGGTCCGATTAGGCCGAGTAGGTCCAGTCGGCGCCGTCGATCCACTGGACCATGCCGTCGCGGCGCATCGCCCAAGTCACGTCGAGCAGCATGCGCAGTGCGATGCTTGCCGTCTGGAACATGGAAATGACCGGGGCAGAGACAGTGTTCGGCGAACCCGCCGCGCTGATCTGCGCCGGGGACGTATCCTCGGCATGGATCACCGCCTGCTCGCTCGCATCGAACTCCGGCTGATCGCCGGCAGCCGCTGCGAAGTCTGCCGCGTCGATCATGACGAGGCGTCCTGCCGTGACGTTCACCGATGCGATCGGCGTGATGCCGGCGTCGGTGAGAAGCTGGCGCATCGAGCCGAGCTTATCGTCCGGACCGGGAACAAAGCTCAGCTTGCGGGCTTCGCGCTTGTTCATGAGCAGGACGAGATTGCGACCCGCCTTTGCCGTATCGAACGGCGAGGCCAGAGTCTCGATGTCTTCCATGATCGCGGCCCAGCCGCCGGCGGTCGATGCCGTCAGCGCCGAGATGCCATTGAGAAGGCCTGCGGGACGCGTCGCCGAACCGGCAGTAGTATCGATCAGCAGGGTGTCGATGGTGTCCGCGGTGTCGCCGCGGATTTCCTGACGGAGCAGGTTTTCGATCTGCGGATTCGAATACTTCGCGATCTCCTTCGTGAAGTAGGAGATCACGCCCATCTTGTGCGGGCTCAGCGTCTTGCTGGTGAGGCCGAACCGGCGGACCGGGATCGGTGCGCCTTCAGCGACGAAGGAACCCGAGATCGACGGGGTTGTCGCACGGGACGGCACTTTCAGCGCGCCGCGACCGACACCGAACTGCAGATTGGTGCCCATACCTGCGAGGCGCGGGAAGAACGAGATGTCGCGCAGCGTTTCGAGGAACGCCACGGTCTCAGTCTCGATCAGTTCCGACGCCCAGCCCTGGACAGACGTCTTTGCCGGATCGACGGCAGCGCGGACGAAAACGTTCGTCGCTTCGTGATCGCGGTAACGCTCTTCCAGGATCGCGATCGGATCGCGCTGGGTGACCTGCGCCATGATGGTGCAGACACCAGCACGGATCACCAGATCGCCCGGCTCCGGCTCGCGTTCCTTGATGCTGAGCGGGCGGCGGTTGTGCTTCGTGCCGCGCTCGCCACCTTCACCACCATTGCCGCCGCCGTTGTTCGGCAGCGTGGTAGCGGCGAGGGCGCGTTCGGCATCCTTCAGCGAGGTGAGGCGAGCCTGGCGCTCTTCCATCTCGGTCTTGAGGGTGTCGGCCTGTTCCATGTCGAAGTCGTCGACCGCGACGTGGTTCTGATAGGCATCGCGGGCAGTCGTGTAGGCAGTGTTCGCTGCGGCAATGCGCTGTGCGAGGGTGCTCATGTTCTTTGCTTTCATGTTCGGAGGGTTGGCGGCGTGCTCGCCGGTGCGCACGTGCCGCTCGCCTTGTTCGGCATGCTCGCCGAAGACGGTGCGGATCGTGGATTCGGAGATGTTCAGGGACCGCGCCATCGACAGCGCGTTCTTGTTGGAAGGGACCGAGACGAGCGACACTTCCAGCAGCTCGGTCTCTTCGAAGTCGAAACCGCCCTGGGCAGGGTTGCCCATCTTGATCGGGTTGAAGCCTACAGAGACGGCGCGGATGATGCGCTGCTCGATCATGCTGCGCAGTTCGTCGATGAACGCCGCGGTTCCCTGCGCAGCTAGGACGAGGCGGCCAACAAGCTTGTTGCCCTCGACGCGGACATTCTCCCAGCGTCCGATCGGCCGCGTGCCCCAGGCCGGATCGCGACCATGCGCCCAAAGCGCCTGAGGGTTGCGGCGGAAGCGGCTCAGCTCCCAGCCTTTCGGGTTGAAGCGCGTCCCGTGGTTGTCGAGACTGCCATCCGAGATGACAAAGTCCATGCCATCGCCGGCCGAAACCGTCGCTCGGTAGTGCATCGTCATTTCTGGCTGTCCCTAAGCTTTCAGGCGACCATCGCCATGATGTCGAGGGTCGGGGTCCCGTCCTCGAATTTCTTTGCCGTACTCACCGCCATGAGGGCGGCGACGAGGCCGTCGATCCGAACCGTCGCATTCCGATTCGAGCGTTCCTTGTCGACCTTCAGATTTCCGGCCGGGTCCTTCACCGTCACCGCATTTGCAACGCAGGCGTTCAGCACCGGATTGCCGTCGTGTTTCAGTCGCCCCGAGAGTGCCAATTCGACGAATTGCTCGATCGCCGGGGACATATCCTTGAAGCCTTGGCCGTGGGGATCGAGCGGCAGGTCGACACCCTCGTCGGCCAGGTCGACCTTGAAGTCGTCGATCCGCCAGCGGTCATAGCCGATCGCGCGAACATCGAAGTCGCGGAGAAGATCCCCGAGCTGCGCGGCGATGTAGCGATATTTGATGACGGGGCCGGGAACGGCAGTGATGAAGCCCTTCGATATCCAGACGCGGAAAAGGTCGCGCTCTTTTTCGCGCCTCGCTTCCATCTGGCCCTCAGGTGTCCAGAAATACGACAGCAGGTCATAACCTGGTTCCGGCTCGTCATCCGGGAAAGCCAGCACCAGCGCCGACAGGTCATCCTTGCCCGACAGATCGAGCCCGCCGAAACACCGTCTCCCCTTCAGGTCCGCCACGTCGAGACTTGCCTTGCAAGCTTCCCAGATCGGCCGCGTCACGATGCGGGCCTCAGCGTTTCCGTCGATCCGCTGATTAAGCCGCAGGTTCCTGTAGCGCGCTTCGAAAGCTGGGCTGCGTCGCGCGCGCTCGGCTTCCGTGACGATGTCGCTGACATCGAGAAAGATATCGGCGGCCGGGTTGCACGCTCTGATCGTTTTCGGATCGAACGGGTCCGCATCGAGCGGGGCCGTTTCGAGCACCAGCACTGTCGACGGGTCCGCTTCTGCGTCGTCAATGAGCAGCGACAGCGGATGATCATCGTTCGGCGCCTGCGTCGAGAGGATCATTCCCAGACAGGCCGTCCGCTTGCCGGCGGACGCGATCAGGTTTTCCAGCAGTTCGCCGTCCCGCGCCTGGGCGAGCTCGTCGTAAACCCAGAACGAGGGTGCACGGCCATGCGCCTTTCGGGCATCGGCTGACAGAGCCTCGTATGTCGACCCGTCCCCATCGCCAGACAGCACCTCGATTCGCTTGTGGAACCGCACGCAGTTGGTGCGCGCCGCAAACTCGGGAATGGCAACGATGATCGCTTCCATTTCCCGATAGACCAGCGCCGCCATGTCGCGGTCGATCGAGGCCGAGTAGACCTCGCCACGCGGTTCCGATTCCGGTCCGAGCAGGTGACAGAGCGCCAGGCCGGCGACGAGCCCGGTTTTTCCATTCCCTTTCGGTTCGGACTTGATCGCAAGACGCTTCCGCTTTTTGCCGGTCGGTTTGTAGACCCGCCGAATGAAGTCCCGTTGCCCAGGCAGCAGCTTCATCCGCTTGCCCTGCAATTTGCCTTTCGTGATCGGCAGGAACTCCAGGAAGGCGATGACGCGCGCGACGCGGTCCAGCCCCGTCTTTTCCCACGGCAACGGCCGCGGCGCTTCGTCGTCCAGCCTCTCGCGCGCCAATTTTGCTCGCGAAGCGCCGGGACCTCTCAAGCCCATGCCGGTTCGACCTGCTGAAAACTAATTCTGCGCGACAGCCCAGGGCGGTGTCCGGCCCAGTCGGCTCAGACTTTTCGACCCCGCCCCCCGGTCACTCGATCGGCCAGCCATCAAGTCCGATCTCCGGTCTGGGTGCCCTCGTGCCGAATTGCTCGGCTGTCCTGATGCGGTGATGTCGATCGCAGAGGCAGCGGACATTCTCGTCGACGTCCTCGCCGCCCTGTGCGAGCGGCAGTATGTGATCCGGCACGGTAGCCAACACCAGCAGCCCGTCCTGCTCTTTGCAGTCTCGACAGAACGGCTCATTGGCTAGACGCCGGGCGCGAAGCTTCACGCCTCGACGGCCTCGGATGCGTTCACCCATGTTCAGGACCCTGCGCGGACGCCGCAAACGTTAGAAAACGTTGGCAAACGTTTCAGGCGGCGCGCTCTAAACGAAAAGCCCCGCCGGATTGCTCGGGCAGGGCTCCAGTCGCATTACTGCGAATGGTTTTCATCTAGGGTATTCGTGCCATGATGTCAACAACTTGCGCGGAGTCAGGCGAGCGCTCGCTATAGGTGGTGCTCTTGGACAGGTGCGGTGTCCATGGACGGTCGCGTGACTGTTCTGGGACAGGGGTTACCCAGGGGTTATCCCTAGCACGTGCTCAGCATTTGCTTGGCACCTGCATTGCAGATGCATCGGCACTGCCACGGCTATGCCGGCGCAATGCATTGGCATAGGCCACCGCCAGTGTTTTCAACAGCTTAGGTGAGGGGCTGTTTCGCTGCCTGTCTCGGTAGCTGTCTCGCCGGACGCAAGCTCGGGGCAGATATCCCCGCCATTTCATGGGCTTCCGCCGAATTGCTCTGTCTCAGGTTCTGTTTCGGCGGCCGTTTCGCAGAAGCCGGGCTTGAGCATTGCTTGAGCATTGCTAGTTCGGAACTGGTTCCGAACCGGTGTCACGCTCTGTCACGCGTGACGCCTTGTGACGTAACGGTGACGTTACACCGCCGTCACGTGATGTCACGTGAGCGGGGCCGGTTTCACGTGACACCCATCGCGCTAGCATGCGCTAGCATTTGGTTGCGGTTTGGCTCGGCTAAGGCGTTGTTTTTGTTGCATCCGGGGATCTTTTTCGGCGAGAAAAACTAGCTGAAAAGCCGCCGTTTTCCGCGGACTTCCGCCGACTTCTGCGGATTCGCCCTTGGGGCTCGGCTGCGTTCGGCTCGTCGAGCGTTCGGCGATCACGCGGCGAATTGCAGCTCTTTCGCCAGTGCGCGCAAGTCCTGGTGCAGCACCGCCGCCATGTCGCGTTTGTTCGCGTCGCAGCCCTGGGCGATCTCGTCGGCGGTTTTTCCCTCGACGCAGTAGCTGATCAGGCGCTCGGTCGACGCGTGGCCGAGTCCGGCCAGCGCTTTCAGCTTGTCGATCGCCGCGATCCGGCCTTCGGCCATATCCGTCATGTGGCCCGAGCTCGTGCCGCGCAAAAAGTCGGCCGAACTGGCGATCGTCATGCCGGCGCGTTCGCAGAGCCGCGCGAATTGGCTGCCCGCATGGTAGAGCGCGCTCTGCGCGTTCCGGCCATATCGCCACTCGAAACTGCCCGGCCGCGACCGGATGGTTTTCCGGCCGGTCATGTTGCCCGCCAGGCGGGTCCGAACTGTCGTCAGCTTCGTGCCGTCCTTGCCGCCGTCCTCCCGGCGCAATCGATCGACCTTTCGCGCCGCCGCGACGCGTTTTTTTAGGTCCTCGGCAACGTTCGCCGGTTCAGCCCGGTGCTCGGCGACTGCTTTCAGCAGCGCCGCCTGCCGCGCCCGCCGAATTTTCAGGTCGATCCGCTTCCCGTTGACCACCCGGATGCCCGGTTCGCGGGGCTTGTCTTTCCGCCTTCTCATGCCCGCCGCACCTTTCCTGGTTTCAGGCCGCGTCGCTCGGGCCGCGATCGCGGTAGCCGTGCGCAAGCTCTGCCTGCACCGCATCAGCAAACGCGCGCAGTTGGGTGTCGGCCTCTGCCTTCGGCAGGCCGATCCGCTCAAAGTGCCTCTCCGCCGCCGATATGACTTGGCGCCAGTAGGCATCGGCGTCCGCGCCGTTTTTTCGGGCCAGAATTTCGGCTGTCCGCCGAATTTTGCCGACCCGCCGGTTCATCGGGAATGGGACCACCGCACAAGGCGGGGCCCACGCCTCTGTCGTTTCGAGTTTTCGCTTCATGCCGCCTTCCTCTTGTGGCGGGAGGGGTCAGGCTGGCCGGGCCGCTTTTCGCTCCCTCCCTGTGGTATATTATATGTGGGTGACGTGGGCACCCCATTCATGTTGGCTACATCGGCCATTTCGGGTGACGTAGGCATCCCATTCGGGTGCTGTCGTCCCCCCATGTCCTTCTTGATCGGGTGATGTCGTCCCCTCATTGGGGTGCTGTCGTCACCCCGCGCTGTTGCCGGGGGTTGCCAGCGCATGAACTCTTTCGTCGGACCGGACAACACCTTGAGCGGATAGTCGACGGCGTGTTCGGTAAGAATGTAGGTGCTGGACCGGCTGCCGCCTTCCTTGCGCCATTTCCAGTCGAAATGCCCGATAGCTGCCCGCTTGATGAAGCCGCGCTCTATGAGCGTCCGCAGGGCGCGATCAGCAGGCTTGTTGCTGCAATTCAGCGCCGCGCGCATCTCTTCGCCACTAAAGCCGATGTTGCCGTTGTTCGAGCCGTTGTAGCGCTGCTTGAACTCGATATAGAGCGCGCGCTCGTACACATCGAGGGAGCGCCAAGCAGCGCTGCGCGTGAACCATTCGTACAGCCTGAGGTGACGTGGCTCGCCACCTGTGCGGCTATTCTTTTTCGTCATTCTGCGACTCCGTTTCTATTGGTGAGAACTCTTTCAAGCGCTTCCTCCCAAGGCAGTGTCTGATCGCTTTCAAATTCCCGCCGAACCTTGTCAGCGAGATCGGCCGGCAACCCCACTCCGGCCGCATAGTCTCGAGCCGCCCTTTCCAGATCGGCGACCGTCTTTTTCAGGTGGTGACGGCCAATGATCTGCCGTGCGCAACGCTCCAGGCTGTCAGCGTCCGGGACGACCTTTTCAACACCATGATCGCGCAGCCCTTGTTCGATCCAGGCGACGAAAACGTCTGAGGGCATGGCATTGAGTTCAACACGCTCGCCCCCGGCAATGAAGTGCAACTCGTCGGGTGTCGCGCCGTGCTCCCGTAGGCCGTCCAAGATGCGCCGGTGATCGCCTTCGATCTCCTGTCGCTCAGCCTGTAGCTTCATCGCATCGGCCTGGGCGTAGGTGAGCCCGAGACGCCGGATATCGGGCTCATGAGTGAACCGGTAGCGCGCGCTGTCGCTGCCGAGCGTCCCGAAAATGCGGATGCCGGCCATGTCGAGATCGTGAGCGACAAGGATCTTCGCTCCAGCCGCTGAAATGCGGTCTACCATCTTGCGCGCCGCGATAACCGACATGCCCTTGGTCGACATGACGCCGATGTCGAAACGCTCGGCGATCTGCGCGGCACGGATCAGCGGCTCGAAGCCTTCCTTCTCGATGAACAGGACAGCCCCATAGCGGTCACCGGGTCCGTCGGTGGCGCTGAGGCCGCTGGTGGTCGAAATGAGCGCCGTATCGACGCGCGGACGGCGCTGGAGGTATTCCCGGACCTGGATAGTGCCCAGGGGCACGCTGCTGCCCGTGTGAGGCTCTACAAAGTGGCCGCGCGCATCATAGACGACGTCCCAGTCGGCCGTGATGTCTGGGAACTCTTCCATGAAGGCAGGAAGCAGGTTCTGCGTGAAGTAGGCGTCTTTCAGCTTGCTGGAACCGGTGCGCTGCAGAATGATCGGGCGAGCGGCGTACATGATCTGACGGGCATTTGCAGGAAGGGTTCCGCCGGCGCTGGCTTTCAGATAGGCATCTTCCATCGCATCGAAGGCAGCAACCTTGATGGACACCGACTTGCTGACAGGCCGGTGCGCCCGCCGAAGGGCTGAGCCTATGCAGGATGCGAGGGCATGTCGGAAGGGAGCCAGGTCTGGCGTCTTGCCGTCACTGATCAGCGCGATCGCGGGGGTGGTGATCGCTATCTTGACCCCATAGGACCCCTTGGCCACGACGCCGATTGACGTCGCTGGCATTCCGCAACCTCGAACGATGGAGCTGCCGCCGATCTGGATATCGATCTCTGCGACGGCAGGGGTGCGGTTGACGATCAACTGCGGCCAATACTGCGTACCCTTGCCGCTGTGATACTCAGTCGCCCATACCTGCACGATCGCGGGGACCTTGGCTCCAGCTATCTCAGCTTCGATCTTCTCAGCCTTATAGGCCCCGTCGAACATGTCTTCCGCGATGGCGATCAGTTTCGGCGGCTTCGGCGCCAATGACTTGAGAAGGTCGAGCGACAGGCTGCGCGCTGCCCCGTCCGGGTCGATGTCACGCTTGGGTGTGCCTGATTGAGCCTGCTCACCACGACCGCGTAGAGCGTGACGCAGGTCGACGCCGAAAAGGCCAGCGAGGTCCTGGGCGGTGCCCTGAGCGGCTTCCACCATCTCCCTGAACGCGGGCTCAGAATACCAGCTTGGGTGCGTCAGCATGGGCGTGGCGGCGTCGCCGGCAAGCTGAATGGCTGTGTCGCCCCAAGCCGTCGAATATTCGTCCCGCGGCAGGGCCGGGCCAAAGCGGATCGTGATCTTGGTGCCGGCTGTTACTGCGCTCGCCGCTCGCGCGGTGACGATCGTATCTCCCGTGGTGCGGTCGAAGGACAGTTCCTGCCGCGTCCCCATGCTTTCAACGATGAGGGAGCCGCCACTCGCGAAGGCAGCGCCAGCTACAACGCGGTTGCCATTTCCGACCATGCCGCGCGTCGGCCGGCGTATCAGCTTCGATGACATCATCGGCCGCGTGACTGAGAACATCGTCGCCACCTTCGCGGGATCGATGCCTGGGCCAGTGTCGGTTACAATGAAGGTGTCCTCGTCGAGGGCCGTGAGAGTTGCCGATGGCCCGGCGTCGAGGGCGTTGTCGACGAGCTCTTTCAGCGCCATACGCCGGAGTTCGCGCTTGGACGCGCCAGCCTTCTGGCTCAGCCGGTCCGGGTGCAGGAATAGGCTGGCATCCGTCCGAATGAACTCGATCGATGCCGCGACCGATTCCCGAGCGCGCTGGCGGCGCTTCCGCTCACGGGCGAGGTCCCGCACCGACGAGGCGGGGCTAGAACTTGCGCTAACGGCCCTGGCAGCGTCGCTCATGCGTTCAGGGGCTTCCTGATAGCCGAGAGGGCGGCAGCCTCGTCAACGACGATGTAGCCGTAGCCTGTCGGGTTTTCTTTCACACCCGGCAGAACGCCGGCTCGGGCATCGCGGATGATCTCGCCGTAATGGCGGCAGTCGCGCTTATGCAGGTGCCACAAGTTGGCCAGGTTGCGGGGAGGGGCGGCGACAGCCATCAGCGACCCCCGATCCGAAAGGTTGTGAAGTCATAGCGCTCGGCGAACGACTTCCGGCGCGCTGGCGCAGCGGGTTCTGTTGGCTCTTCCGGCTCGCGCATGACGAGCGGGGCTGGTTTCACGCGGTCGCGGACAAACTCCCGAACGTCGGCGCCGTCCTTCCGAAGGCGTGCCAGATCGGCCTTGAACTCGTCGTCGGACCGGCAGTCCTTTTCGTGCGTCTTACGGTTGTTTTCGAACCGGGCGATCTTCCACCAGCCCAATGAAGCCGAGCCGCCTTCCACCCACCAATATTCCCAATGGACCCTGACAGCCGTCGGCCTGAAACGGCCCCCGTCTCGGGTGCGGCGCTTGAAAGCATCGGTGTTGTCGCGGCCTAGAAGGCTCTCGGCCATGCGCTGCTGCTGCGCGTTGTCGAAGACCGGCTTTTGAGCAGGGCGATCGTTCGCCCACTTCTCTCGCAAATGGCGCTCAAGCGCCTCTGTGTCGATGTCGGCTTCCTCGATCAAGCGGCCACACTATCGCGGCCGGAGATACGGTCCTCGATCCACTTGTCGATCTCATGTTCAACAAATGCAATGCGGCCTTCACTGAGTTTGCAGGGGCGAGGAAAGGTGCCGGCCTTCACGCGGAGATAGATAGTCGCTCGGGAAAGACTGGTACGCCGACAGGTTTCGCTCTGCGAGATGAGGCGGCTGGGCGCTGCCTGGGGTTCACTCACATTCATGCGGGGACAACCTCGAATATCAGGTATCCCGTAATATAACCCTCAAACCCTTTGCATCCAAGCGGTTAATGCTGAAATTACCGTTATCCCCACCACGGTTTGTTCACGGTCGCCGTTTTTTCGAACCTACTGACATTTTTGTGATCTTGCGGTCGATCGCGGCGATCTTCGCATCCCATAGTTTCAGGGCGGCGAGTTTCTCGGCGTCATACTGGTGCCGGTTGTAGATGCCGGCGACGCCGGAACGGAATCCGCTGATATGGTTCAGCACCACCTCGACGACATGCGGCGCCACACCGAGCGCAGACATGCCTGTTGCAACGGTCCGGCGCAGATCGTGCGGCGTCCAGCCTTGGTTCATGTCCTTGAGGTTCTGCAGCTTGAGCCTCACCGCCTGGGCAACGGCGTTGCTTTCGATCGGTCCTTCACCAGTGCGGGTAAACAGGTGCGCTTGCTGTCCCC
>Ga0335075_10004256_pt1 | contig 22440 bp, 16 predicted proteins | sample Lox_Sample_24_FD_206723 | JGI IMG/M metagenome (GOLD analysis project Ga0335075, IMG submission 206723) | Soil microbial communities from Loxahatchee National Wildlife Refuge, Florida, United States - Lox_Sample_2.4 | ecosystem: Environmental > Terrestrial > Soil > Wetlands | place: USA...
CCGGGACGCCAACGACCGTGACCGTGATCGCGACGTCGATGGCCCGGTCGGCCCGGCCCGGCTCGTCGCTCACGCTCGCGATGAGGTTGAGCGTGCCACTGGTGCCCGCGTCCGGTGTCACGATGACGTTCGCGCCGCTGTGCTTCACGGTGGCGGTCGCGGTCGAGCCCGCCGCGCTGGTGACGCCGAGCACGGAGATCACCGGCAGCGGGAGCGGGCTCGTCACGTACTGCCCGAGGTCGACCGTGACGCTCTGGCCGACCTTGACCGAAGCGGTGGCCGGGCGGCCGGTGGGCAGCGGCGCCTTGACCACCTCGAGGCTGACCGTGCTGCCGGCGCCCGTGGCGCCGGCTCCGGCGCCGACCGGGGTGATCTTCAGCGTCCCGATGACGCCGGGGGCGGCGCTGCCCGCCGCGGACAGCCGCAGCGACGTGCCCCCGACGACGCTGGCGCTGACGCCGCCGGCCGCCTTGGTCCAGCTCATGGTGTAGCGGGCCGCGGCCTGGGTAACCGCCGAGACGTGGCAGAGCTGGCCGATGTCGTACGACAGCGCGGCGCCCCCCTCGACGACCGGCAACGGAGCCGCCGGGCAGTCAAGCACGGGCGCGTCGGAGCCGACCTGGACCGGGATCGTCACCGTGGCGGTAGTGCCGTTCTTGTCCTGCATCGTCGAGCCGTCGTAGACCTGGACGGTCACTGCGCCGGGGCCGGAATAGCCGCCAAGCGCGTGCACGGTGAACGTGCTCTCCTGGTTCGCGCCGACCGCGAGGTCGCCCGGCGGAGAGGCGGTGAGCCCGGTCGTCGTGGTGATCCTGAGCTGGCGGCCGGCCGAGTCGGTGAGCACCGAGCCGAGCGGCACGGTGACCGACCCGTTCTCGGGCAGCGTGATCCGCGCGCCCGGCTTGAGCGTGATGGTGGACGATCCGGCTGAGCTCGCGCACGGAACCGTGCCCTGGACGTAGACCACCGCAGTCGCGGTCAGCCCGTCGGGCGCTCTGACCTCGTACGGCACCGCGTAGGGATAGCAGGCAAGCTTGATCGTCAGGTCCCCGCCGTTGACGGCGACCCCGGCGGGCACCCAGCTGACCTTGAGGTCCGACGGTGACCCGATCGGGTCGTCGTCGTTCTTGAGCACGTCCACCGTGACGCTCTTCGCGCCCGCGCTCGGTAGCGGCGCGACGGCGTCGGTCGCGATCGGCGGGATCTGCGCCCCGGCCACGGCGTGCACGATGACCTGGGCGAGCGACGGAGCGGACCCGTCGGTATCCGCATAGCTGAACTGCACCGGCGGGTCCGCCGGGGACGCCGGGACCCGCAGGTAGACGTAAGGCCCGGCGAGCCGCACGGTCGGCGGCACGATGGTGTTGGTCTTGCTCAGGGGCTCGACGGTCACCTTGTCGCCGGGGGCGAGGTAGTCGTTGGCGAGCACGTTCCAGTGCAGCGACGCGCCTGGCGGCGCGTTGATCACGTCATCGACCGCGAGCGGCGGCTGCGGCGGGCCGGCCGGCAGCACGGCGATCCGCACCTGCGCCGACCCGGTGAGCCCGTAGGGGTCGGTCACCTGGTAGGTGAACGTGTCGGTGCCGAGCGAGCCGGGGTAGGACTGGTAGGAGATCGAATCCGGGCCCACCGCGACGATCCGGCCCAGTGTCGGCGGCACCGTCACGCCGGTGACGGTGACCGAGTCGCCGTCCGGGTCGACCCCGGACACCGGGATCTGGATGACCTCGGTGTCCCCCGCCGCCTCCCTGGCGTCAACCTCCTGCGGCTCCGGCGCCTGGTCGGGGTCCGCCTTGGACGGCGCCGGCATGATTGTGACATCAAGCTCACCCGCCGCCGTCGTGCCGTCGGCGTCGGTCGCGACGTAGCTGACCGCCGTCTCCACCTCGGACTTGACCGCGGCCGGGGCGTCAATCCGGAGGCTCGCGCCCTGGGCGGAGGCGATAAGCCCGGTAATCGGCGGCGTGGCCGTGGGCGGTACGCCGGCGAGGGACAGCGGCAGGCCGGTGGAGCTGGCGTCACCGGCGAGGACCGGGACGGCGGCGCTGTCCCCGGCCCTGACCGTGATCGTGGTGCTGGTCGTGGTGATCTGGTCGGCGCCGGGGTCGGCGGCCTCCGCGGTGACCGCCACCGTGCCCGTCGCGCTGCCCTTACCATCGCTGACCGTATAGGAGACCGTCGCCGTCATGCCCGGCAGCGGGTCGTTGGCGCTGATCCGCAGCCACTCCTGGTCGATGACCGCGACCTGCACCCCGGGCGTGCCGGAGGTCGCGCCGGTGACGCCGAGAACCCAGCCCTGCGGGTCGGAGTCGTCGGCCAGGACATCGACCAGGGCGGGCTGCTGGCCGTGCAGCACCGCGACGTCCGGGGTTGTGACCGGCGGCTCGGGTTTTCCCGGGGCCGGGATCACGTGGACCCGGATAGTGCCCTTCGCGGTTGGCGCCGCGCCGTAGGCGTCGGTGTAGTCGAGGAAATAGTCGCCGGCATTCTGCGCGGTGAACGCGACCGTACCGTCGGCGACGTCGGTGGACACCGTGGCGCCAGCCGCGGCGGAGCCGGGCGCCAGGGAGACCGGCCCGGCGAGGCTGAGCGTCGCGTTCGGGTTGGTCGGGTCGACGCCGGGCAGGTCGTTGGCCAGGGGATGCAGGGTGATCGGCGTCCCCGCCTCGGCCTGCGCGGCATCCGGCTCGGCTACCGGCGCGACGAACTTGCCGGACGAAGCCCCGATGACAGAGACGCTAAGCGTCGCCATCGTGGGCCTGGCGGCCCGGCCGTCGCTGACCCCGTAGCTGAGCGTGACCGTCTCACCAGCGTCAGTGTGCGGCGCGGTGAAAGACAGCGCGCCGCCGCTGGTCACCGCGGCCGCCCCGGCGCTCTCGGTCACCGAGCCGCTGTCGATGAAGAGCGGGTCACCGTCGCCGTCGCGCCAGTCGCCGATGACCGGAACGACCAGAGTGCCGCCCGAGGCGACCGAAAGGGCCGGGGGCTGGTAGCCCGGTTTGAGGTACGGCGGGCTGTTCTCATCTGGCGTCCTCGGCACGAGCGTCACCTCGCCGGTGGCGCTGTGGTGGTGCCCGTCGTCGACCGTGTACTGGAAGTGCGCGTCAACGGCCAGCGACGTCACCGTGGCCAGCACGGTCTGCCCGTCGGGGGCAACCGAGACCGTGACGCCCGGTTGATCGGGGCTGCCGACCGCGGTCACCGCGTAGGTCAGCCCCGGGTTTCCCTTGACCGCGTCGAGGACGTGCACCTCCGTCGTCACGCCGGGCCGGACGCCCTGGGTGAGCGGGTTCGCGCGCAGCTGGTTGTTCTGCTGCTTGCCCTGCGTCTGGGTCACGACGGTGCTCTGCGCCCCGCTAGTGCCCTGCTGCCACTTCGGCGTGACGTTGGTGACCTTCTGGTCGACGAGGAAGACGCCGCCGTTGGCCGTGTCGTTCAGGACCACCTCGCCGTCGTTCACCCGGAAGACGAGCTGCGGGCTCGCGTCGCCGGTCGCGAACCGCTGGACGGAGACCGTGGCGGGCGGCACCGCCTCGCACTCCTGCACGTAACTGCCGGCCTCGCCGCTGGCCCAGGCTTCCTCCACGCACCCGTCGACCTGCACCGGGGCGGCTGCCGTGCCGGAAAGCCCGCGGTTGGGCCTAGGCGTGACGAGGTCGCCGGTCGCCAGGTCCACAAGATAAAGCGCGGTGCTCGAGGCCGCGACCACGAAATCGGCCGCCCCCGATGCCTGCTGCAGCTGGAACCCGCCCGGGGCCGCGGAGGGCGGTAGCTGCACGGTCGGCTGGCCGCTGTCTGGCAGGTACAGCCATCTCCTGGTCGCGTCGGCGACCACCGGAACGTTTCCGACGGTGGTGACCTGCATCGGATCGGTCGCCTGCATCACCGACGGCAGACTGGTGACCACGGGCGTGGTGGCACCCTCGGCCCATTCGAACAGCTTGCCGCCGCCGGCCACCCAGGTCGTGTTGTCGCTGCCGACCGCGACGGCGGAGTTGGCGGGCAGCTTCTTGGCGAGCACGGGGGCCGTCAGGGAGAGGGCGTCTAGGTTCAGGCTGCCGCCCGGCGCCGGGGTGGTGACGGACCGCCGCAGCGAGTGGTCGGTGCCGAGCACGGCGAGCGTCGCGGTGTCGGGGTCACCGCCGAGCGCGACCCCGGCGGTGTCGGGGATGGCGGGGGAGACGGGGGTTCCCGCCGGGTCGGCCAGGCTCGTCTGGTCCACGTCCACCGCGTACAGGTGGCCGCCCGCCGGGCTGCTGGCAAAGGTGGCGACGAGCGGGCCGTTCTGCCACACGTCGACGCTGGTCGCGGACTTGGGCGCCACCTGACCGGCGAGTTCCCCGATCGGCTTGGCGAACCGGCCGAGCGACACCTGGCCGACCGCGTTGTCCGTCACCCAGATGCCGCCGTCGTTCAGGCTGACATGCTGGACCGGGTTGCCGCGCGCGGACGCGGCGAGCGCCGCGAGGGTCACCATCGCCGCGCCAATCGCCACGGGCGTCACCAGGCGTCGAAATTGCATGCGGCGAAAGCCCCTCTCCCTCCGCGGAGCCCCCACCCGAGCACCCCGATGTGAACGCAGGCCGTGCCCGTGTCATTACGGTAAGCGGCCTGCCAGAGAATTCCAGCCGTCCATGCCCGGCTAATATACCGAATTGAATAGTAAGGGGCGCATTCGCCGCCCGCTCGAATTCGGCGAAATCTGAATATACAAAAACAAACAAAAGAGCAAAGAACCACGCTAGCGTTACGACGGCGCGCATTCCGGTGCGGAGTCGTCGGAGGCCGTGCCGTCGGCGCGGTCGACCCGGACCTCGAAGCACGCGGTCTGGCCGCTTGGCACCGCGACGATGAGCTCGGCCTTGTTCGTCTCGCCCGACGAATTGCCCGCCGTCCCGGTCTCGCGCGTCCACTCGAAGGTGTCGGTCGAGAGAGGGTTGTCGTAGATCCAGGTGAACTTGACCTGCGTCGCGCTGAGCCGGGTCGCCGAGAGGACGGGCGTGCCTGGATCGGTGGCGTCCGGGCCGATCGCGTTCTGCTCGCTGTTCGGTTGCGTGGCGGCGGTGGCGTCAGCCGCAGGCCCGCCCGGCTGGCCGCCGCCGGACAGGGCGAGCACGGCGACTCCGACTGCTACCGCGAGCGCCGCCCCGCCGCCAACGAGGGCGAGCACGCGGCCCCGCCCGCTCCTGCCCTGATCCGGGTCCGCCGCGCGGCTCCAGCTCGCCGATTCCGTGCGACCGAGTTCGCCGCCGGCCCGGCCCGGAAACCCGGCGCTGGTGGCGCCAAAGGGATCCGCACCGCCTGGTGCGACCCCGCGCGGCCGCGCCAGCGTGGCACCCTCGGGCACCTCGGGCGGGAAATGGCGGGCCCTGGCCATGCCGGGGGCGGCCGCGCTCCCCCACGGGTCGAGCCTGACCGGGCCGCGCTCGCGGGTCGCCTGCTCTTCCGCGACGGTCGCCAAGCCGCTCGGGTCGATCCGGACCGGACCGCGCTTGCGGGTCTCCTTGTCCTCGGCGAACCCGGTCTCCGCCGCGGGCGCCCACGGAGCGGCGCCGCGGGCGCTGGCCGCGCCGCGGGGTTCCGGTCCCCCGGGCGGCTGGCTCGTGTTACCCCAGCCGGGCCGGATAGTGCTACCCCAGGCGGGTTGGCTCGTGTTACCCCTGGCGGGCTGTCCGGACTGGCCGGGACCCCGGCCGAACCCTCGGCGGAACGTGGTCTCGCCGCTGTGCGCTTGCAGCTGAGAGATCGTGTCGCCACCCGCCCTGTCGCCCTGCTGGGGTCCGTCGGCGGGCAGGATCGGCTGTGTGAGCGGCAGCCGCATCTCCTGCTCGATCGACTGCAGGCCCCTGATGAGCTCCATCGCGGTCTGCGGGCGAGCGACCGGGTCCTTCGCCATCGTCCGGCGCAGCAGCCGCTCCAGGCTGTCGGGCACGTCGGCGCGCTGCGTGCTGGGGACGGCGTCCGACTTGATCCTGTTCGTCAGCGCGTAGTGGCCGTTGTCGCCGCCCGCCGCCTCGAACGGCGAGCGGCCGACGAGCAAGTGCCAGAGCGTGGCGCCGAGCGAGTAGACGTCGGAGCGCTTGTCCCCCGGCGCGGTCCCGAGGAGGATCTCGGGCGGCGACCACGGCACGGAGAGGCCGTCGGGGCCGTCGCCGCCCGTCGTGGTGGCGATCCCGAAGTCGGTGAGCGCGGGCTCGCCGTAGGAGTCGGTCAGGATGTTCTGCGGTTTGATGTCGCGATGCAGCACGCCACGCCGATGGCTCGTCTCGACCGCGCTGCCGATCTGGATGCCGACGCGCAGCACGTCCGCGATGGAGAAGTGCGAGCGGCGGGCCCGGACGGACAGGTTGGGCTGCGGGTAGTACGGCATCACGATGTACGGGCGGCCGTCTTCGGTGACTTTGGCGTCGAAGACCTGCACGATATGGCGGTGCTGCAGGCCCGCCGTGAGATTCGCCTCGGCGGTGAACCTGTTGCGGGCCGCCTCGGACAAGGCGGACTCGTTGATTACCTTGACCGCGACCTCGCGTTTCGGCAGCTGCTGCTCGTACAGGTACACCTGGGCGTTGCCGCCAGCGCCGATGTGCTTGATGAAGCGGTAGCCGGGAAGGTCGGGGGGCGGGACGTCGCTGGACGGAGTTCGGCTCAATCTGTTACCTCGTACCGGAAATCGATGCCTTCTGCGAGCGTGACTACGGTGCCTGGCCTGATCGGGACCGGCTCCCCGGGGCGGAGCTGCTCAGCGTCACGTCCCGGCAGGGTAATTAGGGTCCCGTTGGTTGAGTTCAGGTCGGTCACCATGACGTGCCAGCCGTCGAGGGTTACCCGAAGATGGGTGCGGGAGATGTCGCCGTCGGCGCTCGGCAGCTTGACGACGTGCGGCCGTTCCTCGCCGTCGTGGCCGGTGAAGTCGGTGCCCGGGTTGCGGCCCATGACCACGTCTCGGTCGAGCGCGATCACGTCTCCGAGCGACAGGCGGAGCGCGCCGAGCACCGGTCGGGGCACGATCGCAGGATCGTGCGGCAGCGCCGCGCCGCATCGGCGGCACGTCGTCTCGCTTGGCGGGTTCAGGTGTCCGGCCGGGCAGATCAGTGCGGGGACCACCGGACCGATGCGGTCCGGTGCCTCCGACGCGGCGAGCGCGGACAGATCACCGCGCTTCATCGTGAACCCTGTGTCACCGGTTCCGGCCTCACCTCGTGGCCCGGGGGGCGCGAACAGCGAATCGTCCGACCTGCCCCCGCCGGGGCCCGGCCGGCCGGGCCCCGCCAGCCACGGCGGGACGTCGATCAGGCCGCCCGGCGAGCCGGACTGGCCGGGCGCTCGTGCGGGCGCCGCCGACATCGAGTGCATTCCGGCGACGGGCGCCTCCCCAAGAGGCCCCGACGATGGGGGTCCCACTTGAAACTGGCCCCGCGGCCCCACGCCCGCACCTGGAAGCGCGCCGGGCACGGGATCACCGATGAGCGGAGCGGGGTCCCAGGGTGCCGGGTCGCCGTCAGCGGGCCTGATCGCGGCATCCGCGACCGACCGTTCCTGTGTCGAGCCCCAGAGGAAGTCATACTCCAAGTTGTCGCCGGGACCGCCGCCTCCGTTCAGTGGCCCGTCGGCACCGCCTGGCCGACGGCCGACACCGGCCGGGCCGAGGAAACCGGACGGGCCGATGGCCCCGGACGCGAGGGGCGACGTGGGGGTGTAGGGAGCCACCAGCGGCGCCATGGGCGCACGCCCGGGGTCGGTGATGGTGACGGTGTCCGGGAAGGAAACAATCGTTGTCCCGGGACCGGGACTGTCCGCCGCTGCCTGGGCGGCCAGCGGCGGCCACTCGGGCGCGGACTGCGGGGGCCAGTCGGGTACCGGCCGCGGCGAGCAGTCGCCTTCCGCGACCGCAGCGGGAGCCTGCGCCGAGGGCCGGCCGGGCTGATACGCCGCAGCTCCCTTGGACGCGAGGTTGCTGAGTTCGATGATCACGCAGCCGACCAGCAGCACTCCGGACGCTGCGGGCAGTCGCAGCGCGGTGTCCGGGGGAGGAGCGCCGAGGAAGATCCGCTCGATGTTCTCCTGAACAACCCGCTCGCGCCACGTCAGCAGACCTGCTCCGTCGACGTGTTCCGGCGCGACAGCCGTGCCAGCCCCGGCGCGGGCCGACGGGGCGGCGACCACGGTCGCGCCGACTGCGCCCCGGCAGAAGAGCCGGTGCCGCCCGTCCGTCCCCCCTGTCAGCAGGGCGAAGCCGGGCACGCCGTCGACGCCGTTCGCGAGCAGGGCCGCCAGCAGCACGTCCACGGCGACCCCCTGGACGAACCCTTGCCAGATCCTGGTCACCGCCGGAGAATCCGGGGAGGCCTCGACGAGCGCCCAGCGCTGATCGCCGGCCACCGCCGTCAGCGGCCCCGGCACATAGCTGACATCAGGCATTGGCGTCCCATTGCTTGGACAGGGCCTCGCGGGGAAGGGTCGCTTCGTCCGCGCCGTCGTCGTCGGAGTCGATGTCAACGACGACCACCGTCACGTTGTCGTGCCCGCCCGCGCCGTTAGCCGCCGCCACGAGCGCTTCCGCGGCCTGCTGCGGGGAACCGGCCGCGAGCAGCGGCAGGATGTCTTCATCGGGCAGCTCGCTGAACAGGCCGTCCGAGCAGATGAGGTACCGGTCGCCGCCGATAGCGGGCAGTAGCCAGTGGTCAGGGAGCCGACCGGAGTCGCTGCCGAGGGCCCTGGTGACGACGTTCCTGCGCGGGTGGGTCCGCGCCTGCTCCCTGGTGATGGCGCCGGCGAGTACCAGTTCCTGTACCTCGGAGTGGTCCACGCTCAGTTGCTCAAGGTGGTCGCCGACGAGGCGGTAGACACGCGAGTCACCGATGTTGAAGACCATCAGATGGTCTCCGCCCGCCGTTTCCAGGGCGGCTAGCCCCGTCACCGTGGTTCCCATCCGGTTGGCGGGGTCCCGCTCCATGATGTGCCGGTTCGCGTGCTCAAGCGCCGTGAGCACTGTTTCGGCGAGCAGCGGGCGGAGCGCGACGCAAGCGCTGATCTCCTCGATCGCGATCCGGCTCGCCAGGTCGCCCGACCCGTGCCCGCCCATTCCGTCCGCAACCACGAAAAGGGGCGGAACCGCGAGAAAGCTGTCTTCGTTGACCTGGCGGACGCGGCCCACGGACGTGGCTGCGCCATGGCTGAAGCGGATCATTTCACCTGCCGGAGAGCGTTAGCGCGAGTGGCTCATGGATCGCCGCTCCGCGCCTTCCCATCCTGGCCGTTTTCCGCCGCAGCATGCCAGAGGATGCTCAGATTTGGGGTGTATTGCTTATTGCTTCCGGGAAGTACTAGCCGCGGTAAACGGGCGGCGCCACTACACACAACGCCCCCTCCGCCTCCGATTACCGGGTCGGGCGGACTCGAGGCGGACAGGCAGGCGCGCTGTTACTTTTGTTTAGATTTCCTTCCTGAAGGGCCGCAGATGCCGCACCCGGGGGTCGCTCTGGAGAAGCTCGGATTCCTGACGATCGGGCTGTTCGACGGCCAGGATCCCGGACCCGGGCATCAAGACACGCTGGAGGCGATCGCGCTCGGCGAGCGGCTCGGCTTCGACGCGGCCTGGCTCCGCTGCCGGCACCTGCAGTACGGGATCTCGTCCCCGGTCGCGATGCTGGCGGCCGCCGCCCAGCGGACCACCCGGATCGAGCTGGGCACGGCGGTGATACCGCTCGGCTGGGAGAACCCGCTCCGGCTGGCCGAGGACCTGGCGACGGTGGACGTGCTGTCGGGCGGGCGGCTCAACCCCGGGTTCAGCGTCGGCCCGCCGATGCACTGGGAGGACGTGCGGGAGGCGCTGTACCCGGACACGGCCGACCTCGAGGACTTCAGCTACCGGCGGGTCGACCGGCTGCTCGGGTTCGTGGCCGGGGAGCCGGCCGCCTCGTTCGACGGGGCCGAAGGCTTCGAGCAGTTCTCGTCGGTGGTGCAGCCGCACTCTCCGGGGCTGCGGTCGCGGATGTGGTACGGCGGCGCGTCGCTGGCGTCGGCCCGGTGGGCGGGCGAGCACGGGGTCAACTTCCTCACGTCGTCGGTCGTGCGGGCGGAGGAATCGGACGACTTCGGCGACATTCAGCGATCCCAGATCCGCGCTTTCAAGGGCACGCACCCGGCCGGGGCGGCCGCGCGGGTGTCGCAGGGGCTGGTGGTGATCCCGACCGACAGCGCGTCGGCCGCGCAGCGGGCCAAGTACGAGGCGTACGTGGCCGCGCGCACGCCCCGGACCGCGGCGCCGGCCGGGCCGGCCAGGATGCTGTTCGCGCGGGACATTCTCGGCTCGTCGGAGGAGATCGCGGCGGCGCTGTACGCGCACCCCGGGTTCCGCGAGGTGACCGAGGTCGCGTTCGCGCTCCCGTTCACGTTCGCGGCCGAGGACTACGCGCAGATACTGACCGACATGGCGACCAAGCTCGGCCCGGCCCTGGGCTGGGCGCCGAAGGGCTAGCGCGGTGCTAGCGGATCAGGAGGGCGCGCCGTGACGCGCTTGCTAGTCATCCACCACACGACCTCGCCCGCGCTGCAGGCGATGCTGGAGGCGGTCGTGTCCGGCGCCCGCGACCCCGAGCTTGAGGGGATCGAGGTGACGGTGACGCCCGCGCTCGCGGCGACCGTGCCCGACGTGCTCTCGTCGGACGGGTTCGTGCTCGGGACACCTGCCAACATCGGTTACATGTCGGGCGCGCTCAAGCACTTCTTCGACCAGATCTACTACCCGTGCCTGCAGGCCAAGCCGGGCGCCCCGTACGGCCTGTACGTGCACGGGGCGAGCGACACGACCGGGGCGGCGCGGGCAGTGGCCGCGATCACTAAGGGCCTGGGCTGGGCCGAGGCGTTCAGCCCGGTCGAGATCACCGGGCCGGTCGGGCGGGAGGCCGAGCAGCGGTGCTACGAGCTCGGCGCGACGGTCGCCGCGAATCTCCTCTAGCCCCTGGCTCTGGTTCTTTAGCCCCTGGCTCTGGTTCTTGCCGAGCCGGCGTTACCGCTGGGCGCGAGCTTCCTCGATGGTCAGCTCGGCGGCCGGGTCGGCCTCGAGCCGCTCGTCCGGGATCGGCTTGCCGCTGAGCACCGAGAGCCCGTAGTTGCCGGCCTCGATCCTGGCCAGCGCCCGGTCGATCGCGGCCAGCCGGTCGCGGAGCTGGTCGGCGACGTCGCCCTGGTCTTCCTCCTCGGTCAGCGAGAGCCCCTCGTCGCCGAAGTCGGTCGGGCTGTCCGGCGCCTGCTCGGCCTCGTTCTCCGATTCCTCGGTCTCCCGCAGCAGCGTGGCCACCTCGGCCCGCTCCGCCCGCAACAAAGCCCGCGCCCTGCTCTCGTCCATGCGTCCCCTTTACCCCGCTGCGCTTGGGCGTACCCCTGCCGCAGCAGTCACTTCAGACCCTGAGAGAAGCCCTCGGGGACGATCACGTCCGCCGGGTCAAGCTGGTGAATTGACTGACATCCTAGGGCAAGCAAGGTTGAGTCCAGACCCGCCCGCAGCACGTCGAAGACGTTGCCGACGCCGGCCGCGCCGCCCGCCGCCAGCCCCCACAGGCACGGACGGCCGATCATTACCGCCCGGGCGCCGAGCGCGAGCGCCTTGGCGACGTCGCCGCCGCGGCGGACGCCGCCGTCGAGCAGCACCTCGGCCCGGCCTGCGACCGCCGCGACGACCGCGGGCAGCGCCCGGATCGAGGCCGGGGTGCCGTCGAGGTTGTTGCCGCCGTGGTTGGAGACCGAGACCGCGGCCGCCCCGGCGTCGAGCGCGCGGCGGGCGTCGTCGGGGCGCATGACGCCCTTGACCATGAGCGGGCCGCCCCAGTGGCCGGCCAGCCAGGCGATGTCGGCCCAGGTCGGCGGCGTGACCGTGATCCACTGCCGGTAGGCGGCGAAGAACCCGGGGGCTGGCTCGCCCGGGCGGGCCATGTTCGGCACGGTCAGGTCGGGCAGGCCGCCGCGCCTAAGCCAGTCGAGCAGGTAGCGCGGGCGGGCCAGGCCGGACGGGGCGAGCCTGATCAGCGCGGGCAGGTCGAGCCGCTCGGGGATGGCCGGGCTGCCCCAGTCCCGGCCGGCCGGGAACGACCAGTCGAGGGTGACGATCAGCGCCTTCGCGCCCGCCTTGCGCGCGATCTCGGCCCGCTCCAGCAGCGCGTCCCGGTCGGCCGACCAGTGCACCTGGAAGAACAGGTCCGGGTTGGCCGCCGTGACCTCGGCCGCCGGACGGCTCGCGAACTCGCTCAGGCCCATCGCGGTCCCGGCCGCGCGGGTGCCGCGCGCGACCGCGACCTCGCCCAGCGGGTGCACCGCCTGCGCGCCGACCGGGGAGGCGATCACCGGCAGCGCGATGTCCACCCCGAGCACCGACGTGCGCAGGTCGCGGGCGGCGGGCAGATCGGCCAGCCGGGGCGGTGCGAACCGGAGCTCGGCGAATGCGGCGACGTTGTCGGCCTGGGTGACGCCGGCCTCGGCGCCCGCCTCGAGCGCCGCGAACACCGGCCGCGGCAGCCGCCGCCGGGCCCGCCTCCTGGCCTCGGCGACCGACTCGAACCAGTCTCTGGTCGAGGCCACCGGGCTAGCTCAGCTCCTGCATGCCCTCATCGTAGGTCGCCCGATTCTTGCTGGTCCCCGCGCCCACCTGGGCGATGGTTGCGGCAACGAGGGTGATAGGCGGCTCGTTGCCGCAACCATCCGGCTGGGTCAGGAGGCGGCGGGGCGGAACTGGTAGCCGACGCGGTACTCGGTGACCAGGTACCGGCCGTAGGCCGGGCCGAGCTTGTGCCTGAGCCTGCTTACGTGCACGTCGACCGTCCGGCTGTCGGCCGCGAAGTCGCGCTGCCAGACCCGGGTGACCAGGTCCGAACGGGAGAACACGGTCGACGGGTGAGCCGACAGGAAGGCCAGCAGCTCGAACTCCTGGAACGTGAGCCCGACCTCGACCCCGTCCACCCACAGTCGGCGCTGGTCGTGGTCGAGCAGCAGCCCGGAGCGCTGTGGGCTCCGCTCGGCCGCGTCGGCGCCCGCCGCCGCGGGCAGCGTCCCCGGCGCGGTCACCGGGTAGCCGACGATCGCCATCGACGTGCCGGTGCCCGGGATCGGGATCACCGCGAGCAGCGTGCCGTCGGCCTTGGGCGCGGGCACCGGGTCCCTCGGCTCGGGCCGGCCGGGGTCGGCCGCGTCCGCCGCGTCGGCTTCGGCTCCGCCAAGCAGTTGCGCTCCGATCTGCACGCGCCTCGCCACCTCCCGTAGCTCACTCCTGAGCATATCCTAGTAAGTAGGTCGCTTTAGTCAAGAAAACGGCGTCACGAACCCGTGAAATAAGTGTGAACAAAATTACCTAGCCGCGGTCGCCCAGCCCGCGGTGCCGTCGGGAAGCGGCGCGCCGTACCAGTACTCGATCAGCCTCCGGGCGATCGAGGAAGACGGCGCGACCCCGAGCTCGCCGGTGTCGATCGCGGCCCGCATCTCGTCCCTGGAGAACCAGCGCGCCTCGCCGATCTCCTCCTCGTCGACCTCGATCGACTGGCCGCCGGCCGCGACCGCCTGGTAGCCGAGCATCAGGCTGCGCGGCATCGGCCACGGCTGGCTGCCGAGGTAGCTGACGTGCCCGACGACGATCGACACCTCCTCGAAGACCTCGCGCACGACCGCGTGCTCGGCCGACTCGCCGGGCTCGACGAAGCCGGCCAGGACCGACATCCGGCCCTTAGGCCAGAGCGCGTTGCGTGCCAGCAGGCACCGGTCGTCGGGGTCGGTGACGAGCATGATCACGGCCGGGTCGAGCCGCGGGAAGTGCTCGGTGCCGTCCACCGGGCAGACGGTGATGTGCCCGGCCGGGGCCGGGATCGTGGCGGCCCCGCAGCGCGGGCAGTGGGTGTGGGTGTCGTGCCAGTTCGCGAGCGCGACGGCGTGCGTCATCAGGCCGGCGTCGCGGTCGCTCAGCAGCGCCCCCGCCACTCGCAGCGAGATCGGCTTGGCGTCGGGGTCCGATGCCCAGGCCCACGGCGCGGGCGCCGCCCCGGCCGCCTCGGCCGCCTCATCGGTCGCGCTGACGCCGAAGTACGCGACCTCGTCGTCGTCAAGCCCGAGGAAGAAGCGGGTGCCGGGCGGGGCCTCGGCCGTCGAGGCGAACACCAGCGCCGGAACGCCGTCGACGGTCCGGCCGAGCGCCTGCGAGGCGTGCACGACCACCACCCGGGTGCGCGGGTCGGCCCAGGCCGCCTCGATCCACTCGGGGTCGGAGCGGCGCTGGGTGGCCCGGTCGACGGCGGAACGGGAGAGCGCGAGCCGCCCGAGCGGCCCGGTGTCGGACCCGTCGATCTCTGCCGGAACGCTCATCGGGCCGGGCCCGCGGCCGCGAGCTCTTCCCAGAGGTAGGCGACCGACTCCGCGCCGAGCAGCAGCCGGGAAAGATCCACATACTCATTGGGTGCGTGGATCCGGTCGGCGTCAAGCCCCACCGCCACGAACACCAGCGGCGCGCCGAGGATGTCGGCCAGGTCGGCCTCCGGGCCGCTGCCGCCCTCCTTGGTGAACAGCACCTCGGTGCCGAACGCGCGCTGCATGGCCCGCCGGGCCGCCGCCACGCCGGGCGAGTCGATCGCGGAGCGGCAGGGACGGACGCCGCCGCGCTCGGTGACGGTCGCGGTGATGCCGGCCGGGACGCTGGCGGCCACGTACGCTCGCAGCGCGTCGATGACCTTGCCCGGCTCCTGGTCGGCGACCAGCCGGAACGACAGCTTGGCGTGCGCCGCCTTGGGGATGATGGTCTTGCCGCCCGGTCCGGTGTGCCCGCCCCAGAGCCCGTTGACCTCGGCCGTCGGCCGGGCCCAGATCCGCTCGAGGGTGGTGTAGCCGGCTTCGCCCGCGGTGGCGCCGCTGTCGCCCGCGTCGGCCAGCCAGCTCCGCTCGTCGAACGGGAGCTTCGCCAGCAGCGCGCGCTCTTCCTCGGTCAGCGGGGCGACGTCGTCGTAGAAGCCGGGCAGCGTGACCCGGCCGTCGGCGTCGTGCAGCCCGGCCAGCAGGGCGGCCAGTGCGTGGGCGGGGTTCGGCACCCCGCCGCCGAACGAGCCCGAGTGCAGGTCGCGCGTCGGCCCGGTCAGCGTGACCTCGGCGTCGGCCAGTCCCCGCATCCCGGTGCAGATCGACGGGGTGTCGGCCGCCCACATCGTGGTGTCGCTGATCACGATCACGTCCGAGGCGAGCTCGCCCTTGCGCTTTTCCAGCAGCGCCGCGAAGTTGGGCGAGCCGGACTCCTCCTCGCCCTCGATCAGCATCGTGATCGTGACCGGCGGCGCGTCGTCGTCACGGGCGGCGAGCAGCGCGCGGAGGCCGAGCGCGTGGAACAGCACCTGGCCCTTGTCATCGGAGGCGCCGCGGCCGTAGACCCGGCCGTCCCGCTCGACCGGCTGGAAGGGCTCGTGGTCCCAGCCGTCCTCGCGGGCGGCGGGCTGGACGTCGTGGTGGCCGTAGACGAGCACGCGCTGGGCGCCCGGGTCGGCCGCGGGCCAGTGCGCGTAGACCGCCGGGAGACCGGCGGTCTCCCACACCTCGACGACCGGGAAGCCGGTTTCGCCGAGGTAGTCGGCCAGCCAGTCGGCCGAGGCGCGCACGTCGGCGTGGCGGGCGGGGTCGGCCGAGACCGACGGGATGGCCAGCCACTCGCGCAGCGCGCGCGAGAAGTCCGCGGCGCTCGCCGCTATGTAGTCCCTGACGTCCATAAGCCCTAACGTACCGGCTGGAAGGCGTCTCCCTGGCCGATGAGCCCGGCCGTCGTGATCGCGACCGTGCGACCGGGGCGGTCGGTTACCGTGCCGATGCGGACGGCATCCTCGCCCGTCCCCTTGAGCGCATCGAGCGCGGCCTGCTGGTCCTGCGGGCTGACGACCACGCAGAAGCCGATGCCCATGTTGAGGGTGGCGTACATGGTGGCGTCGTCGACGTCGCCCGCCCTCGCGATCAGGCCGAAGATCTCCGGCGCGGAGGGCACTGCGTCGAGCTCGTAGGACACGTTGGCCGCGAGCCGGGCGATGTTGAGCAGGCCGCCGCCGGAGATGTGCGCCATGCCGTGCGGCGTCACCCCGGCCGCCCACAGCGCCTCGGCCGCGTTCACGTAGACCCGGGTCGGCTGCAGCAGCGCGTCCGCCAGCCGGCGGCCGGACCCAGGGAGCTGATCGTGCAGGGTCAGGCCGGCGGTCTTGAACAGCGCGTGCCGGGCGAGCGAGTAGCCGTTGCTGTGCAGCCCCGAGCTCGTGAGCCCGATGACGATGTCACCGGGCGCGACCGCGCTGCCGTCGAGCGGCTGCCGGTATCCGTCGGCGGTCCCGTCCGCGGGCGGGAGCGCCCCGATCGCGGTGCCGACCAGGTCGAGGGTGGGGCTGCCGCTTGGCGACTTGGCCAGCATCTCGCCGATCTGCGCGATCTCGCCGCCGGGGATCGCGATCCCGGCCAGCTCGGCCCCGAGGAACAGACCGCGGGCGACCTCGTCGAGCACGGCCTCGTCGATCCGGTCGGTGGCGATGTAGTCGAGAAGCGCCAGCGGCACCGCGCCGACGCAGATCAGGTCGTTGACGTTGTTGGCGACGCAGTCGACGCCGATCGGCTCCCAGCGGTTCGCCTCCTCCGCCAGCATGATCTTGGTGCCCACCCCGTCGGTGGTGAGCGCGATCGGCGGACCGGGCGGCAGGTGCATCAGCGTGGCGAAGTACCCGCTGGCGAGGCCGGTGATGGAGGTGACGAGGGGCGACCGGACCTTGGTCCGGGCCAGCCACGGCCGCATCACGCGGGCGAACGCGGCCTGCTCGCGCTCCTCGTCCACCCCGGCCTGCGCGTAGCTGGAGGAGGCGTGATCTGGCGTCGGCGGCGTCGCGTTCATGCCCGCAAGGTTAGCCGATCGGGGCCGGTCAGCCTCTTGCGCCCCCGCGCGCCCTTCGGCTCACGAGGGCGAGTGGGAAGATACCGCCATGCTTATCGCCTTCTCTGTCACACCGCTCGGCGTCGGCGAGGACGTCGGGGAAATCGTCGCCGACGCCGTCCGGGTGGTCCGCGCGAGCGGGCTGCCGAATCACACCGACGCGATGTTCACCATCGTCGAGGGGGAGTGGGACGAGGTGATGTCGGTGGTCAAGGCGGCCACCGACGCCGTCGCGGCCCGGGCGCCCCGGGTCAGCCTGGTCATCAAGGCCGACGTCAGGCCGGGCGTGAGCAACGCGATGACCGCCAAGGTCGAGACCATCGAGCGCTATCTCGGCGGCTGATGTCAGCCGCTGACGTTGGGTCCGGCCCTGGTCGGGGTGATCCGGAGCAGGACGCGCTGGTCGCGCACCATCGCCGCCCGGTAGTCGTCCCAGTCCGGGTGCTCGCCTGAGATCGACCGGTAGTACGCGACCAGGCCGTCCATCGCCTCCGGGAGCTCCACGACCTCGGCCGTGCCGTCGATCTGCACCCACTGGCCGTAAAACGCGTCCGGGAACGCGCACAGCCATACCCGGGGGTCGCGGCGGACGTTGCGGACCTTGTACGCGGGCGCCCTGGTGCTGATGATCACGTACCCGTCGTCGTCGACGCCGACCGTGACCGGCGATAGCTGCGGGGTCCCGTCGCCTTTGAGCGTGCCGAGGACCGCGTGATGCTGGGTTCGTACGTAGTCGACCGCCTCGTTGATGTCCATGGGCCTATCTTCGCTCAGCCGTCGGCCTTCGTCGCCTCGTCGGCCGCGCGCGTCCGCTGCTCCCGGTCGGCGGTGGCCGCCCAGCTCGCGAGCAGGTTCAGCGCGTCCTCGGAGGGGGTGCCGGGCTCGGCGCTGTAGCCGTTGAGCACCAGGCCGCGGTCGGCCACGAGCTCAAGCGACTCGTAGGCGAGGCTGATATCGCCGACGACCGGGTGGTGGAAGTGCTTGACCCCGGACCGGTGCTGGCGGACGTTATGGTCGGCCCAGCGCACGCGGAAGATATCGCTGCGGGTGGAGAGCTCGCCGATCAGGTCCGACAGCCCGCGGTCGGTCGGGTCTCGCCCGGCCTCGGCCCGCAGCAGCGCCACGGTGTCGCCCGCGAGACCAGCCCATTCCTGGTAGAAATCCTGCGCGGCGGGGTCGAGGAAGATGAACCGTGCCAGGTTGGCGGGCTGGGCCGGGCTGGCGAAGAGCGGGGCGAACAGCGCCCGGCCGAGCCGGTTGGCGGCAAGCACGTCCATCCGCCCGTTCCGCACGTAGGCCGGGGCCATGGTCATCGCGTCGAGCAGCCGCTGGACGGCCGGGCGCACCTGCTGCCTGGCCGGGCGCCGGGGCGCGCGGGGGCCGGGGCTGGCCGCCCGGGCGAGGTCGTAGAGGTGCGCGCGCTCGGCCTCGTCGAGCCGGAGGGCGCGGGCGAGGTTCTCGAGGACGACGTCGGAGACGCCGCGGGCGTTGCCCCGCTCGAGCCGGATGTAGTAGTCGACGCTGACCCCGGCCAGCATCGCCACCTCCTCCCGGCGCAGCCCCGCCACCCGGCGGTTGCCGCCGTAGGCGGGCAGCCCGGCCTGCTCCGGGGTAATCCTGGCCCGCCGGGAGATGAGGAAGTCACGGATCTCGTTTCGGCTGTCCATGACTACGACGCTACGTCAGCCCCGGCCCTGCTGGGGGGTCCTGCCGTTACCTGGATCGACAGGAACTGCCTCGTCGCGGAGGCGCGGACTTAAATGGACGGTGAAACGCCAAGCATTCGCTTACGGAGGACGCAGGCAATGAAGCACATCAAGCTCGGGGGGCTCGACGTCGGCCGGATCGGCCTCGGCACCATGGGCATGACCGGGACCTACGGCGCGGATGACCTCGATGACGCCGAGTCGATCAGGACCATTCACCGGGCGATCGATCTGGGCGTCACGCTCATCGACACGGCCGAGATCTACGGCCCGTTCAGCAACGAGGAGCTCGTCGGCCGGGCGCTGAAGGGCCGGCGGGACCAGGTCGTGCTGGCCACCAAGTTCGGGTTCGTCTCGCACGCGGGCGAGGGCCCGTGGCACATCGACAGCAGCCCGGCCAACGTCCGCGCGGCCCTCGAAGGCTCGCTCAAGCGGCTCGGCACCGACCACATCGACCTGTACTACCAGCACCGGGTCGACCCGAACACGCCGATCGAGGACACCGTGGGCACGCTGGCCGAACTGGTGGCCGAGGGCAAGATCCGGCACATCGGGCTGTCCGAGGCGTGGGTCGGCAACATCAGGCGCGCGCACGCCGTGCACCCGATCACCGCGCTGCAGTCGGAGTACTCGCTGTGGACCCGCGACCAGGAGGCCGAGGTGCTGCCGGTGCTGCGCGAGCTCAACATCGGCCTGGTGGCCTACTCGCCGCTCGGCCGGGGCTTCCTGACCGGGAGCATCCGCTCGATCGACCAGGTCTCGGGGACCGGCGACGGCCGCGCGACCAACCCCCGCTTCTCGGCCGAGAACTTCCAGCACAACCTCGACCTGGTGAGCCAGGTCGAGGCGATCGCGGCCGAGGTCGGGGCCACCCCGGCCCAGGTCGCGCTGGCCTGGCTGCTCGCGCAGGGCGACGACATCGCCCCGATCCCCGGTACCCGGCGGGTCAGCCGGCTCGAGGAGAACATCGCCGCCGACGCCGTCGAGCTCACCCCGGACCAGGTCAGGCGGCTGACCGAGATGCCCACGGCGGCCGGCGACCACCACACCGAGGCGCAGATGCGGATGCTCGACCGCTGAGCCCGCGGTCCGGCCAGACCGCGCCCCAAGGCAACCGCGCCCGGGCGCGGCCTGGTGCCTCGATCACACCCGCCCGCGGGCCGTCCACGAGCGGACGGACATCGTGAACGGCCCGGCCGGGAACAGCCGGGTGGCCGCGTCGCGCACGGCCGCTCGCTGTTCGCGGTCGAGGCTGGCCAGGTAGCTGCCGGGCGGGCCGACGCCGTGGGTGAAGGGCTCCCACCACTCGTCGAACGACGAGAAGCGGAGGCTCACCGCGAGGACGGTCGACTCCACCTGGCTTAGGCCGGCCTGCCGGAGCAGGCCGGCCAGCTGGCCGTCGGCCCCGCCCGGCCGGTCCGCTTCAACCGGCGCAGACGGCGCCACTTCCCCCGCCGCCTGCCAGAACGCCGAGGTCGGCCCGGTACCGCCCGCGAAGTCCCACACGGTCGCCGCCACCGTGCCGCCGGGACGAGTGACCCGGGCCATCTCCGCCAGTCCGGCCGCCGGGTCGGCCATCAGGTGCACCACGAGCTGAGCGGCCGCGCAGTCGAAGACGTCGTCCGCCCAGGGCAGCGCCTCGGCCGCGCCGCACCGCACGTCGACGCCAGGCAGTCGCTCGCGCACCGCGGCGGCGAACGACTCGGACGGGTCGATCGCGCTCACGGAGCCGACGCCGAGGGTCTCGACCAGCACTTTCGTCAGCGCACCAGGACCGCATCCGACGTCGAGCACCCGCTGCCCGGGTTCCAGGCGCAGCCAGGCGGCGAACTGTTCGGCCAGCGGCATGGAGAACCGGCCCATGAACTGGTCGTAGGCGTCGGCGGGAACGTCGAAGGACACGGCACCAGAACCTATCGGACCGCGGACTTCGAGGAGATCGCCGCGTCGGCGACCGGGACCCGGTTGATTAGCGCGACCAGGCCCGCCTCGTCGAGGAGGTCGGCCGGGCGGACGGTCCGGTCGCTGCGCACGTAGTAGAAGGCGGCCCGGACCCGGCCGAGCGGTACGTCGGCCAGCGCCGACCACGCCAGCCGGTAGGCCGCGAGCTGGACCGCGACCGCCTCTTGCTCGGCCGGGGTCCGCGGCGGGCGGCCGGTCTTCCAGTCGACCACGTCGAACGTTCCCTCGCCGTCGGCGAAGACCGCGTCGATCCGACCGCGAACCTGGCGGTCGCCGATCAGCATGTCGAACGGGACCTCGACCTCGCGCGGCCAGCGGCCGCCCCACTGGCCGGCCTCGAACTGGGCCCGCAGCTCGATCAGGTTCTCGTCCGGCACCTCGTCCTCGTCGGGTGCGAACAGGTCATCGTCGTCGATCAGCCGCTGCTGGCCGAACCGCTCCTCCAGCCAGCGGTGGAAGGCGGTTCCCTTGCGGGCCTGGCCGGCCGGCGGCTGCGGCATCGGCCGGCGCACCTGGCGGGCGAGCGCGTCCGGGTCGCGCGCGAGCGCGACGAGCGCGGAGACGGAAAGCCGGGCGGGCAGCGGAACCTCGACCGGCCCGTCGCCCCGATCGCGGAGCGCGCCCCGCTCGGCCAGCAGCAGCCCCGCGTCGAGTTCCCACGCGGCCGCGACCTCGGCCTCCTCCGGCGTCAGCCCGTCCGGCCGGTCCCCGGCGCGATCGGCGTGGTCGGCGTGATCGGTCTCGGCCTGGTCCGCGGCCGCCTCGACCAGCGCTGCCGCCTCGGCCACGGCCGCGTAGTGCTGGCCGGCCGGGGTGATCGGCCAGTCCGCCTCGGCCGCCTCCGCCAGCAGGGGGTTCTCGGCGTCGTCGGCGGGCTGGTCGGCCCACTGGGCGACCGTGCCCGCGCCCGCTGCGCACGCCTGGCGGACCTCGGTCAGGAAGATGGACGGGCCGAGGGCGGCGGTCGCGTCGCCCCACCAGTAGCCGGAGCACCCAAGCCAGAACGCGGCCCGGGTCGCGGCGACGTAGCCGAGCCGGCGCTCCTCGGCCAGGTCGCGGGCGCCGCAGGCGGCGGTGAACCCCTCCAGCGCGTCCGACTCGAGCGACGGCAGGTCGGGCAGGTCGGCCACGTCGCCCCGGAGCCGGAACGGGATCAGCCGCGCGTTGTCGGTCCATCGGGTCGAGACCCTCGGCCGGGCTGGGAAGACCTGCGACCGCTCGCCCGCCGCGAGCCCGGGTACGAAGACGGCCGGCCACTGCAGCCCCTTGGCGGCGTGCACGGTGAGCAGCTTGACCGTGTCCGACTCCCCCACCCGGCCGGTCTCAAGGCCGAACTCCTCCTGCTGGGCGGCGGCGAGGTAGGCGAGGAACGCGCCGAGCGTCGGCTCCGGCTGATCGCCCGCAAACGTCGCCGCCACGTCAGTGAACGCGTCCAGGTCGGCCCGGGCCGAGGCGAGGTCGCCGCCCGGCCTGGCCGCGACCTCGATGTCCAGGCTCAGCGCGCGCTCGACCTCGGCGATCAGGTCGGCCAGCGGGCGCGAAACGTGGCCCCGCAGGTACCGCGCCTCGTCCGCCAGCGCGCTTAGTCGCTGGTAGCCGGCCGGCGAGTACCCGGCCGGGTCGCCGAGGTCGTCGAGCGCCTCCACCAGCGACCCGGTCTCGGCCGTCAGGTCGGTCAGCGCCTCCGATAGCGCGTCCGCGATCACCGGACCGTTGGCGGCTTCCGCGGTTGGCGACACCGGGGATCCGCCCTGGTCGACGGCGCTTCGGCCGGCGTCGCGCTGATCGGCGCCTCCCCGATCGGCGCCTCCCCGATCGGCGCCTGCCCGATCAGCGCCTGCCCAGGCCGCACCGTCG
>Ga0335075_10004257_pt1 | contig 22439 bp, 17 predicted proteins | sample Lox_Sample_24_FD_206723 | JGI IMG/M metagenome (GOLD analysis project Ga0335075, IMG submission 206723) | Soil microbial communities from Loxahatchee National Wildlife Refuge, Florida, United States - Lox_Sample_2.4 | ecosystem: Environmental > Terrestrial > Soil > Wetlands | place: USA...
CAGACCCGCCCCTGCCGGCTGGAGCCGCAGGCGCTGGAGGCCGCGGTGTCCTGGATTGAACAGAGCAGGCGAACCTGGGCCGAGCGGATGGACCGGCTCGAGACGCACCTGGCCCGCCTGCAGGAGGGCCACCAGCGGTGAATGCCGACGAGCTCGTCTACCGACGGGTGTTCCACGCGCCGCGCGAGCTGGTGTGGCGGTGCCTGACCGAGCCTGCGGAGCTCGCGCAATACTGGGGTCCGCGCGGCATGACCACCCCCTTGGACGGCATCGTGGTCGAACTCCGTGCCGGGGGCCGGTTCGAGACCCTGATGGTCGGCGAAGGCGGCAGCTACCGGATGATCGCCACCTTTACCGAGGTCGTCCCGCCCCAGCGGCTCTCCTGGATGGAGCCGGCCAGCGGCATGCACACGACTGGCATGCTCACCGAGCTGGGCGATGGTAGCACCGAGGTCGTCATACACCAGCGGCACGTGCCGGAGCCGATGCGCTCGCCCGAGGCCCGCGCCGGCTTCATCACCTCGCTCGACAAGCTCGAGGAGCACCTCATCCGGCTGATCCAGAAGGGAACCCCATGAGCGACCCGCAGACCTGGGTGGCAGCGACCTACGACGGTCTTGCCGACCTGCTCGCCGCCGCGCCCGCCGAGACCTGGAACGCACCGTCTCTGTGTGAGAACTGGCAGGTCCGGCACGTGATCGCGCACGTGACGATGCCGGCCCGGCTCACGCCACAGCAGTTCGGCGCCGAGATGGCGGCGGCCGGCGGGGACTTCACCGTGCTGTCCGACACCGTGGCCGAGCGCGACGCGTCCCTGCCGCTGGCCGACCAGCTAGACGTGCTGCGCTCCCGGCGGCTGCACGACTGGCAGCCGCCAGGCGGCGGCGCCGCCGGTGCCCTCAGCCATGCCGTGATCCACTCCCTCGACGTCACCATCGCGCTCGGCCGGCCGGCGGTCGCCCCGGCACAAGCCGTGGTCGCCGTCCTGGATCAACTGGCCGCCGCCAACGGCGCGTTCTTCGGTGTCGACCTGACCGGGGTCCGCCTCGAGGCCATCGATACCGACTGGAGCTGGGGCAGCGGCGACACCGTACGCGCCGACAGCGGTCCACTCGTGGCGCTGCTCAGCGGCCGCACCCTGCCCGACAACCGTGCCCTTCAGCACGTCGAGCGCTAACCAGGTCACCGCACTGAGCCGCTCGCGCCCCGCCGGATGTCAGCCGGCGATGTTACGGCCGGGATCACCTCTTATGAGCAGGACTTTAGGCCCACCGGACGAGGCCAAAGCCCCTAGTACGAGCCTGACGGCGGGTCGACTGTACAAGCAGGCGGGCTTTACAGGCGGATAGAGGTAATCCCGATGACAACTTTCATTGCGCTACTCGGTGGCGCCGCCGCTATTGTCCTTGTATTCCTGGCGATCGCCGTTGTGGTGGGCGTGTGCTGGTTTATCTCGACCTTCTTCTGAACGTGAGGGGCGGACATCGCCCGCACGGCGCGCTCCGGGCTCGCCACTGCACTGCTCGCCACTGCACTGCTCGTCACTGCACTGCTCGCCACTGCACTGGCGGCGAGCCCCGCGGCGAGGGCTGCCGTTGGAGGATAATCCGGACATGGCCGCACCGACCTGGCTTGGCGACGCCGTCCTGTACCAGATCTATCCGCAGAGCTTCGCCGACTCCAACGGCGACGGCATCGGCGACCTGCGCGGCATCGCGGAACACCTTGACTACCTGGCCTGGCTCGGTGTCACGGTGGTCTGGCTCAACCCGTGCTTCGTCTCGCCGATGCGCGACGCCGGATACGACGTCGCCGACTACTTCACCGTCGACCCGCGTTACGGAGACAACGACGACCTGGTCAAACTCGTCGACCAGGCCCGTGCGCGCGGCATCAGGGTGCTGCTTGACCTGGTGCCGGGACACACCTCAGACACCCACCCCTGGTTCGTGGCCTCCGCGCACGACCCGGACGATCACCGCTACATCTGGGCCGACCCGGCCGACGGTCGGCTCCCTCAGGGATTCGTCCCCTCCCCCGGCACCCGCCCGGGCGGCTACCTGCCGAACTTCTTCGACTTCCAGCCCGCGCTGAACTTCGGCTACGCCCGGCTGGAGCCGGCCGAGCCCTCGCGGCCAGAACCTTGGCGGCAGGCCGTGGACGCGGAGGGCCCGCGTGCCAACCGCGCGACGCTGCGCGCGATCATGGACCACTGGCTCGGAACTGGCGTCTCCGGGTTCCGCGTCGACATGGCCTACTCCCTGGTGAAAGACGATCCCGGCTTCGCCGAAACGGCCAGGCTCTGGCGTGAACTGAGCGCCTGGTTCGACCGGGCCCACCCCGACGCGGCCCTGGTGTCCGAATGGGGTGACCCGGCGCTTTCCGTGCCCGCGGGGTTCGGCCTCGACTTCTTCTTCCACTTCGGCGGACCCGGCGACGGCAGGCCATGGCGCTCGCTGTGGAGCACCAACACCGCCACCAACCTCCCCGGGTGGGGCACGGACCCGTGCTATTTCGACGCCGAAGGCCGGGGAAGCCCGACCACGTTCCTCGACGCCTACCAGGCCGCGCTCCAGACGATCGGCGAGCCCGGGCACATCGCCCTGCCCACCGCCAACCACGACTTCGCCCGGCTGCACTGCGAACCCCGCACGCCCGTACAACTGCCGCCGGCCTTCGCCTTCCTCCTCACGTTCCCGACGCTGCCCGCGATCTACTACGGCGACGAAATCGGCATGCGCTACGTTCCCGGCCTTCCCGACAAGGAAGGCAGCGTCATGGCCCCCGGCTACAACCGGGCCGGGTCACGCACCCCCATGCAATGGGACCCCGGCCCCAACGCGGGATTCTCCGCCGCTCCGCCCCAAGGCCTCTACCTGCCCATCGATCCCGACCCCGCGCGTCCCACCGTCGCGCGGCAACAAGCCGAGCGGGACTCACTCCTGCACACGGTCAAGGACCTGATCGCCATCCGGCGCGCCCACCCCGAACTCGGGCCCGGCGGCAGCCTGGAAATCCTGGCGGACGGGTACCCGCTCGCCTACCTTCGCGGCTCCCGGTTCCTCATCGTCGTCAACCCCAGCGACCGCGCCCGCGTCCTGCCGCACAACCGCCCGGAATTCACCCGCGCCACCGAGCTGAAAGCCACCGGCGTCGCCATCAAAGAAGCGACGATCGCCGCGGATCCCTTCTCCTACGGGATCTTTCAGATGTAGTGAGGACACGAACCACGGATCAGCAAACGCGTCGTGCGGTGCCGGGCAGCGAGGACGGCCGCTGGGGAGCAAGGCCCTCAGCCACGGTGGCCGATCCATAGCGATACGTGGGCGGGTTCCAGGGCCTGGTGCACGACACCGGCCAGGTCGTCGCGGACCGAATCCAGGTCAACCTCGTCCTTCAAGCGGGCCGCGAACGCGGTCACCGTCTGGTCCGCGTCATACCGGGCGCGGTTGAACCGCCGGTCCACCCGCAGCTGCACGCGCCGCCGCAGCGGGTTGAACAACGCCGCCGCCGCCAGCGTGGAGGCGGCCACCGCCACCGTGCCGTGGAACCGGAACACCTCGGTGGCCAGCAGCACCAGGCCCGCGTAGACCCCGATCAGCAGGCCGGTCACGATCGCGTAGGCCAGGGTCCTTGAAACGATCCGGTCGATGTCATACAGCCGGTACTTCAAGATCGCCACCCCGACCGACACCGGCAGCGCCGCGATGCCGATAGCCGCGACGTTGGCCAGCGCCTGGACGGCGGGTGACGCCGAGGTGTCAAGGGTCGACCCGACGGCGATGAGCGTAGTGGCGGCCATGCACACGGCCGCACCGCTCATCAGCCACTTGAGCTGCTGGCGGCGCTCGCCGCCCGCGCGGCGCCAGGACAGCACCTGGCGGGCCACGAACACCAGCCAGAACACCGCGAGCACCGGCAGGACGACCGCCTCGACCGAGCCCAGCCACGCCGAGCTGCCCGCGGGGTAGTCCACGGCCCGCAGGTCGCCGCCGGGAACGATGCGCAGATCGCCCGTTGCGACGGCGCCGATCGCCACCGCGTAGACGCTGACCGGCCAGCACGCGCCGACCGCCAGGTAGCCCCACAGCACAGGCCGCCAGCGGGACGAGGGCAGCCCGCCATCCGGGAACAGCAGGATCACCAGCGGGAACGTCACGATCAGCGGACACCAGTACAGGGCGAGGAACACGGCCACCAGGCCCAGCGGCAGGTGATGGCCGAGCCGGTAGCTGAACACCGCGTAGGCCCCCGCGCTGACGCCAAGCGCTGACAGCGCCGCCAGCGCGAGAAACATCCAGCCCAATGGATTACCGGGCTGGCGAAGCGCGACGACGAGCCCGACGGGTGCCAGCGACATCAAGATGATGACGTTCGCGATGTCAGACTCGGCCTCCCTGGTCGCAAAGGCCAGCGGCACCAGCGCGGCACACAGGAGGATTATCAGCACACCAAGCGACCAGGCGGCCACCGCCGAAGCCGCCATCCGGGACCGGCGCCCCGCCCTGCCCGCGGTCACCGGAGCGTGCTCCGCCTGCTGAATGTGCGTCCCTCCCACAGAGGGCAACGCTACGCCCGGATCGTTCCGGGAACGTTACCGCACAGCACGGAAACAGCGCCGCATAACGATTCGGGCTTGGAATACCCTGTGCTGCAAGGTTCTCTAGGGGGGATTCCCGGGAGCACCCGATGGAGTTGCAGGTCGGCGACCCCAGCCACATTGGTCCGTTCCGGCTGATTGGCCTCCTTGGCGAGGGCGGGATGGGCCGGGTATACCTCGGTATCTCGCCCGGCGGGCGCAGGGTAGCGATTAAGGTGGTGCATCCCCGTCATGCCAGCGATCCGGATTTCCGCCGCCGGTTCGCCCGGGAGGTGGACGCCGCTCGCCGGGTGGGCGGATTTCACACCGCGGGGGTTGTGGACGCCGATCCCGGTGCCGATCCCCCGTGGATGGCGACCGCCTACATTCCTGGTCCGTCCCTTGCCCACGCCATCGTGACGGACGGGCCGCTCAGCGAGGGCAAAGTACGCGAACTTGGCGCGGCGCTGGCCGAGGGGCTAGCGGCAATCCATGCCTGTGACCTCGTCCACCGGGACCTCAAGCCCTCAAACATCATCGTGGCCGACGATGGCCCGCGCATCATCGACTTCGGCATCACCAAGGTGCTTGACGGCACCTCCCTGACCCATACTGACGCGATTATCGGGACCTTCGATTACATGGCCCCCGAGACGCTCCGCCGCCAGAAACTGACGCCCAAATGCGATATTTTCGCCCTGGGAGGGGCCCTCACCTATGCCGCTACCGGGCATGTGCCCTTCGGGGCCGAGGACTTGCCCGCCATCATTGCCCGCATCCTCACCGAGGAGCCGGACCTCACTCCGCTGACCGGTGACCTGCGCGACATCATCAGTGCCTGTCTGGACAAGAATCCTGACGCCCGCCCGGGCACGGCCGATATCCTGGCCCGCCTCAATCCGCCGGACGCGGGAAGCAACCCGGGACCCCACGGGGGGACGCCGCCGGACGGCACCACGCACACGGCCGACGTTCCGCAGTGGCACACCGACCCGCCGCCGGCGCGACCGGACGGTACTTCCATCCCCGATCGCACCGGGCGCCGGCGGCAACGCACGCTGATCGGCGCGGGAACGGCCGTAGTGGTCGCCGCGGGTGCCATCAGCGCCGTGCTCCTGAATTCCCCCTCTCCTCACAAAGGATCGGCAGCGAACAGCCACTCCGTGACGTCCTCGACTGCAACAGGCAGTGCCCGCCCATCGGCGTCGGCCGGCACGACGCAGACCCCGGGCACGCGCACGGTGCCGCTGGAGACTTTCAAGATCCCCACGGACCAGGGCGCGGAGTACATGACCTTCGGGCCGGATGACTCCCTCGCCGTCGCCGGCGGCAACGGCACGAGCTACGTCTGGGACGCCGCGACCAGAAAGGTAATCGAGACACTCGCCGGCCCCGAAGCGGGCAAGTTCGGCGATACCCAGATCGCCTTCGGCCCGGATCACACGGTGGCCGTAGGTGACACAGGCAGCAGCGCTCATCTTTGGAACACCACCACCAACAAGATCACCGAAACGCTTACCGACCCCGACGACAGCAGCGCCAAGATGGGCGCGGTAGCGTTCACGCCCGGCGGCACCCTCGTCGTGAGCGACAGCGACGGCCGCACTTATTTCTGGGACACCTCTACCAACAAGCCGACCGCTACGTTCACCGATCCCGATACCGATGGCATCTGCAATATCGAGTTCGGCCCGGACAACACCCTTATCGCCGGTGATTACAATGGCAATATATATATCTGGAACATTTCGACTGGCAAGTTTATAGTTACACTCAAGAATCCCGTCATCCCCAATTCTCCTAACGACAACTCGCTGGACTCGATCGCACTGGGGCCGGACAACACGCTTGCCGCCGCCGACAGCAACGGCCACGTCTACATCTGGAACACCGTGACCCACAAGATGACCGCCACGTATACCGACCCCGGCAACCCCAATGACGGCGACCTGGTCAGCGACGCCGCGTTCGGCCCGGACGACACGCTTGCCGCCACCGACAACAGCGGAAATACCTACCTCTGGAGCACCAAGACCGGCAAGCTCATTGCCACGCTGAAGGACCCCAAAGCCGACGGTTCCCCCTCAGTTGCGTTCGGCCCGGGCGACATCCTCGCCACCGGTGACCCGAACAACAACATCGACCTCTGGAATATCAAGTCCCTGCTCTGACAGGTTCTCCGTACCGGTGAGATCGGGACGCCGGCCAGACGGACCTTGACGGCGGACGGTGCCGGGGTTACGGTCGATCCACCCGATCGATCGATCGATCGGGAGCGTTCGGCGGGAGGTCTCGGGTGTTCCACATCGGCGTTGACATCGGGGGGACGTTCACCGACTGCGTACTCGTGGGTGAGGGCACCGACGGGGGCGTGACCTACAGTACGGCGAAAGCGCTGTCCACAAGGGCTGATCCGGCGGAGGGAGTGCTGGCCGGCCTGGCCGAGCTGGCCGCGAGCGTCGGGTTGGCGCGGGCGGAACTGCTGAACCGCACGGGCCGCTTCGGGCACGGCACGACGATCGGGACGAACGCCGTGCTGGAACGGACCGGGGCCCGGGTCGGTGTCATCACGACCGCCGGGCACGGCGACACGCTGGCCATCATGCGCGGGCACGGGCGGGTGGCCGGGCGCAGCGTGGAGGACGTGTTCAGGGTGCGCGGGACCTCGCTGCCCGCCCCGCTGATCGTGCCCGGGGCCGTGCTGGAACTGCACGAGCGGGTGGACGCCGCCGGGAAGGTCGTGGTGGCCATGGACGAGAGCCGGGCCAGGGACGCGATCGCGGCTTTCATCGAGGGGTACCGGCTGGACAGCGTCGCGGTGGCGTTCTTGTGGTCGTTCGCCAACCCGGCGCATGAGCTGGCGGTGGAGAAGCTGGTCCGGAGCGTGGCGCCCGGGGTGTTCGTGTCGGTTTCCTGCCGGGTATCGCCGCGGCTCGGGGAGTTCGAGCGGACCGTGGCGACCGTGCTCAACGGGTATATCGGGCCGGCCTGCACCCGGTACCTCACCTCGATGGGCGATCGGCTGGCGGCCGACGGGCTGGGTGCGCCGCTGCTCGTGATGCAGTCGAGCGGCGGGGTGGTGCCGGTCTCGGTGGCCTCGCAGATCGCGCTGGGAACGCTCGACTCCGGGCCCACGGCGGGGCTGACCGGGGTGGCGGCGCTGGCCGCGGGCAACGGTCACGGCAACGTGGTGGCCACCGACATGGGCGGAACCTCCTTCGACATCGGCCTGGTCGTCGGCGGGCAGCCGATCGTGGAGAACGAGTCCGTGATCGACCAGTACACCTACCGGATTCCGCACCTGGACATCAGGGCCACCGCCTGCGGCGGCGGCACCATCGCCCGCCGCGACCCGCAGACCGGGGCGCTGCGCGTCGGGCCCGACAGCGCTGGGGCCGAACCCGGGCCCGCCTGCTACGGGCGCGGCGGTACCGAGGCGACCGTGACCGATGCCGACGTGGTGCTCGGGCTGCTTCGGCCGGAGAGCTTCCTGGCCGGGCGGATGCCGCTTGACGTCGGCGCGGCCCGGGCGGCGGTCGGACGGCTGGCCGGATCGCTCGGGCTCGGCCTTGAGCAGACCGCGGCCGGGATCGTCAACGTCAACAACCTGCACGCCGCGACGTTGATCCGGCAGCAGACGCTGGAACGGGGGCTGGATCCGCGCGATTTCGTGCTTTATTCCTACGGCGGGGCGGGACCGGTGCACGCGTTTGGCTACGCGGGGGAGATCGGCATGCGGGAGGTGCTCATCCCGCTCGGCAACGGCGCGTCCACACTGTCGGCCTACGGGATCGCGGCCGGGGAGGTCGCGCGGTTCGTGGAGATGGAGACCGTGCTGCGGGCGCCGTTCGACGAGGGGGCGCTGGCCGCCGCGGTCGTGGGCGTGGTCAAGCTGGCCCGGCAGGCGATGGCCGAGGCCGGGGTGGCGGTGCTCGGGGAGGGCGAGCCGCAGGTCGATGTCTGGGCGCTGATGCGCTATGCGGAACAGCTCATGCACGCGCTGGAGGTTCCGGTCGATCCGGCGGAGGTCAGCGGCGCGGACCTGTCGCGCCGGTTCACCGGTGAATACGCCCGCCGTTACGGCGAGTCGGCGGCGTCGGCGTTCCAGGCGGCCGAGGTCTTCACGCTGCGGGCCCGGGCCCGGGTCCGGTCCGCGGCGTCCGCGGCGTCCGCGGCCCGCTTGGCCGGTGACGGTGCGAGCTCGCCGGGCGGGCAGGCCAGCCGCACGGCCGAGGTGTACTGGCCGGACGCCGGGGCGCGGCTGTCCACCGCGGTGCACGACGGCGCGCGGGTCGGCGACGGCGAGACCATCGCCGGACCCGCCCTGGTGGAACTGTCCCACACTACGATCGCGGTGCCGCGCGCTGCGACCCTCACCGCCGGGGGCGGGCACTTCCGCCTGCTGCTTGGCGACCCGACCGGGAAGGGAGCAGCCCGATGACCACAGTGACCTGGGACGGAGTGGCGCGGGGCTACATCCCGGCCGAACCGCTCGCGATCGATCCCGGCCTGGCCCGGCACGAGGCACGTTCGGCCGAGGTCGACCCGGTGACGTTCGAGGTGATCCGTTACGCCCTGATGAACGCCAACGTCGAGCACGGGCAGACCCTGCAGCGGCTGTGCGTCTCGCCGATCACGATGCTGACCCGGGACTTCCAGCCGTCCATCCTCACCCAGGACGGGGAACTTGTGTTCCTCGGGCCCTACCTGCAGTACTTCTCCAACGCGCAGTCGCTGACGATCAAGTGGATCCTGGAGAACCGCAGCGCCTCGCCTGGCATCGGGCCCGGCGACATGTTCCTGTCCAACGACCCGTACGTGGGTACCCCGCACCAGCCGGACACCATCGTCGCGGCGCCCGTGTTCGCCGGCGAGCAGCTGTTCTGCTGGGTCGCCAACGTCCTGCACCACTCGGACATCGGCGGCTCGGTGGTGGGCAGCTTCTGCGTCGACGCGCCCGACATCTTCACCGACCCGTCGGCGTTCCCGCCGCTGCGGATCGTCGAGGCCGGCCGGGTGCGGACCGACCTGGAGCAGGTGTTCCTGCGCCAGTCGCGGCTGCCCGGGGTGGTACAGATGGACCTGCGCGCGGCCATCTCGGCCAACACCGTCACCGCGGGCAAGATCGAGGCCCTGGTCGGCCGGTACGGCGCGGACGCGGTCAAGACGGTCATGAGCAGGGTCATCGACGCGGGCGAACAGATTTTTACCGAACGGCTCCGGCAGATCCCCAACGGCACCTGGTCTCACCGGGTGTACGCGGAGGCGTCGCACACCGGTGACACCGGCCTGTACCGGTACCAGCTCACCGTGCGCAAGCGCGGCGACGAGCTGATCGTCGACAACGCAGGCACCGACCCGCAGGCCGGGTCGATCAACGTCACCTACGCCGGGCTGGTTGGGGCGTTCCTGGCGGCGCTGACCGGGTCGCTGACTCCGGACCTGGCCGGCGCCTACGGCGGGGTCTACCGCCGGGTGCGGTTCGAGCCGGTGCCAGGCACCTTGTCCTGCGCGGACTTCCCGGCGGCGGTCAGCCCGGCCGGGGTGTTCACGATGGAGCTGCTGATCAGCCTGTCTGGTTCGGTCATCGCCAAGATGGTGGCGTGCGGGCCGGCCGAACTGCGCGACCGGGCGCTCGGACCGTCGCAGCCGCACTGGTACGGGACGATCATCGCCGGGCAGTATCCGACCGGAGCGCCCTACATCGCGGTCAACGCCAACAACATGGTCGGCGCGCTGCCAGCCAGCGCCGACGCGGACGGCGCCGACTTCGGCGGGCACTTCTGGATACCCGAGGGCATCGCCAGCAACATCGAGGAAACCGAACAGCTGTATCCGATGCTTTGCCTGTACCGCCGGGCGCTGCCGTGCGGCGCGGACGGCGCGGGCACGCACCGGGGCGGGCGCAGCATCACCGAGGCGTTCGTCCCGTGGGGCACGCCGGGCATGGCGGCCGCGCTGTACGTCGACGATTCCTTCCCCAAGGCGGTCGGCCCGTTCGGGGCCAACCCGAGCAGCATGGGGCGGGTCAGGCTCAGGCATGGGGTCGGCCTGGCCGAGCAGTTCGCGGCGGGTAACGTCCCGCAGGACCTGGACGGGATGGCGGGCCAGGATCAGCCTGTCGACCACAAGGGACCGATGCTGATGATCGGGCCTGATTCCGTGGTGGCGTGGACCGGCGCGAACAACCCGGGCTACGGCGATCCGCTGGCCCGGGCGCCGCAGGCGGTCGCCGGTGACGTGAGCAGCGGCTGGCTCGGCGCGGCGGAGGCTACCCGGGTCTACGCCGTGGCCTGGGATGGCGACGGCTTGGCGGACGAGGCGGGCACGAGGCGGCTGCGTGAGGAGCGGCTGGCGGAACGGCTGGCGGCGGCCCGGCCACCGGAGGCTGCCGGCGGTGTCCGGCTGGCTGAGCCCGACGCGGAGCTTCGGGCGGTCGGCGGGGACCTCGGCGTCCTGCTGGCCGGCGGTCGTCCGGCGGAGTGGGTGTCGCTGTCGGGCCGGGTCCTGCTCGGCCCGGTCACCGGGGACTACCGGGCGGCGTGCGCCGTGCTTGACACGCCGGCCAACGCCGTGGCACCGGAGTTCGCCACCCGCCCGGGGCGGCCCGGCGAGGCGATGCTGCTGCGGGAGTACCTGTGCCCGGTCACCGGGCTGCGGCTGGCCACCGAGCTGCTCCGGTCCGGCGACGACCCGGTCGCGGACATGGTGCTGGCGGGATGAGCGCGGGTCTTGCCTCGGCCGCCGGGGCGCCGACCGTCGGCGCGCTGGTGATGCGGTCGGCGCGTCGCTGGCCGGACTCGCCGGCCCTGGTGGAGGAGCAGACGACGCTGACCCACCGGCAGACGGCGGCGCTCGCGCGCGCTGCCGCCCGGCGGCTCGCGGCGCGGGGCGTCCGGCCGGGCGACCGGGTCGCGCTGGTGCTGCCGAACGGCTGGCGGTACGCCGTCGCCTACTACGCGGCCCAGCTTGCCGGGGCCACCGCGGTCCTGGTCAACACACGGTTCGCGCCGCCCGAGATCGAGCACGTGCTGGAGGATTCTGGCGCCTGCGCCGCGGTCGTGGACGCCGAGACCGCGGCGCGGGTGCCGCGGGTGTGCCCGCACTGGGGTGTCGGCGAGCTGACCGGGCCTTGCGCCGGAGCCGACGATGAGGCCGATGACCTGCCCGGCCTGGCCGGGGCCAGCACCGATATCGCCAACATCCTCTACACCTCGGGCACCACCGGCCGTCCCAAGGGGGCAATGCAGACGCATGGCAACCTGCTGTTCAACGCGGGCACGGTCGGCTCGGTGATGGCCGCCACGGCCGCGGACCGCACCCTGGTCGTGGCGCCGATGTTCCACGCCACCGGGATCGCGTCGCAGCTCGTCGGGTTCGGCGGGCGCGGGGCGGCGTGCGTTTTCCAGCCGCGCTTCCGCCCGGCTGACATGCTAAGCGCGCTCATCGAGCACCGGATCACGTTCTTCGCGGGCGTGACCGCGATGATCCAGCTGATGCTGGCCGACCCCGGCTTCGACCCGGCTGACCTGCCCGCGCTGCGGGCGGCGTGCTTCGGCGGTGCCCCGGTGGCGGAGGCATTCCTCGACGAAACGGCCAGGCGGCTGCCCCATGTCACCCTCATGAACGTGTGGGGCCTGACCGAAGCCACGTCGATCGTTACCTGCGCCGCCGGCGCCGAGTGGCTGAAGCGGCCGTGGTCGGTGGGACGGGCGGTGCCCGGAGTAGAGGTGGCCGTGGCCGTCGGCGGGCGGATCGAGGATTCGCCGGACGCCGTGGGCGAGCTCTGGGTCCGGGGTCCGGTGGTGACCGCGGGCTACTGGAACCGCCCGGACCCGGAGACCTTCAGGTCCGACGGCTGGCTGCGGACCGGCGACGTGGGCCGCGCCGACGCCGACGGGTACGTCCAGGTGCTCGACCGGCTGAAGGACATGATCATCAGGGGCGGCGAGAACATATACAGCCTTGAGGTGGAGAGCGTGCTGGCCCGGCACCCGGCCATCGCGGAGGTGGCCGTGGTCGGGGTCTCTGACCCGGTCATGGGCGAGCGGGTCCGCGCCGTCGCGGTGCTCGGTGCGGGCCAGTCCCTGGCCCTCGGCGCGCTGCGGGAGTGGGCCAGCACCCAGCTCGCCGACTACAAGCTCCCGGCCGAGCTGGTCACGGTCGGCGCACTGCCGCGCAACGCCAGCGGCAAGGTGATCAAGAAGCAACTGGCGAGATCCTGATGCACACTGGCTGGATGCCTCCCCAGGAACAGGCGGCCAAACCGGATCGGGCGCCGGCCGGCCGGTCCATGTCCGATGCCATCTTGGACTCCGCCGCCACGCTGTTCTCCCGCCGCGGCTACCACGCGATCGGCATCCGCGAGCTGGCCGACTCGGTCGGCCTGTCCACCTCCACCCTCTACCACTACTACGCCACCAAGCAGGACATCCTCTACGCCGTCATCGGCCGGTTCCTGCGCGAGTTCGCGGACACGCTGGTGGCCGGGCTGCGCGACACGTCGTTGCCGCCGCGGGCCAGGCTCGAGCGGGCCGTCACCGATCACGTGGTCCTTACCGTGACCCGCCGTGACGAACTCCTGGCCGGGAACCCGGTGCTCAACGCGCTGAGCGCCGAACAGCAGGCGGGCATCGCCGCGCTGCGCCGCTCGTACCGGGACGCGGTCCGCGACGTGATCACCGAGGGCACCGCCGCGGGCCAGTTCCGCGTGGCCGATCCGCTGCTGACCGCGATGGGCATGCTCGACATGCTCGACGGCATCCGCGCCTGGTACCACGAGGACGGCGCCCTGTCCCTGGCCGAGCTCGCGGCCCGCTACCGGGCGTTCGCGCTGTCCCTGTGTCAGGCAGGTGAGGTATGACGGGCATGACCGCGGACGACGCCGCCTCCTCCGCGGCGGGCATTCCGCTTCGGCCCTTTTACACGGCCGCGGACGCCAGCGGCGGCTACGCCGGGATCGGCGATCCCGGCGCGTATCCGTACACCAGGGGCAGGATGCGGCCGCTGGCGGCCAGGCGACGCGGATGGATCCACCGGGAGCTGTCGGGCGAGGGTTCGCCCCGCCGGTCCAACGAGCAGCTCCAGGCGCTGCTGGCCGGCGGCGCGCTTGGCATCGACGTGATCGGGGACAACCCGACGATGTCCGCGCTTGACCCCGACCATCCGATGTGCGTGCCGGCCGTGGGGACGACGGGCGTGTCGTTGTGCCGTAAGCAGGACTTCGTCGAGCTGCTCGAGGGCATCCCGCTCGACGAGATCACGCTGAGCCACTCGCTGCCCCCCGCCTTCGCCCTGGCCGGCCAGTACCTGGCCAGCCCGCGCCACGGCATCGACCCGCGCGTCCTGCGCGGGTCCGCCATCCAGCCGCCGCTGTACTCCGAGGACTGCTCGTACGCGACGTTCCTGCCGTTCGCCACCAGGATGCGGCTGACCCTGGACTCGATCGTCTTCGCGCTGCGCGAGATGCCGCGGTTCCACGCGTTCCTCGAGGACACCTACTACATCTCCGACGGCGGGCTGGACGCGGTCGAGGAGATGAGCCTGGGATTCCTTGAGATCAGAGAGGTATGCCGCCGCTTGCTGGCCCGGGGCGTGCCGGTCGACTCCTTCGCCCCGCGCATCGCCATCCTGGTCAACTGCCGGATGGACGTTTTTGAAGAGATCGCCAAGATCCGCGCGACCCGGCGGCTGTTCGCCCGGATGATGCGCGAGGAATTCGGCGCCACCGACCCGCGGTCGTTGTCGGTGAACATCGCGGTCCACACCTCCGGCCTCACGCTCACCGCGGCCCAGCCGGCCAACAACATCGTCCGCGGCACGGTGCAGGCCATGGCCATGGCCATGGCGGGGGTTCAGGGTCTGGAGATATCCACCTTCGACGAGCCGTTCCGCACCCCGTCCGCGATCGCGCACCAGGTCGCCATCCGGACCCAGCAGGTAATCCACACCGAGACCAACATCACCGCGGTCGAGGACCCGCTGGGCGGCTCGTGGTACCTCGAATCGCTGACCGACGAACTCGAGCGCCGCATAGACGCCGCGGTGCGGGAGATGGAGGAACTCGGAGACGCGGGCACGCTGGCCGAGAACGGCTACTTCCGCGGCATCTTCCTGCGCGGCATGGACCGGCACTCCAGCGCCGTCCAAAGCGGAGACCTGCGCGTGGTGGGAGTCAACGAGCACGTCATCCCGCCCGAGGACGACCGGTTCCTGCGCGACATCGCCGAGCAGCGGTTCGAGCCTGATCACGCGCACGTCGAGCGCATCCGCGCCTGGCGGCCGACCCGCGGCGCCGCGCCGCTGCAAGCCGGCCTCGAGCGCGTGCGCGAGGCATCGGCCGACCCCGACGCCGACCTCATGGGCCCGATCGTCGCCGCCCTCGACGCGGACGCCACCATCGGCGAGATCACCGGCTGCCTCCGCCAGGGCGCGGGGCTGCCCGGCGACCCGTTCGAGTTCGCCGCCGCGCGCGGGACCCGGGCATGACCGGCCCCGGCCCTGCCCGCCCGGGAAAGATCGTGATCGGCACGCTCGGCCTTGACCAGCACGAGGTCGGGGCCATGGCGATCGGCCAGATCCTGGTCAGGCACGGCTACGAGGTGATCTACCTGGGGCGCTTCAACACGCCGCAGCGGCTGGCCGCGGCCGCCGAGCAGGAGGACGCCGACCTTATCGGGGTGTCGGTCCACTCCTGGGAGTACGCCGCCTACGCCGATGAGCTCCTGGCCCGCTGCCGCGACCTCGGCATCGGCCTCGTCGTAGGCGGAAGCGTGCTGACCGAGAAGGATCAAGCCGCTCTGCTGGCCCGGGGGGCCGACGCGGTATTCGGCCCGTACGCATCGGAAGCCACGATGCTGCGTCAGATCGAGGCCGTCGTCCGCCGGGTCCGGGGCGGCGACGACGACCCGCCCGCCCTGGCGCACCAGCCCGGCCCCGGCCCTGGTCGTGCGATGCCGCTGGCAGGCCGGGTCGTCATCGTCACCGGCGCGGCGCACGGGCTCGGCCGCGCCTACGCCCTTGAGCTGTGCCGACAAGGCGCCGCCGTGGTGGCAGACGACATCGACGAGGCTGCCCTCAAGGAGGTCACCGACGCCGCCGCCGGCCTGCCAGGCAGCGTGCACGCCATCGCCTGCGACATCACCGGCGCCGATGCCCCCCGTACGCTGCTCGATGCCGCCCTGCGCCGCTACGGTCAGCTGCACGGCCTGGTGGCCAACGCCGGCCTGCTGCGTTCCGGGCCGATACTGCAGCTCACCGACAGCGACCTGCGGCTGCTGCTCGACGTGCACCTGACCGCGCCGTTCCGGCTGCTACGGGTCATCGGCGGCTACTGGCGCGCCGAATCGAAGGCGGGCCGCGGCGTCGAGGCCTCGGCGGTGCTCACCACCTCCGCGGCCGGCCTGTACGGTTTCCGCGCCGAAGCCGCCTACAGCGCCGCCAAGGCCGCCGTGGCCATGCTGGCCCGCGTCGGCGCCGACGAGCTCGGGCGGTACGGGGCGACGGTCAACGCGGTAGCCCCCGTGGCCCGGACCCGTCTCACCCCATGGCTGGGCGAGGCTGCGGCCGACCATGGCGCCGGCCCTGCCGCCGACGCTGCCGCCGACCCTGCCGCCGACCATGGCGACGATCCGCTGGCCGCCGGTCACGTGGCGCCCGTGATCGCCTGGCTGTTGGGACCGGCGGCCCGCAACGTCACCGGGCGTGTCCTGGAAGCGGGCAACGGCCAGGTCTCGGCCCCCAGCGCCTGGCAGCCCGGCCCGCAGTTTCCGCTGCCATCCCTGATGTCCCCCGAGGCGGCGGACGCACTGCTGCCTCGCGTGCTGGCCAGCGCGGTACCCCCGCCCGAGATGCTCGCCGCGCAGGATCCCCGAGGCGCTTAACCGGCACGAATAGGGATGTTGGCCGGCGCTCTAGCGGATAGCGTGGGCGGCCGGGAACGAGGAGAGGACCTGCTGCATATGGCTCAGGTTCGCCGCGCTCATCCGGGTGCTGATAAGCGTCTGCGTGGCGAGGAAGTACCTCAGGCTGGCGGCGCAGATGCCTGCCTGAGCGGGCGGGAGCGTGCACGCGGTCATCTGGCCGTCGGCGCCGCCCTTGGCCACGACGGCCGCGTAGAGCGCCACGGTCACGTCGGGGCCGCCTGAGCCTTGGATCTCGGGGTCTTTCACTCGCGCGGGGACGAGCACGACCGCTGCGTACAGGTCCGCCGTGCCGGTCGGGATCTGCCGGATAACCTCCGCGGACGGATGACGGCACCAGGCGGGATTGCGGGTCTGGCGCAGGACTTCGTCCACGGTGCGCACGGCCGGAATATAGGGGCAGGCAAGGTCGGTGGCTGGTCCGATCCCGCCGGGGCTGACGATCATGATCATCCGTCCGGCCGGTTCTGCGGCCGAGGAGGCCGTCATGACCTCACCGCCGTCGGCGCTGGCCCATTCCGCCTGGCAGGTGGCGGACTCCGGGCCCGCCTTCGGAAAACGGCTCGACGGCATTGCGACGCGCCACTCATCAAGACCGCGCGCTGAGCATTCCCTCCAGCATGGCTGAACCAGCGGCTCGTTCCTCCGCCGTTAGCCGATGTGGCGGTACCGGCGTACGGCCAGGGGCGCGAAGACGACGGTGATCGCGATGCTCCAGGCGATGGAGTGCCACGCCGGGGTCGCGACCGGTCCGCCCAGCATCAGGCCCCGGCTGGCGCCGGCCAGCGCGGTCACCGGGTTGACCCTGACCCATGCTTGCAGCCAGCCGGGCAGGGTGCTGGTCTGGATGAACACATTGCTTCCGAACGCGAGCGGGAACATGACGATGAAGCTGAATCCCTGCAGGCTCTGCGCGGACTTCACGTACAGGCCGAGGAGGACCCAGATCCATCCGACGGCAAAACCGAAGACGAACATCAGCGCGATCGCGCCGACCGTGGACATGGGATTGGTGGCGATCCGGAACCCCAGCAGCGAGCCGTACGCGAAGACCATCGCGATCGAGACGACGTAGCGGACGAAATCTCCCATGATCGTCCCGGTCAGCGGGGCCGACCGGGAAATGGGCAGGCTCCGGAACCGGTCGAAGATGCCCTTGGTGACGTCGGTGTTCAGGCCGACGCCGGTGCCTATGCTCGCAAACAGCACCGTCATCACCATGATGCCGGGCAGCACGTACTGCAGGTAAGTGTGCCTGCTCTCACCCTTGATCGCGCCGCCGAACAAGAACACGAACAGCGTCACGAAGACGATCGGCTGTAGCGTGACGTCGAGCAGCTGCTCCGGGTTGCGCCTGATCCGCACCAGTGCCCGCCACGCCAGCGTCAGCGCGTGCCGCAGCACTCGGGCCGGCGTCATCCTCCGGGCCCGGCCCGGCCAGGCCGTGGCGCTGGCCGTCATAGGGCTGGCCGTCATCGGCCGCCCTCCTCGGCCCCGCCCTTATCGGTGCTGTGCCCGGTGAGCGCCATGAACACCTCATCCAAGCTGGCCAGCCTCAGCGCGAGCTCGGTGACCTCGATCCGCTCCGCCTGCAAGCCGCTGACCACGGCCGACAGGACCTGGGCGTCATCGACGGGGACCGACAGCAGGCCCGGATCCTCCTCCGTCCTGATCGGAGCGCTGCCCACGGCGGCGGCGACGATTCCCGCGACCCGCGTCAGGTCCGCCGGATCGGCCGGGCGCACGTCGAGAGTCTGCCGGCCGATTTTGGCCTTCAGCTCGGCCGCAGTCCCGGTCGCGATCACCCGGCCATGGTCGATGACCGCGATCTCGCTGGCCAGCCGGTCGGCCTCGTCCAGGTACTGCGTGGTCAGCAGCACCGTCGTGCCCTCGGCGACCAGCGCCCTGATCATCGCCCACACCTCACCCCGGCTGCGCGGATCCAGGCCGGTGGTCGGCTCGTCAAGGAACAGCACGGCGGGCCGCTGGACCAGGCTCGCGGCCAGGTCGAGCCGGCGCCGCATGCCACCGGAGTAGGTCTTGACCGAACGCCCGGCGGCGTCGGCCAGGTCGAACCGCTCGAGCAGTTCGGCCGAACGGCGCTTCGCCTCCGCCCTGGGCACCTCCAGCAGCCGCCCGATCAGCAGCAGGTTCTCAAAACCCGTCAGATCCTCGTCGACCGCCGCGTACTGGCCGGTCAGCCCGATCAGCTCACGGACCCGGTCGGCCTGATGGATGATGTCCGCACCGCAGACCCGGGCGTGACCGGCATCCGGCCGCAGCAACGTGGCCAGCATCCGGACCACGGTGGTCTTCCCCGCGCCGTTCGGCCCCAGCAGGCCAAGCACCATGCCCCGCCGGACCGCCAGATCCACGCCGTCGACCGCCAGCGTCTTCCCGAACCGCTTGACCAGGCCCACGGCCTCGATCGCGAGCGTCATGGCATGCGTTCCTCAGGGCCGGGGGCACATTCACAGCTGAACCTACCTGGTCGGCGCCCGGCTCCGTTCCACCCAGCCGTGCCTCTATTGACTTATTAGCTGGCGATCGCTACGTGCCGGTGCACGGCGGCCGGGTCGGCGAGCATGGCGAGCATGCAGGCGGCCAGGTCGGCGCGGGAGACGGTGAATCCGTGCGGCAGGTTGCGATCGATGGCGGTGCGGTACGCGCCGGTGGCGGCTTTGCCGTTCAGCGCGGGCGGACGGAAGATCGTCCAGTCCAGGTCGCTGTCGCGGATCTCGTTCTCGCCGCGGCGCATGTCGGCGCAGACATGGCGCAGGAACGTACGCCGGGCTACCGGCTTGATCAGGTAGCGCATATAGGGGCTTTCGCCTTCATCGGCGACGATGGAGCCGCTGACCTGCAGGAACCGCCGGGTACCTGTTTTGTCCATGGCCTGGATGATGCTGTGCACGCTGTCCTGGATGACGGTGGTGGGGCCGGTGCCGCGCGGGCCTATCGCGGAGATGACGGCGTCCGCGCCCTCGATGGCCGGGGCGATGGATTCGGGGTCCATGACGTCGGCGGTGACGACCCGCAGCCGGGGATGATCCTGCCTGGTCAGGCGGGCGGGATCGCGGACTACCGCGGTGACCTCGTGCCCGGCCGCGAGCGCCTGGCTGATGAGGCAGGTTCCGGTGGCGCCTGTGGCGCCGAGGATGGTGAGTTTCATCGTGTTCTCCGGTATAGTTACTTCGTAACTCGTATAATACGGAGATCATATCATATGGAATCGATACCACAAGGAGATGCGGGCGGGGCGCCGCAGCGCGGACGGCTGAACCGCGCGATCAAGGAGTCGCTGCGGGACCTGGGCGCGCAACTGTCGCTGCTCAACCACAGCGTCGGCACGCGCCTCGATCTCAAGGCCGCCGACCTGGAGTGCCTGGACCTCATCGCCCGGTACGGCCCGCTCAGCCCGAGCGCCCTGGCCCGTCGCGCCGGGCTGCACCCCGCCACCATGACCGGCATCCTCGACCGGCTCGAACGCGCCGGCTGGATCGATCGCGGCCGTGACCCCTCCGACCGCCGCGGCGTCGTCGTTCAGGCGGCCCGGGGCCGCGGAGCGGAGATCCTCCGCCTCTACCTCATTGACTCAGGCATGAACACCGCTATGGACCAGATCTGCGCCGAGTACGACGACAAAGACCTACAGCTCCTGGCCGGCTTCCTGCACCGCACGGCCGACGCCGCCCGGGCCGCCGCCGAAAGGCTCGCCGCAAGCTGAGCCCGCGCCGCCGGCGGAGCGAGCGATCAGCTGAGGCTGGCTGTGCTTAGTTGCCGGGCTCGGCGGCGGCGCTCGTGGTGACCGGAAATAAAATCATGAGGTTACTCATTATGAGAAGCATCAACATGAGGTTCGTCAGCGTGGGACGGTCGGCGTCCGGGCAGGGCAGAAGGGCCAGTGATGATTACACCTGAGCATATTGGTGATCGGTACCTCGCCGTCCATCACCGGATGTTCCGGGCCGTCAACGATGAGATGAACGGATGCGGCCTGTCGATGGCCCGCACTAAGGTGCTCTGGCGGCTCCACGAGCAGGGGCCAGCCAGGCAGAACGTGCTGGCAGCCGATTTCGGGCTGTCTCCGCACTCCATTACGGACCTCGTCGACGGGCTGGAGCGCCTTGGCCTGGCCGAGCGCCGTCCAGACCCAACGGATCGCCGGGCCAAGCTCGTCGCGATCACCGACGCGGGCGAGGCCGCCCTTGACGTAGCGAACGCTACGCGGGAGCGGCTCCTCAAGCAGATCTTCGGGGCGCTGAGCGAGGCGGACCGGGCGACGTTTCTCCGCCTGCTCGACCACCTGGACGAGGCAGCCCGGCGGCTGATCTCGGCATCGGCCACGCCGGACGTACCAGCGACGGTCCCGGCATGACCGCCGGATCCCGTCCCGCCACCACGGCCAGCGCGACTCACGTCTCTCACCGGGGGTACAGCTCGTTATGTCATCCGTCATACCTGTCACCGGCAGTCAGCGTTCCGCGGCAAGCGAGCATCGGTGGCTGATCCTGGTCATCGTGGCCATCGCCCAGCTCATGGTGGTACTGGACTCCACAGTCGTGAACATCGCCCTGCCGTCGGCTCAGCGGGCCCTGGACTTCCCAAACAGTGACCGGCAGTGGGTGGTGACCGCCTACGCGCTGGCGTTCGGCAGCCTGCTGCTGCTCGGCGGCCGGCTGGGCGACATGTTCAGCCGCAAGCGGGTCTTCATTACCGGCCTGGCCGGGTTCGCGCTCTCATCGGCGCTCGGCGGTGCCGCCACATCGTTCGGCATGCTAGTGGCCGCCCGGACCCTTCAGGGCGCCTTCGGCGCAATTCTCGCGCCTGCCGCCCTGGGCACCCTGGTCAGCACCTTCCGCGACCCGCACGAGCGCGGCCGGGCGTTCGGCGTCTTCGGATCCGTCGCGGCTGGCGGCGGTGCCGTGGGCCTCATCCTCGGCGGCGTCCTCACGCAGTACTTCTCCTGGCGCTGGTGCCTGTACGTCAACCTGTTCTTCGCCGCGATCGCCGCGGCCGGCGCCCTGACCTACATGCGAAGCAACCGGCCGGAAACCCGTCCACGGATGGACTGGGCGGGGACCGTGCTCGCCTCGGCCGGGCTGTTCGCCATCGTCTTCGGGTTCTCGCATGCCGAACTGGCCGGCTGGACTGCCGCCCTGACTATCGGCTCGCTGGCGGGCGGGGTGATCCTGCTGACCGCGTTCGCGTTCGCCGAGAGCCGGGTCAGTCACCCGCTGCTGCCGCTGCGGGTCGTCCTTGACCGGGCCAGGGGCGGCTCCTACATCTCGGTCGGGCTGACCGGGATCGCGGTCTTCGGCGTGTTCCTGTTCCTCACGTACTACCTGCAGGAGGTCAAGGGCTACAGCCCGGTGACCAGCGGGCTGGCCTTCCTGCCGATGATCGGCTGCATCCTGGTGTCCTCGAACGTCTCCAGCATCGTGCTGCTGCCGCGGGTCGGGCCGCGGGCCCTCATCGTGACCGGCATGCTGCTCGGCGGCGGCGCGATGGCCTACCTGACCCAGCTCAGCGTGACCTCCAGCTACGCGGTGAGCGTCGTGCCGGCCTTGGTGGTCATGGGCCTGGGCTTCGGCATGATCTTCTCCCCCGCCATCAACACCGCCACCGCCGGAGTCGCCCGGCGCGACTCAGGCGTGGCCTCGGCGCTGGTCAACACCATGCAACAGGTGGGCGGTTCGATCGGGACCGCGGCGCTGAGCACGGTGGCGCTCACGGCGACGGCCACCTACCTGGCCGCTCACCACGCCGGACGGCTGGCCCCGGCCACGGCCGCGGTGCACGGCTACACCGTGGCGTTCTCGGTCTCCGCGGCGCTTTTCGGCGTCGGCGCGCTGATGGCCGTTCTGCTGCTGCCGTCCCGGCGCAAGCTAGAGGAGCTGCGGAACGCGGAGCCCACGGCCAGCCCTGCCCGGCCGGAC
>Ga0335075_10004258_pt1 | contig 22439 bp, 24 predicted proteins | sample Lox_Sample_24_FD_206723 | JGI IMG/M metagenome (GOLD analysis project Ga0335075, IMG submission 206723) | Soil microbial communities from Loxahatchee National Wildlife Refuge, Florida, United States - Lox_Sample_2.4 | ecosystem: Environmental > Terrestrial > Soil > Wetlands | place: USA...
GTATTCGCTGCATCCCGATGACCTGGAGACGCGTGTGCTGAGGGCCCTGGATACGGCCGGAGCGCGTCTGCGCAAATTCGATGCAGAGGTCGAACTGGTCAGCTTTCAGGACGGGGCAATCCGGGTTCGTCTTCGTACCACGGGTCATGGCTGCGGTTCTACGATGAAGAATCTGAAGGCGATTATCGAGGAGAGCATCTACGATCAGGCGCCTGATCTGACATCTCTTTCCATCTTCGAGCCCGAAGAGGACGCTTCGGGATTTGTCCCCATCGCAAGTCTCCTGAAGAATGCCATGGGCGCGCATGCCGGCCTTCATGCGGACGTGGAAGGTGCCGATTGAAAGGCATCGCCAGCCCGGAGAGTGATTGACCATGCCTCTCGGAACGTCGGCTCCGATGGACCAGGCCTTTGCCACGCTGCGCCAGTTTGCGCGTGCCAGGCGCCCGGCGGAGCGTTGCGAGTTATGCAGCCTGGAGCTGGGAAGAGAGCATCCACACCTAATCGAGATCGCTTCGCGCCAGATCGTGTGTGCGTGCGACGCCTGTGCGACGCTTTTCGATGCTATGGCCGGGGGTCGGTATCGGCGCGTGAGTCGTCGTGCTGAACTGCTGGCTGACTTCCAGATGGAGGATGCCGAGTGGGATAGCTTGTTGATCCCGATCAATATGGCGTTCTTCTTTCGCTCCAGCGTGGAGGCCAGAGTGATTGCGCTCTATCCAAGCCCGGCGGGAGCGGTGGAGTCACTACTTCCGCTCGATGCCTGGGATGCGATTGTCGAGCGCAATGCAGTTCTCGAACATCTGCGTTCTGACATCGAAGCGCTGCTGGTTAACCGGATCGGCCATGGACGCGAGTCGGCGCGCGCGGAATACTACGTCGCGCCGATCGATGAATGTTATCGGCTCGTCGGGCTTATTCGCGCAAACTGGAAGGGGCTTTCGGGAGGCAACGAGGTGTGGACGGAGATCGCGCGATTCTTCGCCGATCTGAGGTCGCGAGCCGATGTTGTGAGCGGGGAAGCGCATGCCTGATCTAAGTTTTACCGTTGAAGGTGCGGATGTGGTTCCATTTGCGATCGCTCCCACGCTGGGGCTGAAGCTTCGCATTACCAATGCCGATCCTGACGAAGCGATTCACACGGTGGCTTTGCGCTGCCAGATTCAAATTGACGTGACGCGGCGCCGTTATACCGCGGAAGAACAGGCGAGCATGCGCGATCTTTTTGGCGAGCCTGCGCGATGGAGCCAGACGCTGCGGACTCTGTTGTGGACGCATGTCAGTGCCGTGGTGCCCGGATTCGCGGGAAGTACGGTTGCTGAGCTTCCGATCCATTGCACCTTCGACTTCAACGTTGCTCTCACGAAGTATGTTGAAGGCCTGACGAGTGGGGAGATACCGCTCAATCTGCTGTTCAGCGGCACGGTGTTCTATGCGGGTCACGACGAGGTGCTGCAGGTTGCGCCCATTTCCTGGGAGAAGGAGGCGCGCTTCAGCCTGCCGGTTAAAGTGTGGCGCGGGATGATGGACGCTTACTATCCCAACACTGCGTGGCTGAATCTGCGGCGTGATGTCTTCGATCGCCTCTATCAATACAAGACGCAGCACGGGATTCCGACGTGGGAACAGGCGCTGGAAAGCATGCTGCCGGTGGAAGAGACGGTGAACCCGTGAATCTCGACCAGGTGGAGAAGATCGCACAGGCCGTGCTCTATGAGGGATACATGCTCTATCCCTACCGTCCGTCGGCGGTGAAGAACCAGCAGCGCTGGAACTTCGGAGTGCTATGCCCTCGGGCCTACAGCGAAGGACAGAACGGCTCCGACGCATGGATGATGCAGACCGAATGCCTGCTGCAGGCGGATACTTCGACACGGCTGGGTGTCAAGATTCGTTTTCTGCAGATCGTTGACCGTTTAATCGGGCGACTTAGCCGGCCGCTCCATGAGCTTCCGGACGAAGCGGAGTTTGAAGTCGTAGATGAGCTGAATGCTGGCGGACAGACTTATTCATCATGGCAGGAGGCAGTGGAACGCGAGGTTATCGTGTCTCCGCTGCGTCCTGCCTGCTTTTTCTCGCGAGAGCCTGTCTTGTTTGAGTTCCCCGCCGACAGGGAGGTTGAGCCCATACGCGATGAGAACGCGTTGATTGTGGGGGTTGTTGTTCGGGAGTGGAAAGAGGTTGCCGGGTCGATCGAGATCGGCATGAAGGACTGTCAGCAAGGTGTGCTGAAAGTGACGGTGGGGATTCGTAACCGTACGCTGAGCGAGTCGGCACGAGGCTGGAGCCGCGCGGATGCGCTAATGTATTCGCTGGTCTCCGTTCATACCATTCTGGCTGCGGAAGGCGGGCAGTTTGTTTCCCTCCTTGATCCTCCGGAGGAGTTGCAAACGCTTGTGGCGGAATGCAGCAACGTTGGGACGTGGCCGGTACTGGTCGGCGATGGTGGCGACCGAGGTACGGTTTTGTCGTCGCCGATTATTCTGTACGACTATCCGCAGATCGCTCCTGAAAGTCAGGGCAGTCTTTTTGACGGCACTGAGATCGACGAGATTCTTTCGCTGCGAATCCTGACCATGACAGAGGAAGAGAAACGCGAGATGAGGCAATCGGACGAGCGGGCGCGCCAGATCCTCGAACGCACGGAGAGCATGCCGCCGGAGCAGTTTATGAAGCTGCACGGTGCATTACGGGGGCTGCAGCCCATGTCCACTGTTACGACCCGGGAGCCGCGATGAATGAGTGGGAGTGGCAACTGCTCGAGGATAAGACGCTGATCGATCATCTGGTGATTTCGGGAGTGGAAGTGAGGACCGGCGATCGCGTTCGTCTTTTTCCGCATAAAGGCGGAGACGTGCTGGATATTGCGCTGCACGGCCACGTCGCGACGATCGAGAGTATCGAGCAGGATTACGAGGGCAAGTCGCATGTGTGCGTTGTCCTTGATGAGGATCCTGGACGTGATATGGGATTGCTTCGTCAGCCGGGGCACCGGTTTTTCTTTGACCCGTCGGAGGTGGGGCCGTTGCCGCCGGAGGAGCAACGTCGCGAGAATGCCGTCGAAAGACCGAGCGTGCTGGTTGCCGGCATCGGCAATATTTTTCTGGGGGATGACGGTTTCGGAGTGGAAGTGGCGCAGCAGCTTGCACGGCTCGATTTTCCGTCTTCGGTGCGAGTCGCCGATTTTGGAATACGAGGATTCGATCTTGCCTACGCGCTGCAAGACGGATACGAGACCACCATCCTGATCGATGCGTTTCCTCACGGGCAGGCGCCGGGGACGGTCTATGTCGTGGAACCGGATCTGAATGGTCTCGATTCTTCGTTGGCGCAGGGCAGTTTTGTCGAGCCCCACGCTATGAATCCGATGAACGTGATTCGTATGGCGACTGCGATGCATGGTCCGCTGAAGCGAGTCCTGTTGGTTGGGTGCGAGCCGGAGACGCTTGGCGGCGATGACGGCCAGATGGGCTTGAGTGGGTCTGTTCAGGCTGCAGTACCGGGGGCAGTGAAAGTTGTGGAGAGACTCGTACGCGAAATTGTGAACGCAGGTGAGTCAAAGGCTGCCTGCTGACGGTTGAAGTGAAAGGAGATGTGCCGTGGCTATGGAACTGCTGGAAAGCAACACGAATGGAAACGGAATGGATAAGGACACGCTTTATATGCTCGGGGGCGTTGCGCTGGTGATCTTTGGAGCGGGATTAATTCTGTCCAATCCCGTGGTTCGGCGCTATATGGGGCAGCTTGGAATGGGCAATCTGGCTAACGCAGCGTTGCCTGATTTTGAGCGGTACTTGAAGCTTCGGGCGATGTGAATGGAATGACACAAAGTTCTACAGAGGCTGATAAAGCCGCGGAGGGGGTTGGTTCTACTTACGCCATTGATGGCCGGACAAGCCGGTTCACGGTGAGGGCTTTCGCGTCAGGGATGCTGGCTGCGATGGGTCACAATCCGATGATCGGCATCCGAGAGTTCAGTGGGGAGATGAGCTTCAATCCTGAAAAGGCGGAGGCAGGTTCTTTCAGGCTTCTTGTGAAGGCTGCATCGCTCAGCGTTCAGGATGATGTAAGCGAGAAAGACCGGCACGAGATTGAGCGCCTTATGAACCAGCAGGTTCTTGAAACGGCGAAGTTTCCGGAGATTCGCTATGAGGCATTTGACATTACTGTGACGAGAGTCTCGGAGATGCTTTATTCGGCTGCGCTGAACGGGGATCTTACCTTGCACGGCGTGACCCGGCGCCAGCCAATAAATGCACGCGTCACGTTATTGGGGAGTATGCTTAGGGCCTCTGGAGATTTCACGTTGGATCAGACGGATTACAACATCAAGCTGGTCTCGGTTGCCGGAGGCGTGATCAAGGTGAAAGACGAGCTTAAGTTTTCCTTTGAGATTGTGGCACGCAAACAAGTGTGAAAGTCGGTCGGCATTGGGAAGAGTCAGCTGAATGTGTTTAGCAATTCCAGGCAAGATTGTTGAGCTCGATCGTGACGCGGCGCATCTGGGAACCGTCGAGGTTGCGGGTGTGCGACGCAAGGTGGATCTGGGGCTGCTGCAGGACGATATGCCGGTGGCGGGCGACTGGGTCCTGATCCACGTTGGTTTTGCCATGACCAAGATCAGCGAGCAGGATGCAGTGGAGCAGATGAATCTGCTCCAGATGCTCGGCGAGGCGGAGCAGGCCATGCAGGAAGTGCGCGGTTATGGGGTCGATGAGAGCGGCGAACATCGGCAAGAGAATCCACGGCCAAGTTGATAGTGGTTGGCTGATGATTGGATTCGGCCAAAGTCGGCCAGAGGTTTGCAGATGCGATATGTAGACGAATTCCGGGATCCCGAGCTGATCACCAAGGCTTCTGAGGAGATTTATCGGCTTGCTGATCCGGACCGCCACTATCGCATTATGGAGGTTTGCGGCGGCCACACGCACGCGATCTACCGCTTCGGGCTGAAAGATGTATTGCCTTCGAATATTGAATTGATTCACGGTCCCGGCTGCCCGGTTTGTGTTCTGCCGATGGGCCGAATCGATGACGGGCTTGCGGTCGCCAAAAATTCCGACGTTGTCTTTGCTGCGTTCGGTGACATGATGCGCGTGCCGGGAACGCACGGGAGCCCCTTCGAGCACAAGGCGCGCGGCACCGACGTGCGGATCGTTTATTCGCCAGCCGACGCTTTGCAGATCGCGAGGAAAAATCCTGGGAAGCATGTGATGTTTTTCGCGATTGGATTCGAGACGACGGCACCATCGACTGCGCTGACGCTGATGCGGGCGAAGGCGGAGGGGATCAAGAACTTCTCGATTTTCTGCAATCACGTCACCATCATTCCCGCGATTCGCGCAATCCTCGACTCGCCCGACATGCGACTCGATGGGTTCATCGGTCCGGGTCATGTTTCGACGGTGATTGGCTGTCGTCCTTATGAATGGATTGCCAGGAATGAGGGCAAGCCGGTAGTCACTTCCGGATTCGAGCCGTTGGATCTGCTGCAGTCCCTGGTGATGCTATTGCGGCAGCTGCGAGCGGGAGAGGCGCGGGTCGAGAATCAGTACAAGCGCGTGGTGCCGTGGGAAGGCAATCGTGCTGCGCTGAAGGCAATGGCCGAGGTGTTTCAACTGCGGCCTTACTTTGAATGGCGTGGCCTGGGCTTTATTTCTCAATCGGCTTTGAAGATCCGTGACGAATACGCCGAGTGGGATGCTGAGCAGCGATTCCCGATCCCGGGCACTCGCGTGACTGATCCCAAGGCCGCGCAGTGTGGTGAAGTTTTAAAGGGCGTGCTGAAGCCCGCGCAGTGCAAGCTTTTCGGCAAGGAGTGCACGCCGGAACGCCCGATCGGGGCGCTGATGGTGTCTTCAGAGGGTTCATGCGCAGCATATTACAACTACGAACATCGCAAGGCGGCAGCGATGGTGACCAGCATCAGCTCGGTGGCATGAACGGTAAGTTCGCTGTCGAAGGCGAGCGAACCGCGATTCGCTTTCGAGACCCGCAGATTGAAATGGCGCACGGCGCCGGGGGTAAGGCGAGCCGCCGGCTCGTAGAAGGGTTGTTTGCTCCACTTCTTTTTCAAAACACAGGAGAATTCTTAGGCGATGCTGCGCGCATCCGCATCGACGGGGCAGCGTTCGCAATAACAACGGACAGTTTCGTAGTCAGGCCGTTGAGATTTCCGGGCGGCTCCATCGGCGAGCTGGCCGTGAACGGAACCATGAATGATCTGGCCGTTTCGGGAGCCCAGGGCCAGGCCATGGTGGTGACGTTTGTTCTTGAAGAAGGATTGCCGACGACAGTTCTTGAAGCGGAAGTGCGAGCGATGGCTGCCGCCGCGGACCGGGCAGGCGTCGCTATTGTTGGAGGGGACACTAAGGTTGTCGAGCGCGGCAAAGCCGACGGCATGTACATCACGACGACGGGCATCGGCCGCATTATGCCGCAGGTGACGGTCGATGCGAGATCCGTCCGCGCCGGAGATAAGGTTCTTCTCTCCGGGCCGATTGGCGACCATGGCATTACAATCCTTCTTGCCCGCGGAGAGCTGGACCTTGAAGCGAATCTCGCTTCCGATACACGGTGCATTCTGTCGCTTGTGGAGGCAATGGCAGGTGAAGCGGCCCCCGGGGTGCGCTGGATGCGTGATCCCACGCGAGGCGGCGTGGCCACGACACTCAATGAGCTTGCCCGCGATTCCGGCCTGGGCATTGTGCTATTGGAAGAGGAGATTCCAATGCGCGACGAGGTGCGCGGCGCGTGCGAGTTGCTGGGACTGGACGCGCTGCACATTGCCAATGAAGGACAGTTTCTTGGGGTGGTGGCGCCCGAGTATGCTGATGCAGCGCTGAATGCATTGAATCAGGCAGAAGGCGGCGAGGAAGCCTGCGTCATCGGCGAGGTTCGGCACGAGCCTGCGGGCGCGGTGCTCGTGACTACACGATACGGCGGCAGCCGCATCGTTGACATGCTGGTCGGCGATCCCCTGCCGCGCATCTGTTAAAAGAGGCAGGGATGAAAACGGTTTGCAACCTGGCGGCACAGATTGAAGAGCGGTTGCTCGCGCGCAACCAGATTATCGAAGGATTTTTTGCCCGGGAGGCCATGCGTCTTGCGGAGCTGTGCCGCGAGATGTCGGAGCGCTTCCTTAACGGTGGACGCTTGCTGGCCTTCGGGCGCGGACCTTATGCGACGGATGCACAGCATGTCTCGGTCGAATTTGTACATCCTGTGATCGTGGGGAAGCGGGCCCTTCCGGCGCTGGACCTGTCAATGGCATTCGGGCCGTGGCTGGATGCGATCCTCACGCCAGAGGATATCGTGATGGGATTCGGTACTCCGGAAGGCGATGCTGAAGTGTATGCAGCGCTGGAATCGGCTCGTGCTCGTAACGCAATGACGTTTGCGCTGCCTGGTGCCGAGGGTTCGTACGCGCTTGAGCCGGTCACGAAGAATCCGTTTATTCATCAGGAACTGGTCGAGATCTTCTACCACACGCTTTGGGAAACGGTGCACGTGTTCTTCGAGCATCGTGAACTGGGGCAGGATGTAGGGCAGTCCGAATTTCTCTATCCATTTCTTGGGCACAAGAAACAGGAAACGACCGATGTGGTTGAAGAGGTCGCGGCTTCGATTCTGATGAAGGTCCACGATGATTCGCTGCTTCGGACGCGATTGGCGGAGGAACAGTCTGAGCAGATCGGGAACACGGTGCTTGCGATACGTCAGCGACTGTTGCTCGGCGGGAAGCTGATCACCTTCGGGAATGGAGGCTCGGCAACAGACGCGAACGACTTGGCGCTGGACTGTGTGTTGCCTCCAGCCGGGTATCGTCCGGTTCCTGCGATATCGCTATCGATGGAGCCGGCAAACATTACCGCGCTCGCCAACGATGTGGGCACAGAGGTGATTTTTCTGCGGCAGTTGATAGCGCAGGCGCGGCCGGAGGATGTTGCGGTGGGCATCTCGACCAGCGGAGGATCGCGCAACATCGTGATGGCGCTCGAAGAAGCGCGGAAGCGCGGCATGCTGACGGTCGCGCTGCTTGGATACGACGGCGGTGAGGTCTATCGTCGCGGATTGGCAGACTTCCCGATAATCGTTCGAAGCGATTACATCCCGCGCATTCAGGAGGTGCAGGCATCGGCGTATCACATCATGCGGGAGATGCTGGAGGTGCTTGAACGTGGCGAGGCTTGAACTCTACGGGACAGCAAGCTGCCCATATACGCGGGAGGTTCGCGAGTGGCTGGAATGGACGCGGCGCGAGTTTGAGGAGTACGACGTCGAGGCCGACCCTGTAGCGCGTAGACGGATGCATACGATCGACAACAGCGTTCGCACGGTACCTGTTCTTGTTGAGGACGGCAAAGTGGTCCAGGTTGGCTGGCACGGCCGTGGGTGCATCGTGGGTTCGGGGTCCTGATGGCGACAGCCTGCTCGATTCGTGTGCGCGGGGTGGTGCAGGGCGTTGGGTTCCGTCCGTTTGTTTACCGCCTCGCCCAGGCGCACATGCTGTCCGGGTGGGTGCTCAACTGCGAGCGCGGAGTGGAAATCCATCTCGAGGGTACGGAAGAGGAACTGGCGGCATTTGTGGAGGAGATGAGGGATAAACCTCCGGTTGCCGCGCAGATTGCTGAAATCGAGATCGAGCCTGCACCGTGCGAGGGACTCGGCGCGTTCACGATTCGAGAAAGCGAGAGGCTGGGCCGGCCAACCGTGCGCGTCTCGCCTGATCTGCCTATCTGCGATGAATGCCTTGCCGAGCTTTTCGATCCAGCCGATCGGCGATTCGCTTATCCGTATATCAACTGCACGAATTGCGGGCCTCGCTACAGCGTGATATTTGCGCTTCCGTACGACCGGCCGAATACGACGATGCGCAAGTGGCCAATGGACCGCTACTGCAGCAATGAATATCGCGATCCGGCCAATCGTCGATTCCATACGCAGCCCGTCGCTTGCCCGGAGTGCGGTCCGAGCTATTTTCTTCTCGAAGGCATGGCAACGATCTCAGATGGAGCCGCGGCGATTGCGCGCGCGGCGGAGCTTCTTCGTGAAGGCAAGATTGTTGCGGTAAAGGGAATCGGTGGCTACCACCTCGCGTGCGATGCTCGAAATGCCGGGGCGACTGCTGCACTCCGCGAGCGAAAATATAGGAAGGAAAAGCCGTTCGCAGTGATGGTTCGAGATCTAAATGCCGCGCGTGAGCTGATTCACGTCTCGGCCGGTACGGAAACTTTGCTCGTGTCAGCGGTGCGGCCCATTGTTCTAGCCCCGGCCAAGGTGGAGCTTGAGGGGGTTGCTCCAGGGAATGACGAATTGGGTGTGCTGCTTCCGTATACGCCGCTACAGCACCTGCTGTTTGCCGCTGGAACCCCGGATGCGCTCGTAATGACCAGTGCAAATCGATCGAGCGAGCCGATCGCCTACCAGGAAGATGACGCGCTGGAGCGGCTGGCGAGGATTGCCGATGCTTTTCTGATTGGGGAGCGTCCGATCGCGAGGCGTGTCGACGACTCTGTGGCGCGCGTCGGAGTGTTGGGTCCTATGATTCTGCGGCGCAGCCGCGGCTATGCGCCGGGCGCCGTGGCGGTGCTTCCGACACAGCGCCCCGTACTTGCCTTGGGCGCGGATCTTAAAAACACGATCACGCTGGTGGTGGATGGCGAGGCATTTGTCAGCCAGCATATCGGAGATTTGGAGCATTACCAGGCCTTCCGCGCCTTCGAAGATACGGTGAACGATCTGATCTCCATGTATGACGTGCGATGGGAGGATCTGCTGGTGGTGCACGATTGCCATCCGCAGTACGCCTCGACGATGCATGCGGCTGGTTTGCCGGCGGGTCGCCGCTGCGCGGTGCAGCATCATCGGGCGCATCTGGCGTCGGTACTTGCAGAGCGTGGCGCCTGGGATGAGATGGTTGTCGGTGTCAGCCTCGACGGTACAGGATATGGAGACGACGGAAGCATCTGGGGCGGGGAGATTTTTGCCGGCAGTGTGGCGAGCGGCTTCGATCGGGTGGCCCACCTTCGCCAGGCGGCATTGGCAGGCGGCGATGCTGCTGCGCGATATTCCGAGCAAGCGGCGGCGGGCTTTCTGTCCCAACTGGACGGACTTCCGGACCTGACTGCAGCGCCTTTTCACTTCGGGGCGCGATATGTGAATGCAGTGCAACTCGTTGATCGCGGAGTGCGCACGTTTTCGACCACTTCGATGGGAAGACTCTTTGATGCAGCCGCGGCGCTGCTCGGATTTGTGAGGGGGAGTTCTTTTGAAGGGCAGCCGGCGATCTGGCTGGAGCAATTGGCGCGTAAGGTGCCCTGCCGCGACGCATATCCGTTTCCGTTTGCAGATGGCGAACTCGACTTTCGGCCGCTGCTCATTGCGGTCATCCAGGACCGGCTTAGCGAACGGCCTGCCGCAGAGATTGCTCGCGCGTTCCAGAGAGGCATCGCGAACGGATTGGTCGCATCCGTGAAGGCGGTCGGTGAGACGCGAGGCATTCGTACCGTTGTCCTTTCCGGGGGAGTCTTCCAAAATGAGTTGCTTTTGGCGGATTTGAAGCCGCTGCTTGAGGCAGACAGGTTCCGGATATGGGTCAACCATCTGGTGCCGCCGAACGATGGAGGTATCAGTCTGGGCCAAGCTGCGATTGCTGTATGCGAGCAGCGCCGGAATAGCCGTGAGCCTTATGCATGAGCTTTCCATCGCGATGAGTATCGTCGATATGGCTATCGAAGAGGCTGAGCGCCGGGAGGTCACGATAGATGCTGTGCATCTCGATCTTGGTGCGCTGTCCGGAGTTGTCGCCGATGCACTGCTCTTTTCCTACGAGATGGCTTGCGCTGGTACACCACTTGAAGGATCGAGGCTTATGATCCGCGAGGTTCCTATCGAGGTGTATTGCCCCGCCTGCAATGCGCAAAAGATTTTGAATTCGATGCAGTGGTTCTGCTGTCCTGAGTGCGGCGCGCCGACGTCGGATGTTCTTCACGGAAAAGAATTGGCAATCACTGCTCTGGAGGTACGGGATGAGCGCCCAACCGCGGCTGTTGGAAGTTCGTAAGAATGTTCTGAAGCAGAACGATGTGATCGCGCGTGCTTTGCGTGAGCGTTTTCGGGATGAGGGAGCATTCGTCGTGAGCCTGGTATCGAGTCCCGGCGCGGGAAAAACCGCATTCCTCGAAAAGACGCTTTCGCTTTTGCGGCGGAATTATCGCGTGGCGGCGCTGGTAGGCGATCTGGCAACGGAAAACGACGCTGTTCGGTTGGCTCGCAGTCAAGCTCCGGTGAAACAGATTACAACGGGAACGCTCTGCCATCTTGAAGCGGCGATGGTCGAGCGGGCGCTCGCGGATTGGGACATTGGCCCGTTGGATTTTCTCTTCATCGAGAATGTGGGCAACCTGGTTTGTCCCGCCTCTTATGATCTGGGCGAGAATCTTCGTCTTGTTCTGTTGTCGGTAACGGAAGGCGAGGACAAGCCGCTCAAATATCCCACCATCTTCAACAGCGCCGATGTGGCCGTTATCACAAAGATGGATCTGTGCGAGGCCGTGGGGTGTGACGAAGCGGTAATGAGAGCCAATATTCAAGGTGTGCGTCCAGGGATGCGCTGCTTTGGCGTGTCGGCGAAAACGGGAGCCGGCGTCGAGGAGTATCTGCAGTTCCTCACGGAAAGGCTTGTCGAATGCGCGCGACCAGACGCTGCTTTGAAAGAGTGATCGGCCAGCGGCTGTTCCGGCGTGAGATGGACTTGTTTTCCGCTTGCGGCGGTACTGTCCTAATCTCCCCTGGGATTTGAGATTAGGACAGTACCCTTGCGGCTGAGATGGCGACAACTGTGTCCTATAGATGATAGGATCACAGGTTTTTGCGACATCCCTTTTATTGGAGTCATTTTATGAGCACGCCAACGGCGGAGCAGAATAGCATTTCCACCTATCCCTTCACTCTGACTGACGACCAGGAGCAGCTACGAAAGGAAATTCGAGATTTTGCGGCGCGAGAGATCGCTCCGAATGTTTCCCGCTGGGATGAGGCCTGCGAATTTCCCACCGACGTTGTGAAGCAGCTCGGTCAGATGGGACTGCTGGGAGTGATCTTCCCGGTGGAGTACGGCGGGGCGGGGCTGGGCTATGTCGATTACGTGCTGGCCATCGAGGAGTTGTCGGCTGTCGACGGTTCGGTCGGCATCATTGTTGCGGCACATAACTCTCTGTGTACAAACCACATTTTTCTCGCCGGCAATGAAAAGCAGCGGCAGAAGTATGTGCCCCGACTGGCAAGCGGCGAGTGGCTGGGGGCGTGGGGGCTGACAGAGCCGGGGTCGGGTTCTGATGCAGGCGCGGCGCGGACGACGGCGGTGCGGCAGGGCGACCGCTGGGTACTGAATGGCAATAAGACATTCATTACGAATGGTCATTACGCCGATGTAGCGGTGGTGATCGCGGTGACAGAGCGCAATAAGGGCACACATGGGTTATCAGCGTTCGTGGTGGAGAAAGGAACTCCGGGATTCCGGCCGGGGAAGAAGGAGAACAAGCTGGGCTTGAGGGCGAGCGACACTTCGGAACTGATATTTGAGGACTGCGAGATTCCCGAGGAGAACCTGCTGGGCGAGCTGGGTGAGGGATTCGTCGATTCGATGCGGGTACTGGACGGCGGACGAATTTCGATCGCGGGGCTATCGCTGGGAATCGCGCGCGGCGCGCTGGACGCGTCGGTGAAATATGTGAAGGAACGCAGGCAGTTCGGAAAGGCTATCGCGGAGTTTCAGGGGATCCAGTGGAAGCTGGCCGATATGGCGACGGAACTCGATGCAGCGCGGCTGTTGACCCAGCGCGCTGCAGTTCTCAAGGATGCGGGACAGCGCGTAACGCGCGAATCGAGCATGGCGAAGCTGTATGCGAGCGAGGTGGCGGTGCGAATCTGCGACGAAGCAGTGCAGCTGCATGGCGGGTACGGATTCATCAAGGATTATCCGGCGGAGAAGTTCTATCGCGACGTGAAGCTGTGCACGATCGGCGAGGGCACGAGCGAGATACAGCGGATGGTAATCGGGCGCGAGATATTGAAGGTTCATCCGTCTCGCGGCTGAGGGTTGTCAGTCCCGGCAAAGGCGACAGGCGTTGACTTGCTTTGGTTGCTTAGCTTACAGCTTTCCGAGGTCAGTCTGGCGCTGTCGCGCTTAGTCATGAGCGGTTGGTTCTGCGTCCGGGCAGAGTCGCTTTGTTTATGATCGATTGCGGATGACATCTGTAGCGACCAGTGGAGTAAGGGATTTAGTCGAACGAGTGCGCGCCGGCGATGTCCGAGCACTGGCGCGAGCGATTTCGCTGGTGGAAAACGATGCCCTCGAAGCCGTTGATGTATTGTCGGAATGCTTTCCTCGTACCGGGAAGGCGCTGCGCATCGGCGTGACGGGATCACCGGGGGCGGGAAAGAGCACGCTGGTAGACAGGCTGGCACGCGCCTGGCGCGCAGCGGGGACGAGGGTTGGCGTAATTGCTGTCGATCCGAGCAGCGCCTTTACTGGAGGCGCTATCCTCGGAGATCGCATTCGCATGCAGGAGGGGATTGGCGATAACGGGCTGTACGTGCGGAGCATGGCGACTCGCGGATGTCTCGGAGGGCTGGCTCGTGCGACGGCCGAGGTGTCCCAGGTAATCGAGGCGGGCGGAAAAGATGTAGTGGTGATCGAGACGGTGGGTGTGGGGCAGGATGAGGTTGATATCGTCAGGATTGCCGATGTGACGCTTGTCGTGCTGGTTCCAGGAATGGGGGACGACGTGCAGAGCATCAAGGCGGGGATCATGGAGATAGCCGACATCTTCGTGATCAATAAAGCGGATCGCGAAGGAGCCGACCGGGTCGAGAAGGAGATTCGCGCGCTGCAGTCATTGAGCGGTCGGAATGGATCATGGCTTCCACCGATCGTGAAGACGATTGCCACGACCGGAGAAGGAGTCGACGATCTATCGCGTGTGATCGAACAGATGAAGGAGTGGCTGGGGTCGGAGGGGCGTCTGCAGGCGCGCCGCAAAACTTATTGGCAGGAGCGAATCGAGGAGATGGTGCGACAGGCTTTGCTGAAAGAGGCGCGTAGTCACGGCTTAAGCAGCGAGCAATTTGCGGAGCACGCGGACCGGGTCGCGTCGGGACAGGAGGATCCGTACCGGCTGGTGCCGAAGCTTGTCGCGCAGGTCTTCGAGGCGCGTGGAGCAAATGGATGACGAGGATTGACCATCTGGGGATCGCGGTAAATAGCATTGAGTCGTCGCGGAGTTTTTATGAGGCGCTGGGTCTGAAGGTAGAACACGAAGAAACGGTGGAGCACGAGCACGTCCGCGTGGCGATGATTCCACTGGATGACAGCCGCATTGAGTTGCTGGAGCCCACGAACGAAGATTCGCCTGTGGGTAGATTTCTCAAAAAGCGCGGCGAAGGCCTGCATCATGTTGCCCTGCATGTCGAGGATATCTCCGGCACGCTGCGGGAGTTGAGGGCAAGAGGCGTGCGGTTGATATCCGATGAATTGCGGGTGGGCGCGGGTGGCCATCTGTATTTCTTTGTGCACCCTTCGAGTGCGGGCGGCGTGTTGCTCGAAATCTGCCAGGATCCGGTGTGAGCGATGCTGCTGGGAATTGATACCTGTGGCGGATTGGGGACGGTTGCGCTTGCGCGCTGGAATGATGGGACCCTTAGCCTGGTGGGGCAAAAGGAACTTGCGGGCAAGACATATTCAGCCGAACTCGTGCCGAAAATGCGGGAGCTTCTGGTAGAACAAGAAGTCGGACTTCAGGACCTCGAAGCTGTCGTTGTGGTCTACGGCCCGGGTAGTTTTACCGGTGTGCGAATTGGCGTGAGTTCGGCCAAAGCACTGGCTGAGGCGTTGAATATCCCTCTGTTGGCTGGGTCGCGGCTGGCGGTGCTGGCTCACCGGGCAGGGACCGACGCGGCAGTTCTCGATGCCGGACGCGGCGAGTTTTATTTCGGAGAACGATCAGGCGAGACGTTGCTGCTTCCGGAAGAGATCCGCGGACGTCTCTGTGGTTCTCTGGCTGCCTGCGAGGAGAGCGCAGCTAAAGTCTTCCCGGAGGCTGTGGTTATTGACCCGCCCTCGGCTGCGGATGCGTTGATTTTTGCCGTCCCGAGATTGCGTCGCAGGGATTTCGATGATGTGGCGACGGTCGATGGGAATTATCTGCGTCGGTCTGACGCTGAGATCTTCGCCAAGCGTCCTCGCGGGTCGGCGACGGAAAAGACTGAATGACCTCCATTCGGGCTATGGCGCTTCAGGACCTTGACCAGGTCGTGACACTGGAACGCAGCACGCCTGAGGCTCCGCACTGGGATCGCTCTCATTACGAAAGCGCACTACTGGATGAAGCGGGCAGCATTCGCCGTGGGGCTTTTGTCTCGATTCACCGCGAGAGGCTGACGGGCTTCCTTGTCGCGCGGCAGGTTCTTGAGGTTTGCGAGATCGAATCGATCGTGGTGGCTGAAGGCGCTCGACGGGAAGGGGTGGGCAGCGCTCTGCTGAGCGCGGTTTCGAGGTGGGCTGCGACCGGTGGAGCGCAGCGACTTGAGCTCGAGGTGCGTGCCAGCAATTCGCATGCGATTCGCTTTTATGAAAAGGCCGGAATGACCAAAGATGGCTTGCGGCGCGGTTACTATCGGGACCCCGAAGAGGACGCGGTTCTTATGGGAAAGAGCCTGTATTCAGCTGATTAAGCCGTGGAAAACTTTTTGTTAAAAAGCCGTTGAAGGTCGTGTCATCCCGGTGCTAGGTTGAATGCGTCTGAATGAAGAGGAGGTATCTTCGCATGGACATGGAAGCAAACGGCTTGCCGGATGGTGAGGAAATAAATCGGTTGGAAGCTCAACATCGTCACTATTCGGAGCAATTGGAGATGTTGATCCAGAAGCCTTATCTGTCCGACCAGGAACAACTCGAAGAAATCCGGCTGAAAAAGCTAAAGCTGTATGTGAAAGACCAATTGGTGGCTCGACGAAGTAGCCATCAACGAGCCTACGTCGCCTGACGCTGGCTAACAAAGTCAGACCAATTCCAAACGCGCGGTCCGCTTCATTGCCTGACTCCAAGGTGTTCGTGTGCTCTGAGAAAGCTATGAGGGTGAAAACGGGGCGAAGATCCTATAATCAACGGAGAGAGTTAGATACTTCGCCCCATGGTCCGCGACGGATATTTTTACGTAATCGCTTTTCTCACTGTTGCCATTCTCCTGCACCTCTTTCTAGGCGGCTGGATATGGTCTGTTGCGCCTGTTTTGCTGGCGGCATTCTTCCTGTGGTTTTTCCGGGATCCGGAACGGACGATTCCACGAGGCGAGGGGCTGGTGGTTTCGCCGGCTGACGGCAAGGTTACGCAAGTAGTCCGTGTGACAGCTCCTGAGGGCGAAACGCTTCGGTTGAGCATCTTTCTGAATGTGTTCAATGTGCATGTGAACCGATCTCCCGTTGCGGGAGTGTTGCGGGAAGTGCGATACCAGAAAGGCGAATTTCTCAACGCGATGAATCCGGCTTCGGCAGAGAGGAATGAACAGAATCTTGCCGTGGTCGAATCCGATGAGGGTTACAGCGTTGCGTTCAAACAGATTGCGGGTCTGCTTGCCCGCCGGATTGTTTTCAATCCGACGCCGGGTATGAGATTGGAACGCGGACAGCGCGTCGGGTTAATCAAGTTTGGGTCGCGCGTTGATGTTGTTTTGCCAGGCAATGCGCAGTTGCACGTTAAGCAGGGCGACCATGTGAAGGGCGGCTCAAGCATTCTGGCCAACATTCCTGCTCCAGAGCCGATGGCGACGAAGGACGAGCTGCTGGCGGAGACGCTGGTTTGAAGAATCCCGATCACGTGCGGGGAAGCAGACGGCGGCGGGGAATGTATATTCTGCCGTCGTTGTTTACCGCGGGCAACATTGCTGCCGGCTACTACGCGATCACGCAAAGCCTTCAGGGCTCTATCCAGGAGCCGCATCACTTCGATTACGCGGCCATCGCAATCGGATTTGCGATACCTTTCGACGCGCTCGATGGGCGCATTGCGCGCATGACGAATACGACGAGCGAGTTTGGCAAGGAGCTGGACTCGCTGGCTGACGTGATTACGTTTGGAGTTGCGCCCAGCATTCTGGCTTTCAGCTGGGGATTCCGTATGCTGCCCATGACGATGGATCCGTGGCTTCGCGAGAAGCTGATTCAGCTGGGCGGCTTCGTCTGCTTTCTGTTTCTGATCTGCGGGGCAAGCCGTCTGGCGCGCTTCAACATCAGCAACGATCCGACTCCGAAGAATCCTGGCAGGCCTGGACGGAAGTATTTTGTTGGCATGCCTATTCCAGCGGCCGCTGGGATGATTGTCGCTGTGGTGCACGGCTTCGGACGGCCGATTTTCAACTGGTGGTTGGCTGCCATCTGGCTGCTTCTCGTGGGGCTGGTTGGCTTTCTTATGGTGAGCACCTGGCGTTTCTGGAGCGGCAAGGAAATCAATCTGTCGCGCCGGCATCCGGTGCGGTGGATCGTTTTGTTGGGGCTGGTGATTTATCTGCTGGTGTTCTTTTCGCGGGAGTTACTCCTGTTAGTGGCGCTGGTCTACATGTTTTCGGGCATCGTGGCACGGGCGGCGTATGGGCGGCAACGCCGCAGGGCAATTCGGGCAGAGGCGTTGACCTCCTCTTCAAGTTCGGCGGCACAATGACAGAAAAATACAAGATTGCAATTGTTGGAGCTGCTTCGCTTCGAGGCAAGGAGCTTAACGAAGCGCTGGGCGACTCGCTCTTCGGCGCGTCAGAGATCGCGCTGATTGATAGTGAGTCACAAGCCGGGCAGCTCGAGGCGACGGGCGATGAAGCGACCGCTATTCAGAGCATCGACGATGAGTCTTTCGTGCATGTAGACTTTGTATTTTTTGCGGGCGAACCGGAAATGACTCTTAAGCATTGGAAAGACGCGCTTAGCGTCGGTGCAAGCATCGTGGACCTTTCCAGCGCGCTCGAAGACACACCGGGCGTACTGGTTCGGGCACCGTGGCTGCTGGATGAATCGACGACCGGTCAATCAGAAGCCGTGAACCTGAGCACGCCAGCGATCATTCCGGCACATCCGGTTGCGGTAGCTTTGGGCTTAATCATGACCCGGTTGCGGAGGCTGGGCGAGGTCCCTTTTGCTTCGGCGACTGTGCTTGAGCCAGCTTCGGAATACGGACGTGCCGCAATCGACGAGCTACACCAGCAGACAGTGGCGCTGTTGAACTTTCAGCGCTTGCCGAAGGAGATTTACGACACGCAGGTGGCGTTCAACATGGTGTCGTCATTTGTCGACTCTAAGGTTCTGGGAAAGAGCGAGAGGCAGATACGCAGGCACTATCATTTGCTTCAGGAGGCGCTGCTGCCTGACGTCGGTATTCAGGTGCTGCACGCACCCGTGTTTCACGGCGTGGGTCTCTCGCTTGCCGTCGAATTCGATCAGGCGGTCCTGCTGGAGCGCGTTGAAGCTGCGCTGCATGGCGAGCACGTTGAAATTGTGTCCAGCGACTCCGAGCCTCCCGATAACCTGCGCAGCGCAGGTCAGAATGAGATGCTGGTGCAGGTGCGGAGCCAGACTGGAACCGGCGAGGCGACGAATCGCTTCTGGGTCTGGGCCACGCTTGACAACCTCAGGATTGCTTCGTTGAATGCGGTGGTATGCGCGATGGAGCTGCGCCGACTGCGTCCACAGGGGAAGGTTCAGTAGGTTCAGGATTACGGAGTTTGCCACGCAGCTTTATTCGGGGCGAAAAAAGAGGCGATGCAAAAGTGCATCGCCTCCTTTTTTTTGTCTCGGGTTCAGAAGATAATCTTGCCGCCCAGTTGTACGGTGCGGTTCGAACCATCGTTGTAAGCCGTGCTGAGGAAGTTGGCCGCGCCCAGAAATGCGCCCGGCGTGCCGTAATACTGGCGGTTAAGAGAATTGAAGACGTTCAGTTGCAACTGCAGGTTGAATCTCTCCGAGAGTTTCGTGTTTTTAAAGATGCTCGCGTCAAGATTGTTCCATGACTGGCCGCGCACCGTATTGCGACCGACTCCAGGGAAGGGGTTATTGAGCGCATCTGCGGTGTTCACGTCGTTGGCGGTATAAGAATTGGGCGAGTTTGGCGCCTGAGAGTTGGTGAGGATCGGACGGCAGCTTGTAACTCCGAGAACAAATTGATTGAAGTTGTCGTCGCAATAAGTGCCGTTCGCCTGCAGACCCTCATAGGGAGTGAAGGGCTGGCCGCTGTTGTATCCGTAGATGGTGTTGACCGTATAGCCGTTCGTGAGTCGTGAGAGAAGGCTATTCTCGTGAATCAGGTTCGGCACCTGGTAGACAAATCCAAAGGCAAAAACGTTGGGATAGGAGATACCGCTCACACCGCGCTCGGCAGTGTCGGTGTTGAGCGGGTTCTGGGAAAACTCGAGGGTATTCCCTCCGGCACCGGTGGGAAGGATTTCGCTCGTGTTGTCGATGGTCCGGCTGTAAGTGTACTGGACGGTTCCGGTGAAGCCATGGAAGTTACGCGTGGTGACGTTTGTCTGCAGGCTGTTGTAGATAGAGAAGGCTGTATTACCGACAGCGGCCTGGTACTGGCCGACATTGCAATTCAGGGTCAGATACCCGGGGGCAGTCGCATCCTGGCAGAGCGCATTCGGTGACACGTAGCTCGGGTATGCGGAGGCCAACGGTTCAAGCACGGGGTTGCCGTCGAGCGCCTGGTAGAGGGCCGCAGTGTGATTGCCTACGTACCGTACTTCGACAACGGCTCCGCTGCCGATGCCGTACTGGATACCCAGCGAGTAGGTCTGCGTATAGGGATTGCGGAAGTGAGTCGGAAGCGGCGCCTCGATAGCGAATCTCGGGTCGCCGCCGGTGGACAGAGCGGCAAGGTTCTGCGCCCGCACAGTGGCACCGGTCGTGCCGTTTGCGGGCAGGCACTGGTATCCTCCGCCGCAGTTGATACCGCCGGCATTCGCAACCGGGGCCTGGATCGCCGCGTTGCTATAGATGTTGTAGAAGGCGGGATCAAAGTTGATGGCGTATCCGCCGCGGACAACAAGATGGCTGTGACCCGGGTTCCAGGCGAAGCCGATACGCGGCTGGAAGTTTTTCCAGTTGTTGTCCAGTTTGGGGAAGGTACGGATAGAGAGCGGAAGCGAGGTACTCCAAAAGGGATCCGCGCCGGTTTCGCGGTTCACAGTCAGGTTATGGAGCACGTTGCCCGCCTGGCCGAAGAACTCCCAGCGCATCCCGAGATTCAGAGTGAGGTCGGGACGGATTTTCCAATCATCCTGGAAGTAGAGGGCCGCGTCATTTTCCTTGAAGGGTATGGTGGGGCTGCCATCGGTCAGCTCAAGGAGGCCCGTTCCCTGCAGGAAAGAGTTGAAGTCCTGGAACTGCAGGGTGCCGTTGTAGTTGGGCAGGTAGGTACCGGGCGAATTCTGGTAGTCGTATTCGCCTCCGAAGGCGATGCTGTGCGGGCCGTGGGTCCAGTTGGCGTTGTCCTGAACCTGGGTGACCTTGATGAATTTCTGCTGGGGGAATGCGCTGTTATAGCCATAACCGAAGTCGGTACCGTCTTCAAAGGAAATGGAACTGGAGCAGGCGGTGAAGTCGTTCTGGGTGCAATCGGGAATGGCTCCACCATAGAAGCCGCTCTTGGCTTCCTGGTAGCTGTAGCGCAACTGATCGACCCACGAAGGGGAGAAGGTGTGTGTCCAGTCGGCGCCTATGGAGTGGGTGGTACCGGGCACGTCGACGTATCCACCGGCAGCGATGTCCGTCGAAGTGTTGAACAGGCCACCGGTCTCAAGGTCGTTCTGATAGAAGTAGCGAAGGAAGAAGTGATCCTTCGTCGAGGGCTGCCAGTCGAGGCGTCCGAGGTTTTCTTCGTCGTTAAAGAGGGCGGGAATCGACCGCTGCATCGCGGCGAACTCGATGGGAGCAGTGGTTACGCCGTCCGATACAGGGATCGTGGTGATTGTGCTTTGAATTGGCGACGGATTTCCGGCCTTGATTCCGTATGGTCCCTGGTTGAGCAGCGAGGCTATTGCGGGATTACCGGGAAATGCAGCCTGCAACTGGTTAAGGCCGTTTGGAGTGGGCGTGATTGCGCCCTGGGAGGTTGCGACAGAGCCGCCCTCGCGGGTGTGGTCCCAGTAAGTGCTGCCGAAGAACCAGAGTTTGTCCTTAATGATGGGACCGCCGATGGTGCCGCCGTATTTGTTATCCACCGAGCGCGGGACAGTGGGCACGGTGCAGCCATCCGAGGGGCTCTCGCCAGGAGCGCAGAAACCGAAGAGTGGGCTCTTCTGGCCGTTCTGCAGCGAGGAAAGCCAGGAGCCGGTGTAATATTCAAAGCCGCTGCCGTGAAAGCTATTCGTGCCGGACTTCGTGATGTAGTTCACCACCGAACCCATGTTGCGGCCATACTGAGCGCCAAAGTTGTCGGTGATGATCTGAATTTCGGAGATCGCGTCGCCGTTGCCGAAGAAGACCTGTGGGCCGCCTACATTGTTGTCATTGTTGTTCTGTCCGTCGATCTCAAAATTGTTGGATCGCCCGCGCTGACCGTTAGCTGAGATGCCGACGCCGTTGGAGTTGCTGAAGCTGGCATCGTGTGTCTGAACGACACCCGGCGCAAGGAGAGCAAGGTTATCGAAGTTGGTATTGAGAGGCAGGCTCTGAATGGCTGCGGAATCAAATGAAGTGGTTACCTGGGCTTGAGTCGTCTCCAGGACGGGTGCGGTTGACTCGACTACGATCGAGGAGGTAGCGCCGATGGTCAATTTCAGAGTTCCAACATCAGCATTGAGTCCAGCAGTCACACGGATGTTCTTGATATTGAGGGGGCTAAAGCCGCCGCTTTCCACCGTCAACGAGTATTCGCCAATGGGCAGATCGTGAAATGCAAACAATCCGTCGGCACCGCTCACCGTTTTAAAGGTAGCGTTGGTAGTGGACTGCACGGCGGCGATTGAAGCCTGTGGCACGACAGCGCCCTGCTGGTCGGCAACTGTGCCGGCAATAGATCCTGTTGTGATTCCCTGGCCACTCGCATTCTGGCTTACCAAGACAAATCCGGCTAAAGCCGCGAATAATAAAAGGGCTTTCCAGATTACTCGAATTGATCCCATTTCTTGCCTCCGTAATTTTTCCTTGCTCTTGCGGGTAGAGTCTGCGCAGATCAGAAACCGGGTCGCGATCGTTCATCCCGATGTGTGACAGCTCAAATGCCGGCCGGGTGCGAACTCCCATACCTCACGCCGGCTATCCCTTAACTGGGATGTTGCGTCACTGAATATCCACCTTAGGAAGCAGGTATGCAACCGACTAACCCTATCGGGAGAAGAAAGCATTTTGTGACAAATAGCTTTAATGCGCTGACAACATGCGTGATATGGAGGCAA
>Ga0335075_10004260_pt1 | contig 22434 bp, 22 predicted proteins | sample Lox_Sample_24_FD_206723 | JGI IMG/M metagenome (GOLD analysis project Ga0335075, IMG submission 206723) | Soil microbial communities from Loxahatchee National Wildlife Refuge, Florida, United States - Lox_Sample_2.4 | ecosystem: Environmental > Terrestrial > Soil > Wetlands | place: USA...
CCTACGACAAGGTGATGGCGTTCCATCACTACGCCGACCAGATTGTCGCCCCGTACAAACAGGCCGCCGCCGCTGTCTTGCGCCAATGGCGCAGGCGGGCGGGGGCCGTGACCGGACGCGTTTATTCCTCATTGGCAAGCTGCTCGGGCACGCAAACGCCCGCTCAACCGAGCGATACGCCCACTTGTCGAACGATCCTCTTCAGGACGCGGCGAACCAAATCGGCCGGAGGATCATGGGAGGCACGAAACAGGGCGGAGAAGTCATTCCGCTAGGGACGGCCGGCGCTCCGCGATAGTGTGATGCCTCCAACCTGACGTTAAATGGACAATCAACGCGCGGATAACCGTAAGTCCGAAACGATCCGCTCCAGTTTGGCGATCTGTTCTTCGACTCCGCCCGTAGCGGAATCGCGTTCAAATGCTCGAATAATCTGCCTTTGTCGCTGGAGCGGGATCTCGCCGTATCCTCGGAAAGTCGTCATTTCATTTTCGTGGCCCAGGTTTTGGCTCCACGCCTTCCACTCCTCCGGATTCCGAACCATTTGCTCGCCAAGACGCGCCAACGCCCTACGCACACTGTGCAGATTCGGGTAGTCGAAGCCCGCAGCCTCAAATGCGCCTCGAACGATCCGGCGAATTGGAGATGCATTTGCCCAATGACGGCGCGACAGGCCGAGGACGCAAAAACCCCGCGCAGCCCCGTGTCCCATTTGCGGCGCAGGGAATAGGGGATCGTCGCGCCCGAAAAGCAACTCCGCCTTCAGTCGGGAGACGTAGTCGGCCAAGATGATGACAAACTGATCTCCGACGGGGAAGAGAGGATCGTAACGAACGGCTCGGCCCAGCTTAAGGTAAACGGGACCGATGCCGATACAGCGCGGCTTGTTGAGGGTCGAAACGGAAAGCGGAACGGCACGCTTTTGGACTTTAGGTCGCTAGCGGTTCAATTCGGCGATTTCTTGCAGCTGAAAGAAGGAGACAGGATTCCCGCGTTCGTCCTCGATCCTCACGCCTGGTCGGCGCAGCTTCATATGGGTACGAACCAGGCGAAGCGCCTCAGTCGCGGACGGGACCCACTCCCGCGTGTCCTTAATGCCCGTGCCCGTTAAAACGATGAATCCCTTTGGCATCCATGCCTGCCTTGCGCCCAAGGAAATCAGGATTCGGACACCCCGAGCGGGCCGTCAAGGCCCCTAACTAAAGCGCGAGTGACGTTGCGTCGAAGTCCAAAAGCGTACCATTCCGAAAAACTCTCTCTCCCGTTTGATTGCAATTTACCAGCCTGGAAACGTGGACGCAGGTCGGATGTCCGGAAACCGCCCAACCGGGTGCGCTGAAACGACTTCTTGGCGTAGGTCGCCTGCGTGGCCCTGGTCGTCGAAGGGAGGCTGTCCAGCATGACGATCGCCGGCTGGCCGATCTAATCGGCACGAGAGCGCCGCGCCGTCGCCAAGTCTGCGACCGTCGCTGAGTTCGACACGCGAAGGTCGACGAGGCGCTCGTTCGCCCGGAACACCGCCTTGACCTCCGTGGGCGCTCGATGCCGCCCTGCGGGCGCCAGCGCAGGTAGGTACACGGCAAATTCGGTCCCTTCGCCCACCACGCTAGAGATCGTGACGAAACCTCCATGCGCCCTAACGATGCCGGCCACGGTTGACAGCCCGATGCCCACTCCCCGGCCGACGCCTTTGGTCGTGAAGAATGGCTCGAAGATCGCCTCGAGCAAGGCGGGCGGAATGCCGCGCCCGGTGCCGGCCACCTTGATCTCGACATAGTCACCCGGGGTGACGAGCCGCGCCGGCCGGCGCTGCAGGAGCCGCTTGGTCCAGGCAGCCAATGGATCCGGCCGTTTGTGCGTTGACGAAGTAACGACCACCTCGCTAAATTAGGTACGTCGAAAAAGGCAGACTCGGTTTGGTAAGCCCGAGTCCTTCCCGAGACGGAAGCTCTGTCCTCACGCCTTGTGCATGAGTTCCCCGCGACGAACGCCGGACGCTGTTTGAGCGTCAAGTCGTTCGTCCGCGCGGTTCTCAGATCGACGAACTGCTCCGGTCGAGCGATCACAAAGGAGCAGCATATGAACAATTCCCACTTAAATTCCTCGGTTTCGGAACGCTATGACGTTGTGATAGCGGGTGCCGGTCCGGTCGGCTTATTTCTCGCCTGTGAACTTCGCCTCAGAAACCTTTCGGTATTGGTGTTGGAGCAGGCCGAAGATCTTCACTCGCCGCTGAAGCGAGTTCCATTCGGCCTGCGAGGCCTTTCGGCGCCCACCATCGAAACGTTCTGCCTGCGCGGCCTCCTGGATGACATCGCGATGCCGCCGCCAAGACCGAGCGATGACCCCGATAAAAACAGCGCTGCGACGGTGGTGCACTGGGGGCAACAGCCCCGTCGTCCAGGCGGCCATTTCGCTGGCATCCAATTTTTTCATGACACAATCGATAGTTCGAAATGGCACTATCGCTTGCCTAACCCAGCGATCAACAGCCTGGCGGTCGAAATCGGGCACATCGAAACGGTCTTAGCCACCCGCGCGAGCGCAATAGGAGCAGAGATCAGGCGCGGACTCGGCGTCGAGAATTTCGACCAGTCAGGCGAAGAGGTGACTATTCGCGCCGGAGGCGAAACGTTTCGCGGACGTTGGCTTGTCGGCTGTGATGGTGGCCGCAGCGTTGTTCGCAAGGCTGGCGGTTTCGAGTTTGTCGGGACCGATCCCGAGTTCACCGGTTATTCCGTTGAGGTCGAGATGGCCGATCCGGACAAGCTCAGCCCCGGCCGCCACTATACGCCGACCGGAATGTATACCTACCAACGGCCCGGGACGGTCGCGATGGTCGATTTCGACGGGGGCACTTTCCACCGAACCCGGCCGCTCACGGTTGAGCATGTCCAAGAAGTACTGCGCCGTATCGCCGGTGCGGACATCATTTTGACGGCCCTCCATCTTGCCACGACGTGGACGGATCGCGCCTTTCAGGCGACCGCGTATCGCAAGGGCCGGGTATTGCTCGCCGGCGACGCCGCGCATATCCATTCCCCGCTCGGCGGCCAGGGGCTCAACCTCGGACTTGGCGACGCGATGAACCTTGGTTGGAAGCTCGCGGCCACTATCCGTGGCGACGCACCGGTCGGCTTGCTCGACAGCTATTTCACTGAGCGGCATCCCGTGGGGGTACAAATCCTGGACTGGTCGCGCGCCCAAGTCGCTCTCATGCGTCCCAGCAGAAGTTCGCGCGCCCTGGAGGCCATCATCCGCGATCTCATCGACACGCGCGACGGCGCGACCTATTTCGCCGAGCGCGTGTGGGGTGTTTCTCTCCGCTATGATCTTGGCAGTTTCCATCCACTGGTGGGCCGCAACGCACCCAACTTCGAATTAGCCGACGGGAGAAAGCTGGGCGGGTTATTGAAAACGGGAAAAGGGCTGTTGCTGGACTTTGAAACTCGGCTACCGCTTCACGACCTAGCAGGCCGCTGGAACGATAGGATCGATTATGTGGCAAGCGATGCCAAGGATCGATTAGGCTTGAGCGCTTTACTCGTGCGTCCCGACGGTATCGTAGCCTGGGCCAGCGAGGCGGCTCCTAATCATGAGGCAGCGTCTCGGGCCGCTTTGCGATGGTTCGGCGAGCCCATTGTAAGGTAAAGCAATCGACGCCCATCGCAGGTTCGAAAGGTCGAGAGTCCTTTTGGCACTTTTCGGACCTGAGCAGATGTCTGGTTTAAGTCCGCAAAGCGTTGGATAGCGGACATCGTTCAAAACGTACTTAACATGGCCTAGGACCTCCTAGCCCGGCATCCGCAACGTCTACTTCACGACATAGCCCAGGATGGGGTTAAGTTCACGCGTTGTCCGGGTTCTCGGTCAATGGCGTCGAGTTGATCTCGGCGATCCGCGCAGTCACTGGTACTAGGGTTTGCTGAAATTCTCGTCGAAGGAATAGGCGGCCCCGCGCACACTGAGGATCGGATCACGTTCGCGACCGGTCGACAAGGCTTTGCGAACACGTCCAATGTGGACATCGACCGTCCGATCGGCAATGTCGACGGACTGCCCCCAAACGCGCTCCAAAAGGTGTTGGCGAGAAAAGACGACGCCAGGTCGCTCGATCAAACATTCGAGTAACCGAAATTCCGCTGGCCTGAGATAAACGTCGCGCGAGCCGCGCCGCACCCTTCGAGTCTGGCGGTCGACTTGAAGATCGCCTCGAGTAAAATGGCCCGCGATAACAAACCGGCTGCGCCGCAATAAAGCTCGCACTCGCGCGATCAGCTCTCGCATCGAGAATGGCTTGACCACGAAATCATCGGCCCCAGCGGAAAATCCGCGCAAGCGCACGAATTCCTCTCCTCGCGCCGAGAGCATCACAATTGGCAGCACTCGTGTCGCGTGGAGAAGTTGCGGTGGTATTTCTTCAGCTCTTTGCCACCGGGGCACACATAGAGATTGGCTTCGGGATCGTAGGCGAAGTCTCCGCGGGAAGCCGCGCGACGGCCTGACGAAGGACGGCACGCTCCTCTACTTCGCCAGAAAGAACGACTGCGACGCCTGCGCGCTCAAGCCAAAATGCTGCCCGAACATGCCCGCGCGCAAGATTGCGCGCTCCGTCCATGAAGCCGCCCGCGACAAGGCCCACGCAATCGCAAAGACCGAGGCCTACGCCGTCTCACGCCGCGAACGAAAGAAGGTCGAGATGCTCTTCGCTCATCTGAAGCGCATCCTCGGGCTCGATCGATTGCGCCTGCGGGGCCAGCGGCGCCAAGGACGAGTTCCTATTGGCTGCTACGGCCCAAAATCTGCGGAAAACTCGCGAAGCTCATCCCCTCGGCGCCGATCTTCGCCACCTGAGGCGGAGCGGCCTGGCTTTGCCTCTCCGACCGCCGCCCCAAACGCCGAGCGCCGGCGCCACAACAACGGGTTTTTCAACGGAATCGACCCGAAGCGGAAGTTCTCGCTGCGCTCGACGATCGCCTGGTTTCGACGCCAAACCGGACGATTGACATTGCCCTAGCGGAGCCCGCCAAAGGGCAAGACGACCATCGCACATTCCAGTTTTCATTCGCGATGCCTACCGCCGCGCGAAGGCGCAACCCTTGGCAGTTAGGCCGCCAGTTCGGCCAGGAGCGCCTTCGCCTCCACCAAATCGAGCGTGTCGAAGCCCTCGGTGAACCAGCCGTATACAGGCGCGAGGAACTCATAGGCTTCGTCCCTCCGGACCTGATCGCGGCGGAGCCGAGCGAGGCTCGTCGCTGCTCGAAGTTCCCAGGAGCGCGCCTGTTGCGCGCGGGCGATTTCGAGCGCGCGTTCGAAGTGGGTTTGCGCTTTCGCCTCGTCGCGCTCAGGCGACAGCATTTCGATATCGCTGCCGACGCGACGGATCTCGGCATCGAGCCACTTGGTCCCGGAAGCTCGCGCCGTTGCCGTGGCTTCGCCAATGCAACGGCGCGCATCATCAAATTGTCTGAGATCAGCGTAGGCCCGCGCCAAGTGACACAAATAGTAGGACATATACAGTGTTGCACCCGTTGATCGGTACGGTGCGATTGCGGAAACAATCGACGGCACCGCCCTCGCGGCTTCTCCGGTGAGCAGCAGCGTGAAGGCTAAGGAGGCTGGTTGAATTTCCATGGCGCGAATTCTCGAACGTCTCGGACATTCTCTGAAGTAGGGGGAGTCTTTCCCCCCTCCTTCGCTACGGCCACGATCAGCCGGCGCGTCGGGCCGCGCTTGGCGTTATCGTCTCAGCCCACAATTCGACCTTTTGATTAATAGCCACCTGGCCAATGATCGAGAGAATCGCCGATCGCGTGTCGATGCGGGCGAATTCGTCAGCCATTTGCGCCGCGCGCATGCGGTACGCGGGTCGGTCTAGGACGGTGCGGACGGCGGCGCGCAGCGCTTCTTGCGTCGGCTCGTTGGTCGCGAGATCGACGCCCACGCCGGACCACGCCACTCGTGCGTTGACGTCGGCCTTGTCCTCGGTCATCCCGGCGGTGACTAGCGGGATTCCAAAGCTCATAGCCTGGTTGACGCTGCCGTAGCCGCCATTGGTGACCAATACGTTCGTGCGGGGCAGCAACCATTCGAACGGCAGATAGCTGGCCATGCGGGCGTTGGACGGGACGGCGCCGGGAATGGCCTCGACCGGGCGTCCGCCCGCCGTCGCGACCACCAGCACGTCAGGCTCGTTAGCAAGCGCGGCGAGCGTCGGGGCGATCAATAACTCGAAATTGTGATTGGCCACTGTTCCCTGTGTCACCAACACGACCTTGCGCGAACCATCGAGCTCATGCGCCCAGGGTGGCAGCGGAGCCTGACCCGGGATGATCGGAGGCGTGCCGACGAAATGCACCGAGGGCGGGATCTGGCGCGGATATGGGCCGGTCCCGCGTTACGCCTGTAGCGCATTCGCCGAGATCTGAAATCGCGGCGTAACGCGGCTCGTCCAGCCTGTTTGCGGCGAACGGATATCAGATCGAGGAGAGAGACAATGACATCGATCAGCGCTTTGCACGGACAGGCGGCGTCGCAAGCCCGCAAGGGCGTGCCGGACCGGCCCACGCTCCGACTTGCCTTGACCGGCGACAGCATCGTCGAGCGGCGGTTGCTAACACTCAAGGATGCGACGCTGCGACCCCTCTTCGACCTGTGAAGTGGCCCCGGATTTTGGGACCAGTGGCATAGTTGGAAGAAGTCTGCCCGGGGATCGACAGGACGGAGCGGCAGATGACGAAGACGAGACGGAAGATTGACGCGGTGCTGAAGGCGAAGATCGCGCTGGAGGCGCTACGGAAGATCGCGGTGGAGGCGCTATGGGCCGGCGCGCGAGGTCATTTTGGCTTCGTCCGTCCCCTAGTTCGCGCGACAAGGCTTTAAGGCAATGGTCTCGCGCTCGTCGTCCCTCCTTGCCGCCGCGCTCCTCGTCGCCGCCGCTCAGCGGGTCCCCGCGGATGAGCCGCCGCTTACGCCGAAGGTTCTCGTTATCACCATGTTCGCCGGAGAGGCGAAGCCTTGGCTCGACGGCGCCTCGTTTCCGCACAAGATCGCAGTCCCCGGCCTCACGAAGGCCTTTCCGGAAGTGACCTGCTCCACCGACGGCCTGTGCATGACGACAACCGGCATGGGCTATGCAAACGCGGCGAGTTCGATCGCCGCAATCGTGTTCAGCCGAAAGTTCGATCTGACGAAGACCTATTTCATTGTCTCGGGGATCGCGGGCGTGGATCCTGCGTTGGGCACGCTCGGCTCTGCCCATTGGGCGCGCTTTGTCGTCGACGGGGGACTGCAGAACGAGATCGACGCCAGAGAGATTCCACCCGACTGGAGCACGGGTTATCTTGAGATTGGCGCGCCCGCTCCGGGCAAGAAGGCCGAGCAGCATTACGCTGATGAAGTATATCGCGTGAACGAGGATCTCCTTCAGGCGGCCTTCCGGCTGACCAAGGACGTCGAGCTCGTCGACAGCGACGCCGCCAAGGCGTATCGGGCGAAATATTCCGAACCCGCAGCGACTGCGCCGCCCCAGGTTTCGATTTGCGATACGGTTTCCTCCGACACTTGGTGGTTCGGGGCGCGGCTCGCCGAGGCGATGGCGGCTTATGCCAAGCTCCTCACCGACGGAGCAGCCAATCCTTGCACGACGCAACAGGAGGACAACGCGACATTGACGGCGCTCAAGCGCGGTGCCGACGCGGGCCTCCTCGACTTCAACCGCGTCGCGGTCTTGCGCACAGCGGCGGATTTCGACCGCGAGCCGCCGGGCGTGGACGCGGCGGAATCGCTGACGGCGCACACAGGCGGCTTCCCTCCCTCGGTCGCCAACGCTCATCGCGTCGCCGCCCACCTTGCGCAAGCGATCGTCGACGATTGGGCGACGTGGAGCTCCGGACCTCCGAAGTAGCCGCTCAAGGACGCCGGTCTGCGCGCCCGACAAAAATTGCGCAATTTGTCGACGAAGCGCGGGTCGTTGGACAGCTTGAACTGGCGCACCCGGTGCGGTTGCAGACCATGGGCGCGCCAGATGCGTTGAACCGAACTCACGCTGAGCCCCGTCGCCTTCGCCATCAGGGCGCCGGTCCAATGGGTCGTTTCCCCGGGCGGCTCTCCAAGCGTCAGTGCGACGACGCGCTCGGCCGTCTCGGCGCCCAGCGGCTTGATGCGCGAGGGGCGCGTCTTGTCGCGGAGCGGTCCGTCGAACCCCTCCTCGATGAAGCGTTCCTGCCAGCGCCAAACACAGGTCCTAGACTTGCCAGTTCGCCGCATGATCTCATTCGTGCCGACGCCATCGCCGGTCAAAGCACGATCTTGGCCCGCCAGATGTGCTTCTGCGGCGCGTTGCGATCTTGAACCAGGGCTTTGAGCCGACGAATATCGGCGAACGAAACGGAGAGCGATTTTCCAGCGCGCATCGCCCAGTTTCGCAGGACGCACCCGCCGTTGGAATCCCACTAGGGATTCAAATGTCAGGTTCAATCCACTAGCGGAGGGCGCCAGAGTAATCGCCACTTGGTCCGACGCCGCGGCGCCATCAAGGGGAAATCCTATGAGTGACTTCCTAAAGGTTCTTAGTGAACGAACGTCTGCGGAACATCTTGACTCCAGAACGCCGATTTCAGTCCAAGAAATCGAGGAAATGATTTCTGAAGCATGTCAGGCTCCTTCGGCATTCAACATCCAGCACTGGCGCTTCATTGCGGTGACGGATGAAAGAATAAGAGAGAGGCTGAAGGGAACCACGATTGCGCCTAATCAGGAGAGGGTCGCCAACGCTCCCCTTATCGTCTTAATTCTTGGTGACTTGAACGGGCACAAGAGGCTGGGTGGCATTCTGGACGAGGCTGTGCATGCGGGCCTTCTTTCTCGAGAAGTCGCAGATATATGGTTGCCGATGGCAAACGACATGTACGGCTCCGATCCTCGCCTCGCCCGAGACGAAGCGATCCGATCTTGTTCGCTGGCGGCGATGACGCTCATGCTCGCCGTTGGGAACCGCGGCTATGCCAGTTGTCCGATCGGTTTCAATCCTGCTCAGGTGATGGAAATCCTGAGCATCAGCGACCACTATGTACCAGTGATGATGCTCGCAGTCGGTCGTCGTCCCGCTTCCGGGAATAGCGCGCGCAGACCACGGCTTCCCGTCGACCAGGTTCTCGCGTTCAACATCCCACCTAAGTGAGGATAGGTTAGCTCGCGCGATCGTCTCCAGTTGGACACGAGCGAACCTCAAAATGTGAATCGAGAGCGGTAGTCTTGTGGCGTGACGGCCAGCAGGCGCAGGAAGCTGCGGCGCATTGTTTCTTCCGAGCCGAACCCGCAGCGCTGCGCGATCCGTTTGACCGGCGTGCGCGACTCCGAAAGCAGACGCTGCGCCGCTTCGACCCTCAGCCGCTCAATGGCGCGGGCCGGCGTTTGCCCGGTCGCCTCCGCGTAGTGCCGGCTGAAACTGCGCTCGCTCATTGCGGCCCGATCGGCGAGAACCGAAAGCGAAAGTTCGTCGGCCAGATGGCCGTTGATCCAGTCATGAAGCGCTCCGAATTTATCCTCTGCCGCTTGCAAGGCCAGACCTGCACTAAACTGTGCCTGTCCGCCGGGACGCTTGAGAAAAACCACCAGGTAGCGGGCTGTGGCGAGCGCCACGGAACGGCCGAGGTCTTCCTCCAGATACCAATCGCACACAAAAATCGGATCGGGCTCGACACGCACGGCGGGAAAGCGCTGGGCAAGCCTGGCGCAGTACATCCAGTGGGTGGCTGCCCGGCGCCCGTCCAGCACCCCTGCTGCAGCGAGCAGGAATGCGCCGGTGCAGACGGAGGCGACGCGACGCGCCTGAGTCGCTCGCTCCCGCACCCAGTCGACCAGCACAGGGTTCTCGGCCGCCGCCTCGGCCCCCTCGCCACCGGCGACGAGCAAGGTATCCAGCGCCTCGCCGAGCGGCGTGAGCGGACCCGCCGCAAGCGCCAGTCCGGCCGATGCTGTAACGCCCTCGCCGCCTTGCGCGACCACCCTGAGCGCGTAGGGCCGCGCTCCTCCGGCGCCGGCGACGAGATCGTTGGCGGAGGCGAACACTTGAATCGGCCCCGTGACATCGAGCAACTGCACCGCCGGGTAGGTAAGCACGTCGATGACGCGGACCGCGTTTGGCGGGGAGCGAGGGGACTTTGGCATTTCCGCCTGACCATGCCCGGGTAGGTTCGCCTTCTCTATCGCTGAAATCGGACCTGGATATGACCATGATTCCGCACGACATCCACCTGCACATTGGCTCCCTCCTGTTCGAGGGCGTCGATCAGATCGACCTGACAGGACCGTTCGAGGTGCTGTCGCGCATCCCGAATGCGACCTATCGCATCTACGCCAAGACCGCAGCGCCCGTTCGCGATCTGAAAGGATTGTGGCTTACGCCTGACGCGACGCTGGCCGATGCGCCGCCGCTCGATGTCCTGCACGTGCCGGGCGGCTTCGGCCAGGAGGCCTTGATGGAGGACGCCGAAGTGCTGGGCTGGATCCGGCAGCAGGCGGCAGGCGCATGCGGCATTTTCTCCGTGTGTACGGGCGCCCTCCTCTGTGGCGCCGCTGGCCTGCTCAAGGGACGCCGCGCGACGACGCACTGGGCGTCGTTTCACCTGTTGCCGTTCTTCGGGGCGATCCCTGTCAATGAACGGGTGGTGGTCGATGGCGCCTGGGTGTTCGCCGCAGGCGTCACCGCCGGCATCGATGGCGCCTTGCGCCTCGCAGCCGAATTGCGCGGCGACGAGGCCGCACAGGCCATCCAACTTCACATGGTGTATGCGCCAGAGCCGCCCTTCGACAGTGGCACGCCTGAGACGGCGCCAGCCGCGATAGTGGAACAGGCGCGGAGATCGGTGCGGGCCATCACGGCGCAGCGCGAGCAAACGGCGCGAAGTGTTGCGGCCAAACTCGGCATCGCTGTTCCGGCCGCGGGCGGGGAATGACCTCGCCGGGCAAGTCCGGTTGGCGAGGACCGAGGGTTTATTGGCGCGTCCTCCAACAGCCGTCCTTCTAAACTAAATCAGTCAAGGGATCCACCACGATGACCCTACGGCAGCATGAATAAAGGCTGACTCACATGACAGACTTTCCTGTTCTCACAATGGAATCCGCACCCGAACGCTCAAAGCCAGCATTGCAGCAATTGCAGGCGGCTTTCGGCATGATCCCGAACATAGTCGGGGTAATGGCGACCTCACCGGTTCTGATCAACAGCCTCGTCGGTCTGTTCGGAAACGTGCACGGCGGCAGTTTCACGGAAGCGCAGGTCCAGACCGTTCTGCTCACCGACGCGGTGACCAACTCGTCCACTTGGGCGGTCGCGTTCCATACGGCTCTCGCGCTCAAGGAGGGGATCGATCCGGCCGATGTCCAGGCCATCCGCGAGCGGCGTTTGCCGAAGGATAGTAAGCTCGCTGCGCTGTCGGCTCTGGCAAAAACGATGATCGAGAAACGCGGGCGTCTCGACGATCAGGATGTCGATCGGTTCATCGCGACCGGCTTCGGCAAAGATCATGCGCTCGAGGTCATTGCCATCGTCGCCGCGTCCACCATCACCAACTACACCGGCAGCATCACAAAGACTCCTCTCGAGGCGCCGTTTCAGGCCCATGCCTGGCACGAGAGGAACGCGGCCTGAAAGCAGCATCGCGGAACGTGGCGATCCATCCGCAGCACTACGTGGCGACGGGGGACGCCGTGCTCGCGCGCTGGTCATGAGGGACTGCGTGCTTGGCTTCCAGATCGCAAGAGGCCGCCCATCGGGAGAGACATATGAGCAATCCGATCCTTCATCAAGCTCGACGAGCTCTTCGTGAACTTTGCGCGGCTGCGAAAGCTCGGAATTTCGGCGGTCGTCTGTATCGATCACGGATTGACGATGTCGATGTATTACGCCGACCCTGACCGGAATATCGTCGAACTGCAGGTGGACAATTTACACGACTGGGCGAAATCGTCCGAATACCTGCGCACTTCGCAGGAATTCGCCGCCGACCCTATCGGCGTGTTCTTTGACTCTGACCGCGCCTACGATGCCTTCAAGGCCGGCCGGGCCCACGAGGAGCTGCATCGCTCGGCGATGGGTGGAGAATTTGCGCCTGATTCCCCCCCGCCGCTTGTCGGTTTGCCACCGGCTTGAGCCTCGAGCCCCCGCTCTCGCCACGACTGGCCGACGAGGGTAATTGCCCTCCGCCGCTTTTGCGCGCGCTCGGTTGGGCGAGCGGAATGGCAGCAAATGGGTGCGAAGCCAGGACCGTAGGCGACGGACAGGAGTGAAGGGCGCCCCCGCGCCACGCGGGCATCGCATCCTTTCGTCGTGCACTCAAAAATCCGTCGACCGACAGGGGGCCTGCGCCCCCGATGCAAAGCGCAACCAGAATGGTCAGATAGAGCAAATCGGTTTCATAGCCGGGCTGGCCGAAGTGTGCGCCCGCTGCATCGTAGGACATCAGCTTGATCGAACTGAAACCATTCGGAAGATGAACGGTGACGATCGCGACGAGAAGCACGATGGTCATCGGCACCGCAGCGATGGGTACGAAGGCGCCGACCAGGATGAGTAGGCCGCCAATGATCTCGACTGCGATCGTCGCCCAGCCAAATAGGTCGGCAAACGGCATGCCGATCGCGTGTAGGATCGCGATGAATGCGTCAGCTCCCCGCGAGAGCTTCGCGTATCCATGCGCGACGAAGCCGAGACCGACAATCAGTCGGAGTGGAACCGCGTACCAGCTTGCCGGAATTGGCAGCGGTGAAATGGAAATCCTGCGGAGAAAAGAGGTGACCTGCATAGCGTCCGCTTCGCTTGGCTGATTGCTCTTGTTACGCCCTGTTCTCTCTTTCACACCGACGCGCCCCGGGCCACGGCTCTCTCGGTTTGGCAGCATCATCGGCGGCCGTGAGGGGGGTCGGCTTGCTGGTCCGACTGCTGTGGATTGGATGGCCCCCGCCAGCGAGCGCGGGAACCGCCCTGACCCGCCCTTTGCAGCGCGGACGACTCACGGCCATTGGCCGTCGATATTTAATCGCTACTCGTTGACCAAGGGCCAGGCGCCGAGCAGCAGCGTGAAGGCTAAGGAGGCTGGTTGAATTTCCATGGCGCGAATTCTCGAATGTCTCGGATATTCTCTGAAGTAGGGGGAGTCTTTTCCCCCTCCTTCGCTACGGCCACGATCAGCCGGCGCGTCGGGCCGCGCTTGTCGTTATCGTCTCAGCCCACAATTCGACCTTTTGATTAATAGCCACCTGGCCAATGATCGAGAGAATCGCCGATCGCGTGTCGATGCGGGCGAATTCGTCAGCCATTTGCGCCGCGCGCATGCGGTACGCGGGTCGGTCTAGGACGGTGCGGACGGCGGCGCGCAGCGCTTCTTGCGTCGGCTCGTTGGTCGCGAGATCGACGCCCACGCCGGACCACGCCACTCGTGCGTTGACGTCGGCCTTGTCCTCGGTCATCCCGGCGGTGACTAGCGGGATTCCAAAGCTCATAGCCTGGTTGACGCTGCCGTAGCCGCCATTGGTGACCAATACGTTCGTGCGGGGCAGCAACCATTCGAACGGCAGATAGCTGGCCATGCGGGCGTTGGACGGGACGGCGCCGGGAATGGCCTCGACCGGGCGTCCGCCCGCCGTCGCGACCACCAGCACGTCAGGCTCGTTAGCAAGCGCGGCGAGCGTTGGGGCGATCAATAACTCGAAATTGTGATTGGCCACGGTTCCCTGTGTCACCAACACGACCTTGCGCGAACCATCGAGCTCATGCGCCCAGGGTGGCAGCGGAGCCTGACCCGGGATGATCGGAGGCGTGCCGACGAAGTGCACCGAGGGCGGGATCTGGCGCGGATACTCGAAGCCCGTCACCGACAATTGCAGATAGGCATCTGCAAGCCCGACCGTGGAATGGAACAACGTCATTGACGTCGGAGCGGCGCCCAGTTCCTTGAGCAATTTGTTCAGGCGAAGTCCCACTGGCCGATCAACGACCTCGTGAAAGTCCCGTGCGACGGCTGCATAGTCGGCGCGTTGTTTAGGTGTTGTCGCCGGCGGTAGGCCGAGGAAGAGCGGGGCGCCGTCCTCGCGCGGCCAGTGCAGGATCGAGGTGCCACAGATAACAATGGGTGGCCGCTTCGAGCGCCTCCCGAGCAGCATCGGCAGCACGCCAAAGAAACAATCGTCGCCGATAATGACGTCAGGAGCAAAGCTATGCAGAAGCCTTTGCAGACCCTCGTGTTGAGCCGGAATATTATCCAGGAGAAAGCGCTCCATGACAATGCGCAACCAATCGGGCCCTGGCGCCATGACCTTCAGTTCTGGAACTCGCGCAAACGGATCGGTCAGATCTACATCCGCTTCAGGCGGCAACGAAAAGAATTTCGCCCCCGCAGCTTCGACACGGGCTCGAAAGGCCGCTCCGGTATAGATGGCGACTTCGTGGTTTTCCGTCATCAATATCCGAGCAACTGCAAGTATCGGATTGACGTGGCCGGTTCCCGGCGTGGAAGCGAAAAGAATTTTCATCGGATCCTCTCACTCTATTTTTCGAAGGAGCGGAGCCGCGGCCACGGTGGGTGGAGGGCCTTTCGGTTCCTTGCTCGAGTAGAGAAGAGGCTAGGGGATCGCGGTTACACTTTGACTTCGGATCGGAGGGAAATGGTTACCGCTGCAATGCACTATTGGCTTTCGAACGCGCAGGAGCGGAGTGCGAGACGTCGGGGCTGTCTCGGCCGTCAACGCTTGAGAACCCTGCGGGAGTTTCGCACGGGGAGGACTTTTGGAGATGCTGTCACACCAATTGAATCGGTGCGGGCGAAGTTGGGAACCCCAGCTCAGGTACAAGTCACCATAGCAGCATGCCTCGCCTCCAGGGGAGCGCCCGTGGCGCGAATTACGAGAACGTATGTTGCCAAGCGGCCTGGGAGAAGGCGCGCGGCATCGAGCCCGCAGCATGACCGACGACCGCGCTGCATCCGCCGTTGGTGCTCCACCGTCGTCGTGAGCTATCCCCCCCGATGATGCGCTCATCGGGCCCGTCCGGCGGCGTTTAACCGAGATCGCGCCCGCGCTCGGCGGCGCCATCGATGCGCTCATCTAGTTTTACAGCATTGCCAGCCCGAGAACGTAAATGGCCACCGCCGCGACGACGATTTCGACGCAGATGCTTATCGCTGCGGACATTTCCTCGTCCTCGGCGACGAAATCCGCGCGGCGGGAATCGGATCGCTTTTTGACAATACTCATCAACCAACTCCATCCACCATCACAGGCCTACGCCGGGCTTCCTCCCGATGCGGACGGCTCTGCCAAGGGGCGCCCGTTTAGCCGTTGCCAGCGCGCGGCGCTGTGACGCGCGTCACACCTCCCATTTGACGAGCGCGCGAAGCGCCTTCGCGATTCGGTCTTTACCGGCGCTGGTAAAGACCCTTCGACCGTGACAAGCCGCCATGTGGCGGAGGTTGGCGAGCCGCTATGCGAGCGAAGCTGCTTGGGACGAGGATCGCAAGGCGGGGAACGTCGCCATGTCGAATCGGCGAATGTGCTGCGGTGGCCTGGTCGTCGCCAGGCATAAGAGTTGATGAACCAGCCTAGCGGTCCGATGCTCCGGCAGACGAACCATTCTTCAGAACCGCTCGACCGGCCGCGCAAAGATGTATCCGACGCCCCGCTCGGTCTGGATCATTTGAGGCGCGCTTGGGTCTTGTTCCAGCTTGCGGCGAAGACGCAAGATCTGCACGTCGATGCTGCGATCGAAGACGTCCTCGTGGACCCGCGTCGCCTGCAGGAGATGCTCGCGGCTGAGCGGCCGTTGGGGAGCGTCGAGGAAGGCGACGAGCAACGCATATTCGCCCTTGGTCAATGCGACCTCGGCGCCGGTCGGGGCGGTGAGGCGGCGCGTGCGGAGGCTCAAACGCCACCCGCTAAACTGGTAGCCACCGCGTTCGTGGTCGCGGGGAGGAACGGGGCGACCTCGGTCAAACCGTCGCAGCACGGCGCGCACTCGGGCTAAAAGCTCCCGCAAGTTGAAAGGCTTCGTCACGTAGTCGTCGGCGCCGAGCTCGAGACCGACGACGCGGTCGATCTCGTCGCGGCGGTGGCCCGTCGCGATGATGACCGGCACGTCGGAACGCGATCGGATCTCCCGCAGCAAGTCGAGACCGTCCTCGAGGCCCAGTCGAAGATCCAGGATGACGACGCTGACCTCGAGCGCCGCAAGTTGATTGACCATCTCCTCGCGGCCCGACGCGAGCAGCGTCTGGATGTTATTGTCGGTGAAATAGTCTAGGATCATGCGCTGGAGGGCGGGATCGTCATCGACGACGAGCGCCGTCGCCTGGCGATCGCCGCCTGGCGCCGGGTCAAGAGTTGGTGAATTCGTCATGCCGGCCTCGAGTCTGAGCCTGCGACTGACGACGACCGCCTTCGGATCGACCCGCGCCGCAGCGCGTTTGTTCCTCGCGGTAGTCTGTCTTTGCGCCCTGGAGCCGTCGGTCGCACAAGCGCCGCCTCAGTGGGGGCTCGGCCAGGAACCGATCACACCGATTCCTCCTGCGCCAATTCAGGACCCGCGGCAGGTGGCCCTAGGCGACCGCCTGTTCCACGATCCGCGCCTCTCCCATGATAACACGCTGAGCTGCGATTCGTGCCATGACACGGCGACGAACGGCGCCGAGGCTGGCCGACCGAAACCACCGGAACTCAACACGCCCACCGTGTTCAATGCCGCTTTGAACTGGCGGCTGAACTGGGAGGGTGATGTCCGCACGCTCGAGAACCAGGTCGAACAGGCCTTGCACAATCCGCGGAGGATGGGGTCGAGCCTGAACGAAGCGCTTAACAAACTGCGCGCCGACCCTCAGCTTTCCAGGCAATTTCGTGAGGCCTACGGGCGCGAGATGGACGACGCCGGAATCCTCGCCGCCATATCGACCTACGAGCGGTCGCTGCTGACGCCCGGGTGTCGGTTCGATCTCTGGCTCGACGGCGACGCCAGTGCGCTCACCCCGGAGGAGCTCGCCGGCTACAAGCTGTTCAAGTCGCTCGGCTGCGTCTCTTGCCACCAGGGGGTCAATGTCGGGGGGAATATGTATCAGCGCCACGGCATATTTCATCCGCTCGCTTCTCCCGAGCCCGAGATCGTTCGAGTCCCGAGCCTGCGCAATGTCGCGGTCACGCCGCCCTATTTTCACGACGGCAGCGCGGCCACGCTGCCGCAGGCGGTGAAAGCGATGGGATATGCTCAACTCGATCGCGTGCTGACCGACGACCAGACGAAAGCGATTGTCGCCTTCCTGAACACTCTGACGGGGACGTATCGTGGGAAGCCCGTCACGCCCCGCGACGGATCGTCGCAAAAGGCTGCGCCCCAATGAGACTGCTGCCAGGCGCGGGGGCAGTATGTCTGTTGCTCGTACTGTTGACCTGGCTTCTCGTACGCGGGATCTCGACCGACACAACAGATTACGCGGCGACGCTCCGGACCTTCGATGATTTTGCTCTCGCCGAGGCCTCGCTGCATCGCGATGTGCTGATGGCGCGGGCCGGCCTGCTCCTTGACTACGATCCGGTCAACGCCGCAATGGCGCGGATCAATTCGGCAGTCGCTCGGCTCCGCTCGGAAACGTTGAAAGACCGGCTGGACGCCGGGCCGATCAATCGCCTCGCGGCCGCTTCGAGGGAAGAGGAGGAACTGACCGAGCGTTTCAAGAGCGACAACGCGCTCCTGCACAACTCGCTATCGTATGTCGGCCTGTTCAGCACGAATCCGGACTTTGTCGAACGGAATCCTCTGCTCGCCCCATCCATCGGCGCACTGGCGGCGGCGATTCTGCAACTCACTCTCGATTCCTCCGCGCAGTCCAGCCAGGCCGTCGAAAATCGCCTTGTCGAGCTTGCCGAGCAGACTCCGGCCGAGCGGCCCGACGAGCAGGCGTTCGTAGCGCATGCTGGCCTCCTCAAAAATCTCGTTCCATCACTCGATGACACCTTGAATGCGCTGTTCGCCGTCCCGACCCGACCGCCGCTCGAGGAGACGCGCGCGCTGTTCTCCGATCGTCACATGGCCGCGGAGGCGTCGGCACAGCGCTATCGCCTGTTCCTCTACGCAACGTCGCTTTTGCTCGTGGTCGCGCTGATCGATCTCGGGAGGCGGTTGCGGGCCCGAGCGATCGCCTTACGAAAGCGCGCGGCCTTCGAGCATCTGATCGCGGAGAGCTCCACCAGTCTGATCAATTGCCCGCCCGGCGAGATCGACTCAAAGCTCAAGCAGGCGCTCTCCGAGCTCGGCCGGGCGATCGGCGGCGACCGAGTGTACGTGGCGCTCGCGGAGACTCCCGTGCGTGTCTACGCCTGGTCGAACGACGGCTTGCCGTACCCATCCGGATGGCCCGAGGCGGCGCTGACTTTGCCTGAGGAGGTTGAGGAGGTCGGACTCGGCATCGTCGCCACGCGGGATGTCGCCTTGCTGCCTCCGGGCGCCGCCAAGACGACGCTCATGGCGTTCGGCGTGCGAGGCTGGGCTTGCGCGTCGCTAATGATGCCCGGCCGTGCGCGTGGTATCTTGGGCTTCGACTCGTTCCGGCCGGCGTGGAGACTTTACTTCCCGCGCGCCGGGATACGGCTCGCGGGCGACGCGATAGGCAATGCGATCGAGCGCGAGTTGATCGAGCGCGACCGCGCAAGACTCGCCGCGCGGCTCGAGCGCGCGCTTCGCTTGCAGATGGTGGGCCAACTCGCCAGCGGCGTCGCGCATAATTTCAACAACATTATCGGAGCGATCCTGGGTTATTCCGAGATGGCGGCGGCCGAGGTCGAAACAGACGCCAAGGCCGCTCTGCATCTTGCGGAGATCCAACGGGCGGCGGAACGAGGCCGTGACCTCATCGACAGCATCCTGACCTTCGGGCTGCGGTCGGACGCGCGCACGAGTCTCGTGTCGGCGCCGGCGCTACTTGACGAGACGGCGTCGCTCCTTCGCGCCACGCTGCCGCCAGGGGTCGAACTCGTCGTCTCTGACGGGCCGACCGATCTCGCAGTGGTCGGCGAGGCGGCGCAAGTGCAACAGATCATTCTCAACCTGTGCAAGAACGCTGCGCAGGCGATGGAAGGCTCCGGTCGCATCTGCATCATGGCGGACGCACAAGAGCTCGATCAGCCTCGGGCGCTCAGCCACGGCGAGCTGGCCGCCGGCCGCTACGTGCGTTTCATCGTCACCGACAACGGTCCTGGTTTCAACGAGGCGGTGGCGCGTCGACTTTTCGAGCCGTTTTTCACGACCCGTCCTGGCGGGACGGGCCTTGGCCTCGCAACCGTCCGCAAGATCGTTCGCGACCATGACGGCGCAATCAGTGTCACAAGCGCGCCGGGACAGGGGAGCCGCTTCGAGGCATGGCTGCCGGCCGCTGTCGGCGGAGAAAGGCCTGCGGCGACGGTCGAGGAGACTGCCCCGCCGCGACTCGGCAAAGGAGAGACAGTGCTCATCGTTCACGACGAGCGTGACCGCCTGCTCAGCCACGAAGAGATGGTGGCGGCGCTGGGGTACGAGCCGGTCGGCTTCGGTCGCTCGGCCGACGCGATCGCCGCCGTTCGCGCCGAACCGGCGCGATTCGACGCGATCCTGGTGAGCCAGGCTTCGGCCCAGGCCGCGCTTGATCTGGCGCACGCGCTGCACGCGTTGGCTCCGCGAAAGCCGATCCTGCTTGCCACCAGATCGGCTGTCGATGTCGGTTCCGACGCGCTCGTGCGCGCGGGAATCGCGGATCTCGTGCGCCGGCCGATCGCAAGCGCCGAGCTTGCGGCTGCCTTGTCCCGCTGCCTGCGCTCGACCGCCGCGCCATAGATCTGACGTTACCGATGTAACGCGATATCCGATTGATGAAATCCTCCCGTAGCGGGACGCGCTCACCCTGCTCGCCGTTCGCCCGGCTTCGCGGCCGGGCGGGGATTGTCACGGCCGACATCGCATCAATCGGGAGATTCACGCATGTTAAATCCGATTCTGAAGCAGGCAGTTGTCATCGGCGCCGGGATGGGAGGCCTCGCCGCGGCGAAAGCCGTGGCGCCCCATTTCGAAAAGGTCGTCGTGTTCGACCGCGACGCTTTGCCCGATGTGCCCGCGCCACGCCTCGGCACGCCGCAGGCGCGGCACACGCACGGGCTCCTTGCAGGCGGCTGCCGCGCGCTCGAATCTCTGTTTCCCGGCATCGAGCTGGACCTCGTCGAGGCGGGCGCCGTTCGTTACCGCGTTCGCCGTGACATGCGCGTGGAGGCTCCGGGTTTCGATCCTCTTCCGCAGCGCGACTTCGGTTTCGATCAGTTCGGCCTGTCGCGCCCCGCGCTGGAGCTGGTCTGCCGTCGCCGGGTCGAACGGGAGCCCAACATCGAGTTCATATCGCGTACGCGCGTGACGGAGCTGATCGCCTCGCCCGACGATAGCGCGGTCGCGGGGGTGTGTTTCGAGGACGCGCGCGGAACGTCGGGGCATCTCGTCGCGGACCTGGTCGTTGACGCCTCGGGGCGAGCGTCGCCAACGCTTCGCTTCCTCGAAGCGATCGGCTCGGCGCCTGCGACGATCGAGATCGGCATCGATCAGGCCTATGCGACGACCATCTTCGAGAAGCCCGAGGACGCTCCGACGGATTGGCTCTTCCTGGTGCATGTGCCGACGCCGCCGGGCAGCAGCCGCTTGGGGATTATCGTGCCGATGGAGGAGCGACGATGGAGCGTTTCGCTTAGCGTAAACCACGGCGAAGCGGCGCCGGGCGATATCGACGGGTTCATGGCTTTCGCCAAGTCGTTCCGCATGCCGACGATCTACAATGCGATCCGCGGCGCGAAGCGCGTCAGCGACGTCGCGCGGTTCGGGATGCCACGCAGCGTGCGGCGCGCTTTCGACAAGGCCCCTCGCTTTCCGCAGGGTTTGATCCCGCTTGGCGACTCGGTCTGCCGCTTCCCCCCGGTCAACGGTCAGGGGATGAGCGTGGCGGCGCAGGAGGCCAACGTTCTCGCGAGGCTTCTCGTGTCGCGGCGGGGAGACGCCGATCCGCTCGATGGCCTCGCGGAGATGTTCTTCGAAGAAATCCAGCCGCTTCTCGAAACCCCGTGGGCCGTCGCGGTGGCCGATCTCGTCTATCCGCAGACGCGCGGCGAGCGGCCGCCAGATTTTGAAGAGAGGCTTCACTACACACGCGCGCTCATGCGCCTCGCGGCCGAGGACTATGAGACCGACAAGACCGTCTTCGAGGTGCGGTCGCTCCTCAAGCCGCAGAGCGCGTTGCGCGAGCCTGAACTTGAGAGCCGGGTGATGTCGATGATGGCGCCGGCGTAATCCGTCGTCGCGGCTGGCATCGCGCTTCAGGAGCAACCCTTTCTTAGCGAGACTTGAACATGAACAAGCAAGCCCTCAAGACGATCGAGATCGAGACATTCCCGCTATCGACTTCGGCAGCGCTCGACGAGCTGCGGTCAGTTGCCGAGGATAACGAAGCGCATCCTGCGAAGCCGGAGACCCGGCGGCGCGGGGCGCTGCGCCGGTTCATCGACACCTTGGCTCTCGCCGGCGCGGGGATGGCCGGGGTCTATGTCGGAGTCTGGCTGGACCCGCCGAACGTCTCCGGCAACCAAACCGGCGGAAAAGACGAGACCTCGCCGCCTCGGCGCGGCGTTGCGACCGCTCGCCATGATGCGGACGGATGGCCGTTTGTTTGAATTCTTCCGTTGCAAGCCTACGTCGGCGCGCAACTACGCCCTCCATCCTTTGGATCGCCTCCTCGCTGTGCTCGGCTTCCTCGCGGTGACGGCCTGGATCAGCTGGGAGCCCGATTGATTGGAACTCACTAGCGCCTTGCGGCCTTGCCCGCGGCGCCAAAGCAAACGTCGATGTACTTCCGGGCGCGCGGGCCATCGATCCGCTCCGACATGCAAACGCTGCGCACTCAAGATAGCTGGCAAGACAGCGTCGTTCGCGACGGCAATCGCAGCTCCTTCCCTTGCAAATGTAACTCATTACTTCGCGGCTGAAATCCTTCCGCAACCGCGGACGGCCATGATGCCGACCACCAGAGATGGAGGTTGAAATGTCTCATATCCCGGCCAAGCATCAGAGCGAGGCTATCGGCGCGAAGGAGATTCTCGACATATTTGGCTCGACATTGTCCGTCCTCTCGGACGGCTCGACCATTCCGATGGTGTTCGGCGAGGAGCGAGTCCCGGCGGGCTTCGGTGTGCCGATGCATGTCCACGAAGACGACGACGAGCTGTTCTATCTTCCTGACGGGCAACTGGTCGTGGTCCGCCCCAAGGGAGAAACAAAGATCGGTCGCGGCGACTGTGTGAAGCTGCCTCGCGGCGTCCCGCATGGCCTACGCAACGCAGCGGACGCCCCTGCGCGCATGCTCGTCGCGCTGGCTCCCGGCCTCCGGACCCTGC